>Ga0123337_10007654_pt1 | contig 10022 bp, 9 predicted proteins | sample frozenSSSSmetaG_FD_89792 | JGI IMG/M metagenome (GOLD analysis project Ga0123337, IMG submission 89792) | Glacier valley bacterial and archeal communities from Borup Fiord, Nunavut, Canada, to study Microbial Dark Matter (Phase II) -... | ecosystem: Environmental > Aquatic > Freshwater > Ice >...
ACTGCAAAAGGAAATAATAAAACTACTTTTGATCAAATAGCTAAACATGAAATGGATCATGTTACTTTATTAAAATCCGTTTTAAAGTCATCCGCTGTTAGTAAACCAACATTTGATTTCACTGCCAAAGGAAAGTTTAATCCAACCGATTATCCTACATTCTTAGTTTTATCACAAGCTTTTGAAGATACTGGTGTTAGGGCATATAAAGGCCAAGCCCCTAATTTATTAGGTACTGATACTTTAACAGTTGCCTTACAAATACATTCAGTAGAAGCTCGTCATGCAGCTATGGTTAGAAAAATTCGTATGCAAAGCAGTTGGATTACTGGTAACAATTCATCTGATGCAGCCAATCCTATAATCGGATCAAGTTATGCTGGTGAGGATAATATAACTCAAGCTGGTATTAATGTTACAACTCTCGGATATTCTGCCGCTGTTGCTACAGAAGCTTTTGATGAATATTTAACAAAAGATCAGGTTTTGGCTATTGCAGGACAATTTATTGTTTAATTAGGTTGATTTGGTTGGTAATTTTATCCCTTATTCTTTTTAAGAATAAGGGATATTTTTGTGAATATTGTCGAAATTATTTTTCATCTCCATCTTGTTTTTTTATTACATCAATAAAATTCAATAATTCTTTTTGGCGATTTTCATCCGTAATTGGATAACAAATGTCCAAATCTTTTATTTTTGATATAATAATTTTACTTACTATTAAACGCATATTTTTCTTATCATCTGCAGGGATAATATACCATGGTGCATGCTTAGAGGAGGTTTCGTTTATACAATCTTCATATGCCTTCATATAATCTTTCCAATAGCCTCTTTCGTTTATATCTTGTTCCTCAAATTTCCAATTTTTAGATTTATCCTCGATTCGTTCAATCAGCCTCCCCCCTTGTTCTTCTTTTGAAACATTTAAAAAGAATTTTAAAATTACAAAACCATTGTGTGTCAAATACTTTTCGTGATTGCAGATATCACTGTATCTCTGTACAAAAACCTTTTCCTGGTCTTTTATTAAATCATCTGGCATTAATTCTGATTTTTCTAATAATTCCGGATGAACTTTAACTACTAATACCTCTTCGTAATACGACCTATTGAAAATAGTAATTGTACCTCGTTGTGGTAGAGCAAAATTAGTTCTCCACAAATAATCATGTTTTAATTCTACTACACTTGGTTTTTTAAAGCTTATTACATTCACGCCTGATGGGTTTACACCTGATAGAACATGCTTAATAGTACCATCTTTTCCAGCTGCATCCATTGCCTGAAATATAATTAATAAGCCATATTTATTATGTGCATACATCATACTTTGCAAATTATCCATTTCCTCTCTGAACTGGGTCATTAAATCATTATAATGATCATCATGGTCGTAAAAGCATTTTATTTTTGTTGGTGTTTTTTTTATAGAAAAATGCTTATCTCCTTTGTTTTCAAAATCTTCAGTATCAATCTTTACTTTCATGGTTTGCGTATATCGTGATAGTTTTGTGATAATAGAATAATATTTTTACAATGTTAATTTAATGTTAACAAATTATATGCCTTTAAAAAAAATTAAACTTCTATAATATTTTATTTGTTTAAAATTATGAAATCAGTTTTCAAATACTTTTTACACACCTTTGTTGCACTAATAATAATTACTTCTTGTAATGGGCAGCAAAAAAAACCATCAAAAAATAAAAACGAAAAAATTATGACAACAGGCACAGAGGTCGCCACTTTTGCAAATGGATGTTTCTGGTGTACAGAAGCAGTTTTTCAGGAAGTTGAAGGAGTTTTAAAAGTAGAATCAGGCTATACAGCAGGTAAAGTTGCTAACCCAACTTACGAAGCTGTTTGCACAGGTCTTACTGGTCATGCAGAATGCCTTCAAATAACTTACGACCCTAAAAGAGTTAGCTTTGAAGATTTATTAGAAGTTTTTTGGGGAACGCATGATCCAACAACATTAAACAGACAAGGAAATGATGTGGGTACTCAGTATCGATCGGGAATTTATTATCATAATCAGGAGCAAAAAACGAAAGCAGAAGCGTATAAAAAACAATTAGAAGATGCTCATACTTTTAAAGACCCTATAGTTACTGAAATATTACCATTTACTATTTTTTATAGTGCTGAAGGTTATCACCAAAATTATTTTAAAGAACATCCAGAACAAGGTTATTGTGCAATGGTGATTAGGCCAAAAGTTGAAAAATTCAGGAAACATTTTAAAGAAAAGCTAAAACATTAATTTTTTGAAAAATAGGGTTGGAATTTCCAATCCTATTTTTATTTAAGAGGCTTCTATTAATTCCACCAACTGACTTATATTATTAAACACAATAAGGTTTGGGGCTTTTACATTTAAATTAATATTAACAACCTGGTATCCAGTTAAAAGAATTTTTGTTTCTGTAAAGCGGTCCTTAAGTTTTGTGATATATTTATGAGCATCATTATCAGAAGGAAACGAAGTGAGGATTGTAAATAAATAATCAGGTTTATGCATTTCATAAGCTGATTCCAAATCCGCGAAAGGTAAACTTTGACCTAGATAAATAACTTTTTGCTGACGTGAACGCAATATATAATTTGCAAACAATAAACTGATTTCATGCAATTCACCTTCAGGTAAAAAAAGCATAAATTTTTTTGTTTTATTGTTCCAGTGGTTTGGTTGCCCATCAATAGCAACTATAATTTTTTGACGGATAAGATTACTAATAAAATGTTCTTGTGCAGGGCTGATCGAACCAGTCATCCATAATACACCAATCCTATGTAAAAATGGATAAATAATATTAATCATGGTCTGTTCAAAACCCAATTGAAGAATATTCATGGCAATTACTTTTTCAAATCGCTCTTCATCCAAATCAATCATTGCAATGGTAAGCGTTTGGATCTGATCAGGAAATTTTATTTTTTTTTCTGTTAGAGAAACCACCTCGGCTCTCATTTCATTTTCACTCATTAATGAAATTTCAGAAATTTTATAACCGTATTCCCTCAGTAAAGAAATGTTTAGTATAAATTTTAAATCTGTATCATCATAAAGTCTGATATTGGTATCAGTTCTTTTTGGCGTAATAATATTATATCGCTGTTCCCAAATGCGTAATGTATGTGCCTTTATGCCAGATAAATTTTCTAAATCTTTGATAGAATAAAAGCCCATGTATAGTAATAAAAACTTAAATAAAGAGAGATATTAAATTAAAACAGGATAGTATAATGATTGTTTAAAAAAATAAGCATTACATCAATCTTGGCTCTGTTTGAAAAACTTTTTATCAATCCAAAGTAATCCAAATGATTCGGAAGGGTTTTTAGAAAGGTGTTTATGATGAGTGCGATGGGCTTTTGAAATAGCTTGAATATATTTATTGTTAATGCTCTTAAAAAATTTAATTCGTTTGTGAATAAAAATATCGTGCAAAATAAAATATAAAATTCCATAAAATGCTATTCCTGCCCCAATCCACAATTTAAAATCTTTATCTATTAACCCATAAATAATTAAAACAATTGAACAGGAAGCGAAAAAGAGAGATACTAAATCATTCAATTCAAAAAAACTTTTTGAATTGTGATGATGGGTAATATGAATTTTCCATAACCAACCATGCAAAATATATTTATGGATACACCATGATGCGCCTTCCATGAATATAAAACTTATTAGAAAAATTAAAAGATTTGTAATTATCATCACATTGTTAAACAGATAGTTGTCTATTTTGTTTTATATATGAACGTTTTTTTTAAAATGCTAAAAAACTTTATCCAAATTAAGAATTTACGTTTAAGTTTGTATCACTATTCTACAACACGTAAGAAAACACAATGGAAAAATTAATCCATGAAAGTAAAAAACTTCGATCGTTTATCGCAGTTCTTTCTACTTCATTTATAATATCAGGAATCGCTATTCCCACCATAGGCATTCTTTTTTTGTTTTTTGTCAATAACAGTGCGATCTCAATTATCCTGATTTCTATCCTCATTATTGCTTTCAACTTGTTTTTACTTAGCAGAAGTATAAAAAATTTTACGGAAAATGTAAAATTAATGACTAATTTTTATGAATCTCTTTCTAAAGGCAATATTCCCGATCATTTTAAACCCTCAATTATTGAACTAGAGAAGGTTTCTGACTATTCCAATTCAACAGGAAGTGAATTAAAAAACATTAAAGATTTTTTCATAAAAGTAGGTGAAGGCGATTTAAATAATGATATTCATGTATTTAATGATGAAGGGGAATTAGGTAAAACCTTATCCAATGTAAGGGAAGAATTAAAAAAAGTTTCTGAAGCTGATCGCCAACGAAATTGGATAAATGAAGGGCTAAGCAAGCTAGGTGAAATTTTAAGAAAAGAAACTGACCTCGATAAATTATGCAACGATATTTTATTCAATCTCATAAAATACATTGGTGCAAATCAGGGCAATGTTTTTATTATAAATGATAATATAACTGAAAGCCTACATCTTGAATTAAAGGCTACTTATGCATACGGTAGAAAAAAATATTTGAAAAAGCGAATTAATCCAGGTGAAGGAATTACAGGTCAGGCCTGGCTCGAAATGGATACAATTTATTTAAAAGAAATTCCTCAAAATTATACTACCATACGTTCAGGGCTTGGCGAAGCAACTCCAAATAATTTGATTGTAATACCTCTTAAAAATGATTTAAATATTCAAGGTGTTTTAGAAATAGCATCTTTTAAATATTTTCAACCTTTTGAAGTAAAATTTATTGAAAGAGTTGCAGAAAGCATTGCAATGTCGATTTCAAATACAAAAGTTACTGAGCGAACAAGAAAATTATTAGAAGAAACTCAACTCATGACTGAGCAAATGCGTGCCCAAGAAGAGGAAATGAGGCAAAATATGGAGGAGCTTGAGGCGACTCAAGAGGAAATGCAAAGAAACACAAATGAAATTTTAAAAAAAGAAGTTAACCTGAACAGTTTAATTAATAATATTGATGCTGCTGTTGTTTCAATTGATATAAATTTTAGAATTTTATCAGTAAATAACGAAATGCGTAAAATTTATGAACAGCGTGGTACAAATTTTAAACTTGGTGATAATGTTCTTGAAAAATTACCAACAGATCAAAAAGAATATCGACAAAAACTATATTTAAGAGTCTTTGGGGGAGAAAAATTTTCCATTGTCGAAGAAGTACCTGATATGAGTACTAATCAAAAAATGTTTATGGAAATAACACATATCCCCATTGTTGACGATTTTAAAAAGGTTACTGGTGCTACTATTTTTGTTAAAAATATTACCAAAGACGTTCTTTTAAGAAAAGATATTGAAAATAAACAAGCCCTTTTAGAAGGTTTGATTAATAATACAGATGATAATATAATGGCTTTGGATAGAGACTACACTGTTACAATTATCAACGATAGATATAAAGAACGCTATGCCTCAATGGGTTATGAGTATGGAGTTGGAGTAAATGCTTTTAAAGTAATGGATGCCACTATACATGATGAATGGAAAGGATACTACGATAGAGCACTAGGTGGAGAAAAATTTTCATTTCAAAAAACCTTTGATGATCCTGTAAAAACAATTACAAGAGGATATTCTTTTAATCCCATAAAAGATGCTAACCAAAATGTAGTTGGTTTATCTATTTTTAATAGACTTATGAGTGAAATTGTAAAATAGAGGCATGAATAAAATTAAATCCCATTGTTAAAAATATTTTAACAGTGGGATTTTTTCTTTTGGGAAACATTTATGAATATATCAATATCGTTTTTCAATAAAATAAAAAATATTTTATTTTTTAAATACTTTTTAATCCAATTTTCGCCTTTTTTGGTATCCTACCAACAAATAGAATCCTACTTAATACCTAAGTTTTAATTCTATTTTTAATATATTTTTTTATTCCTAAAAATTAAAAATAGGGGAAAACCCAATTATGGTTGGTTTAAATTCATTTGCCCCTTCCATTACTGAAAACTTAAGCTCGATGTTTCTGTACTTTCTTCCTACTCTAAATCGCATACCTATATTTTGAACAGGTCCATTAATTACGTAATTGTCAGATGGTTTATCGAAAGTGGTAAATAAGTTTTGCGAGGTTGTTCTATCATGAAATTTACCTGAATGAAAGCCATACCCAGCTCCGATAAAAAATCCAACCCTATTTTTATTTTCTTTTGTTGAACCAGCGCCTAAATTTAAATTGAAAATTAATGGGGCATTAAACATGAAGCCTAAAGTATTTGTAGTAGTTGTTTGTCCATTTGTTGAAGTTGAATTATAACCTCCTGACATTCCTATTGAAAAAGGTATTCCTATTGACAATGAAAGACTTTTTGTTTCTACAAAATTGAAACGAGGTGAGTATGTTATCCCTTCAGAGACATATACATCTTTTTCACCTGCACCACTAATTAAGAAACTTAAACCAGCTCCCTGCATAAAACTTTGGCAAAAAATAGGGGTTATTAAAAAAATAAAACAAATGGTTAATAAAGCTTTTTTCATGAGTTTAGGTATGTTTTCTTGAGTGGTATAAAAACAAAACTAAGTCTCAAAGTTTATTATACAAAAACTTTTTTTAACATAAGAATTTAAGAAGCTGGGTAAAAAATTATGAATATATCAATATCGTTTTTTCAATAAAATAAAAAATATTTTATTTTCTAAATACTTTTTAATCCAATTTGTTATTTCACACCATATATATAAAAATTGTTTTAGGATTTTGAAAACGTATGTTCATTAGCCTCAAGGTAAATCATTTCCTATCTTTTATCATAAATTATTACCTTTGCATTTTATTAAGAAAAACCAAAAAAAATAATTTATAAATCTCAATGTTAACAGTATCTAATATTTCTTTGCGTTTCGGCAAACGTGTTTTATTTGAAGAGGTAAATCTTAAATTTATACCAGGCAATTGTTATGGAGTAATCGGTGCAAATGGTGCGGGAAAATCGACATTGTTAAAAATAATATCTGGAGATATTGATCCAACTACAGGTTCAATAAGTATTTCACCTGGCGAGAGAATGTCAGTTTTAAAACAAAATCACTTTGAGTTTGACGAATTTCCGGTATTGCAAACGGTAATGATGGGAAATAAAAAATTGTGGGATGTAATGCAAGAAAAAGATGCCATTTATGCTAAAGCAGATTTTTCGGATGCAGACGGAGAAAAAGCTGCAGACTTAGAATCAGTTTTTGCAGAAATGAATGGATGGGAAGCAGAAAGTGATGCAGGAAATGTGTTAAGTGGCCTTGGGATAAAACCAGTATTGCATGAAAAATTAATGAATGAACTATCGGGAAATGAAAAAGTGCGTGTTTTATTAGCACAGGCAATTTTTGGTAATCCTGATATTTTATTATTGGATGAGCCAACCAACGATCTTGATGTTGAAACTATAATGTGGTTGGAAGATTTTTTAGCTGAATTTAAAAACACAGTTATTGTAGTATCACATGATCGACATTTTTTAGATACTGTTTGTACACATGTAGTTGATATAGATTTTAGTAAGGTTAGATTATATACAGGGAATTATAGTTTTTGGTACGAATCAAGCCAATTAGTGAGCAAGCAAAGGGCAGATCAAAATAAAAAAGTTGAAGATAAAAGAAAAGAACTTCAAGAGTTTGTGCAAAGGTTTAGTGCTAACATGTCTAAATCGAAACAAGCAACCAGTCGTAAAAAATTACTTGATAAATTGGTTGTGGATGAAATCCAACCATCCACACGGAAATACCCTGCAATTATGTTCAAACAAGATCGTGAGGCAGGTGACCAGGTTTTAACCGTAGAAAATTTAAACAAATTGCATGATGGGCAAGTGCTTTTCTCAAACATAAATTTCAGATTAAGCAAAGGAGATAAAGTGGCAATTTTATCAAAAGATAGTTTTGCTGTCAGCACTTTTTTTAAAATTTTAATGGGAGAAGAAAAAGCTGACAAAGGTGATATTAATTGGGGAATAACTATTAACAAAGCGTATTTACCAAACGATAATGCTGAATACTTTGAAGTTGATGCAAATTTAATTGATTGGTTGCGTCAATATTCAGTTGAAAAAGATGAAACATTTATTCGAGGCTTTTTAGGAAGAATGTTATTTAGTGGTGAAGAAACTTTTAAAAAATGTAATGTACTTTCAGGAGGTGAAAAAGTACGTTGTATGGTTTCTAAAATGATGCTTCAAAGTCCTAATTTTTTAATTTTAGATGAACCTACAAATCATCTTGACCTTGAATCTATCACTGCATTTAACAATGGTTTAAAAGATTATAAAGGAAGCCTTATGATGGCATCTCATGATCATGAATTTATGCAAACAGTAGCTAATAGGATTTTAGAAATAACACCTAAAGGATTAATTGATAAATATTTAACCTATGATGAATACATTGTGAGCCCGGAAATAAAAGAATTGAGGGAAAAGATGTACAAGTAAATCAGTCTCTGATAATTTAAAAATACAATTTTTGACTTTGATGTGCGATATCAAACAATAAAAAAATTCTTAAGGAATAAATGTTTTATACCATGTTAATTCCTAATATTTCCATTGCCCGTTCCGCATCCAATGATTTTGTTTTAAGTTTTATACCACCAATTGTTAGGTTTAAGAGAGGATTAATTGAAACAACATTATCATCCACTAAAAATGAATCAATACCCTCACTAACTAATTTTGTTTTTGCCAAATGAGCATCAATAGCATTATTAAATGTGGCAATAGTGGTTAAACTAATTTTCATAAATTTATTAAATAAATAAATTGATTGAAATAGGCGTTTAATTTATAATGGTAATTTGCAGTTTTACATAACGAAAACAACATTTTTGTTCTTATGATTTGTCACTTTTTGCCTTGAAGCAAAAAGTAACTAAAAAAGTCAAGAAATTCCGCAAGCTATCTGCACAGATACCCACCACACGCCCGCCGTAATTTCAGGCTTACACCTTCTAATTCTTGCTTTCTTTTATTCATATTTTGCTTATTTTTATTATTTTCAAATTAATTATGTAATACTTAAATGCCTATTTCAATAAATTGAAACTTATACTTTAAAATAATGATGGGCGATTTAATTTAAGAGCGTCGGCCATTAAACACGAAAAAGTTGTGCCCAACTTATAAAGCTCTTTTATAATACTTTGATAATCCTCATCAGAACGGTTTTGACTCATTTTAAAAGATGCTTGAATGTTATCAATTTTAATTTCAAAACCTACTACTCCTTGCATTTGTTTTTGCACTGATGTTGGAAGTGTATTTAATGAAATCGGATTTTGAACCATTTTTTCGTATTTATCAGTAAGTCTGCTTACAGAAGACCATAATAAATCTCCTTCAATAATTTTCACTTCGCCTGTAATATGCACACTCATATAATTCCATGTAGGTGCATTTGGATGGCCATACCATGAAGAAGAAATATAATGCTGAACAGGAGATTGAAATATAACCAACACTTTTGGATGAATCAAAAAATCTTCCCACTGAGTATTTGCTTTTGATAAATGACCTCTTAATACTTGCTTATTGGTATCAGAAGTTTCCCATTCTATAGGAACATGAGTAGCTTCAGGGTATTCATTACCATTACTAATTAATGTTGCCAATCCGTTTTTCCTTACAAAATCTTCGATAATTGATCTGTCATCGATTTGAATAGGTTTTAAAATCCACATAATTATCTTCGTTCAATTTTACGAATAAAGCATTGAGCTTCTGCATTTCTAGCATGCAAGTAAAAAATATCATGATTGTTTTGCAAAATCTCATCTATTAACTCATCAATATCTTGTTCACCAATCAGTTGTGTGAAAACCATTTGTTGAACAATAGAATATCCAATTAAAGATAGAGGAAAATTAATTTTATCAGCTTTAATCTCTGGTGGAAATCTGTAAATATCCGAATAGGGTTCTACATTTTCCGAAGAAATAAAAATGGGACCATTTTGATTAAAAGCAT
>Ga0123337_10007656_pt1 | contig 10021 bp, 9 predicted proteins | sample frozenSSSSmetaG_FD_89792 | JGI IMG/M metagenome (GOLD analysis project Ga0123337, IMG submission 89792) | Glacier valley bacterial and archeal communities from Borup Fiord, Nunavut, Canada, to study Microbial Dark Matter (Phase II) -... | ecosystem: Environmental > Aquatic > Freshwater > Ice >...
GACAGGCCACACCTACATCACCTACGGGCCGCTCGCGCTCGGCGGCACCGAGATCGTGTTCGAAGGCATCCCCACGTATCCCGACGCCGGCCGCTTCTGGCAGACGATCCAGAAGCACAAGGTCTCGATCTTCTACACCGCGCCGACGGCAATCCGCGCCCTCATCAAGACGGCGGAGAGCAACGACAAGGTCCACCCGAAGAGCTACGACCTGACGAGCCTGCGCATCCTCGGCTCGGTCGGCGAGCCGATCAATCCCGCGGCATGGGAGTGGTATTACAAGAACGTCGGCGGCGGCCGCTGCCCGATCGTCGACACCTTCTGGCAGACCGAGACCGGCGGCCACATGATCACGCCGCTGCCGGGCGCGACCCCGCTCGTGCCGGGCTCGTGCACACTGCCGTTCCCGGGCATCGCCGCGGCGGTCGTCGACGAGCAGGGCCACGACGTGCCGAACGGCACCGGCGGCATCCTGGTCGTCAAGAAGCCGTGGCCGAGCATGATCCGCACGATCTGGGGCGATCCGGAGCGCTACGCGAAGAGCTACTACCCCGAGGAGTTCAAGGGCGAGTACTACCTTGCGGGCGACGGCGCGATCCGCGACGCGACGACCGGCTACTTCACGATCACCGGCCGCATCGACGACGTGCTCAACGTCAGCGGCCACCGCATGGGGACGATGGAGATCGAGTCGGCGCTGGTCTCGTGCACGGCGCTCGTCGCCGAGGCCGCTGTCGTCGGCCGGCCCGACGAGACGACGGGCGAGGCGATCTGCGCCTTCGTCGTGCTCAAGCGGCCGCGGCCGACCGGCGAGGAAGCGAAGAAGATCGCCAACGAGCTGCGCAACTGGGTCGCCAAGGAGATCGGGCCGATCGCCAAGCCCAAGGACATCCGCTTCGGCGACAACCTGCCGAAGACGCGCAGCGGCAAGATCATGCGGCGCCTGCTGCGCTCGGTCGCCAACGGCGATGCGATCACGCAGGACACGTCGACGCTCGAGAACCCGGCGATCCTGGAGCAACTCGCGGAGAAGAACTGACGCGCCAGCGGCGCGTCATCCGGAGCGGAGCGAAGGATCTCTGACGATGACCACCCCCGTTTTCCATCACGTGAACGGCGCGCCCGACGCGGTTGCGCCGTTCAGCCACGCGGTCGAGGCCGATGGCTGGGTGTTCCTGACGGGGCAGATGCCGTTCACCGGCACGTCGGTCGACGAGCCGTACCCCAAGGGAATCGAGGCGCAGACGCACGCGGTGATCCGCAACCTCGACACGGTGCTCAAGGGCATCGGCCTGTCGTTGGCGAACGTGCTGTCGGCGCGCGTCTTTCTCACGCGCTTCGAGGAAGATTTCGCGCCGATGAACGTGGTCTACGCGAGCTACTTTCCCGAAGGCAGGCGGCCGGCGCGCACCTGCGTCGGCGTCACCGCGTTGGCCAAGGGCGCGCTCGTCGAAATCGATTTCGTCGCGCGTCGGTAGGCCGGAGCGCGCGTGCCCGAAGCCGACGATCTTCGCGCCGCAGCGCGGCGTCTCGTCGACGGCGCGAGCCGCGTCGTCGTCCTCACCGGCGCCGGCATCTCGACCGAGTCCGGCATCCCCGATTTCCGCGGGCCGAAGGGCGTGTGGACGAAGAACCCGGCGGCCGAGAAGCAGTCGACGATCCAGCACTACCTCGCCGACCCGGACGTGCGCCGCGCCGCCTGGCGTTCTCGGCTCGATTCGCCCGCGTGGACGGCCGAGCCGAACGCAGGCCACCGCGCCGTCGTCGCGCTCGAGCGACGCGGCAAGCTGCACGCGCTCGTCACGCAGAACATCGACGAGCTGCACCAGCGCGCGGGCTCGGCGCCCGACAAGATCGTCGAAGTGCACGGCAGCATGCGCCGCGTGATGTGCTGGCAGTGCGGCCGGGGCGCGCCGATGGGCGAGGCGCTGGCCCGCGTGCGCGCCGGCGAGGACGATCCGCATTGCCTGGCCTGCGGCGGCATCCTGAAAAGCGACACGATCTCGTTCGGCCAGTCGCTCGTGCCCGAGGTGATCGACCGCGCGATGACCGTCGCCGCCGAGGCCGACCTGCTGATCGCCGTCGGCACGACGCTGCAGGTGATGCCGGTCGCTGGCATGGTGCCAGTCGCGGCGCAGGCCGGCGCGCGGGTCGTCATCGTCAACGACCAGCCGACCGCGATGGATGCCCTGGCCACGGTCGTCATCCGCGAGCCGATCGGCGCGGTGCTCGCCGAAATCTGCGGAGGCGTCGTCACGGGCTCCGGCGGCGCGCGCGCCGAGCAGGTCCTCCACAGCGTGCACAGCGACGTCGTCGACCGCTGCGTCGACTTCTTCCGCCGCGCCGACGGCAGCTTCGGCTACCGCGAGTTCAGGCGCGACCCCGAAGACCAGAGCCGCTGGTCGCTGACCGCGGCATACGACCTCGGTGTCCATGCGGTCTACCAGCAGGCGCTGGCGGCCGCCCTCGGCCACGTCCCCTGGCTCGCGGCTGCCGTGGCGCGCTCCGCTCCGTTCGTTCCCTGACCCGACCGGCGGGCCGACCTGCTCGCGTTCGGCGAGTCGGATCGGCCCGGGGGTTGCGGCGGCGCCGGCTCGGGTTTCGTGCCGGCGTTGCGCAACGCGGTCGCGCTCGGCGACGGCACCGAGTCGGCCGCCGACTGGGTCGGCGACGAGCACGATACCGACCTCGCGTTGCTGCGCATGAGCTCGGCGACACGCTCGACGCTCGTGCCGACGAGCCTCGGCAGCTCGGCCGACGTCAAGCGCGGCGAGGGCGTCGGCGTCAACACGGCGATCATCCGCGGCGCGCAGTCGACGGCCAGGCACACGGCGTGCGCATCGTCTCGGTCGATCCGCAAAGCCCGGCGGTGCACGGTGGATTGCGCGAAGGCGATATCGTCGTCGATATCGAGAGTCGCGATCGGCTTGGGGTTTGCACCAGACGCTCGGCGAGGCCCTGATCCAGAAGGACTGCTCGATCAAGTTCCTGCGGGGCCATGCCTCGCCGCAGGTGATGTTCTCGACCGTTCGACCGACGCAGCGACAGGGCTGACGCGAAGGAGATCTCATGTCACGTTGTCGTCGCCTGCTCGCCGGCCTGGCCGCGCTCACGATCCTGGCCAGCTGCACCTTCGCCGTCGGCAACACCGCTGCGCCCGCGTGCGACCGCAACGGCGACCAGGAACAGCGGATGGCCTGCGGCGGCCGCTAGGCAGGACACGTCGTCCCGCTGCCGCCCGAGCAGCCGATGGCGCCGATGACCTTGCCGCCTTCGATCAGCGGAATGCCGCCGCGCGAGCCGATCACGCCGTCGAGCAGGTTCGGCGCCGGCTGCGCGCGCGCCAAGGTGGCGAGGCCGAGCAGGCCGCACAGCGAAACGGCCGAGAGGAAGGATGTCGTGTGCATGTCGATGTCTCCGGCGGTTCTGGGATGTGGAATCGATGGTGCGCCACCCATGGACGACGCCGGCGGATGATGCATTCCACGTTCTGCGCCGAGTAGTCAGGTCGACGTGCATTCCGTGCCGACGGCGAGCGCGAAATCGGGCACAGTGCTGGGCCAACCCACCCGAGAGTCCTGCCCGGCATGTTCAACGGATCTTTCCTCGACGATGAACCTTTCTCCGCGGCCTGCGTGGGGATCGGCGCGTGACCGGAGCAGGTCGCGTCACCGCGCGCATCGCGGCGCTGGCGCTCTCGCTCCTGTGCGGCCTCGCGGCCACCGCCCCGGCGCGTGCCCAGGGCCCGGCGCCGGCCCTCGTCGCGGAAGACATGGAGCGCTTCGCGTTTCCGGTGGTCGGACTGCGCGCCCGCGACATCGCCGTCGTCGTCAACGACAGCGATCCGTCGAGCGTCGAGATCGGCCGCTACTACGCGGCCAAGCGCGGCATCGCGGCCGACCGCATCGTCCATGTCCGCATCGCCTACAACCATACGGGAGTAATGGGGTTCGGCGAGTGGCAGCGGGTCAAGGCCGTGCTCGACGACAAGGTCGGGCCCGACGTCCAGGCCTACGCGATCGCGTGGACGATTCCGTACCGCGTCGAGTGCATGTCGGTGACGGCCGCCTTCGCGCTCGGCTTCGACCCGGCGTCGTACTGCGCCGAGGGCTGCCAGACGACGAAGATGTCGAGCTACTTCAACACCCGCGGCAGCGCACCGTTCACCGAGCACAAGCTGCGTCCGGCGATGCTGCTGGCCGGCAAGGACGTCGAGAGCGTCAAGCAGCTGATCGATCGCGGCGTGCGCTCCGACGAGAGCTGGCCCGACGGCAAGGCCTATCTTCTCAACACGACCGACCGTGGACGCAACGTCCGGGCCGAGAGCTTCGCGCGGGTGCGCAGCGCGATCGGCAACGCCTATCCGGTCGAGGTGATCGACGCGGACTCGCTCGAAGGCAAGAGCGACGTGATGTTCCATTTCACCGGCTGGGCCGTGGTCCCCAACATGGCCACCAACCGGTTCGTCGACGGCGCCATCGCCGACAACCTGACGTCCTGGGGCGGCGCGCTCATCGGTTCGCAGCAGACCATCGCGCTCGAATGGCTCAACGCCGGCGCCACCGGCAGCTACGGCACCGTCACCGAACCGTGCAACTTCCGCCAGAAGTTCCCGGAGGTCGGCGTCGTCATGGCCCACTACCTGACCGGCGAGACGTTGGTCGAGGCGTACTGGAAGAGCGTGCACATGCCCGGGCAGGGCGTGTTCGTCGGCGATCCACTGGCCCGGCCGTTCGGCGGGATCCGCGTTCGGCGCGTCGGCAACACGATCGTCGTCAGGACGCGCTCGCTCTGGCCTGGCCGCTACATCGTCGAGGCTGCGCGCAGCCAGATGGGCCCGTTCCAGCCCGTGGGGTTGCTGACCGCGAGCACGTTCGGCGTGACGGAGATGAAGGTGCAGGAGAGCAATGCGCGCTACTTCCGCCTGCGCCTCGCGCCCGAGGCGCCGAAGGAAGCCGCATCGGCGCAGCCGTCGGCGTCGTCGGCGCCCGAGTAGGGAACATGCGCTAGTCCGGCCGCGTCCCGTCGAATGCGCGTTGCAGCAATTCGCGGATCAGCGGGCGCTCGAGCTTGCGCGGGTTCGGGTACTCGTTCTGCACGGCGATGTCGGCGGCGCGATCGAGGTCGTCCGCGCGCATGCCGATGTCGCGCAGCGCCGTCACGGCACCGTGATCGCGGGCGAGGTCGAAGAGCCCGGCGGGCGCGCTCGCGACGCCGAGGGCGCGGGCAATGCGCGCCATCGCCGGTGCGGCGGCCTGCGCGTTGTAGGCCATCGCATGCGGCAGGATCACCGTGTGCACCTCGGCGTGCGGCAGGTTGAAGCTGCCGCCGAGCGTGTGGCAGAGCTTGTGGTGCAGGCCGACCGTGATGCTGCCCATCACCGTGCCGCACAGCCACGCGCCGATGAGGGCGTCGCCGCGCGCCTCGACGTCGCGCGGATCACGCTGCAGCCGTGGCAGCGCGCCCGCGGCAGTGCGGATGCCTTCCTCTGCCAGCACGTCGACGACTGGATTGCCGTCGGGTGCGTACAGCCCTTCGGCGGCGTGGGCGATGGCGTTGATCGAGCTCGCGACAGTGATCGCGAACGGCAGCCCGAGCGAGAGCTCGGGGTCGTAGATGACGGTGCGCGGCAGGACGCGCGGGTCCTTGCCGGTCTTCTTCGCGCCGGCCTCTGTGAGGCCGTACATCGTCGTCATCTCGCTGCCGGCGTAGGTCGTCGGCACGGCGATGACCGGCAGGCCCGAGTCGAGCGCGACCGCCTTGCCGAGGCCGGTGGTCGAGCCGCCGCCGATGGCGATGGCGCAGTCGGCGCCGAGCGCGCGCGCCGCGGCGCTCGCCGCACGCGCGGTCTCGACCGGCACGTGCATCGCGGCCTCGGGGAAAATGCCGGCCGAGCGCGTGCCGATCATCGCCGCGACGCGCTCGCCCATCGCGCGCTGTCCCGGTGTCGTCAGCACGAGCGCGCGCGAGAGGCCGAGCAGTTCCATCTCGCGGCCGAGATGGCGCAGCGATCCGGCGCCGAAGACGGTGCGCGGCAGGCGGGTGTCGAAGATGAAGTCGCGCATCGGCACGGCCGCTCTCGAAGCTCAGGTGCTACGCAGAGTAGCGCGCGCGCAGGATCTTCGCCGCCTCCGACATCGCTTTCAGCTTGCCGATGGCCGTCTCGCGCGGCAGGTACTTCATGCCGCAGTCGGGCGCGAGGATGACGTTTTCCTTCTTCACGAACGGCAGCGCGCGTTCAATCCGCTCGACGACGGTCGCCGCCGTCTCGACCTCGGGATCGGAGAGGTCGATGCAGCCGACCATCAGCGTCTTGCCGTCGAGACCTTTCAACGCCGAGCAATCGAGGTGCGACTGCGCCGTCTCGAGCGAGACCTGGCGGCAGCTGCAGCCGGCGAGCTCGGGCAGGAACGAGTAGCCGCTCGGCCGCTCGTGGATGATCGCCGCGTAGCCGAAGCAGATGTGCACCGCCGTCGTGCCGGTGATGCCTTCGAGCGCGCGGTTGAGCGCCTTCAGGCCGTACTGACGCGCCTTCTCCGGTCGCGCCTGCATGTACGGCTCATCGATCTGGACGACGTCGGCGCCGGCCGCGAAAAGGTCGCGGATTTCCTCGTTGACCGCGGCCGCGTAGTCCATCGCCGCTTCTTCCTCGGTCTTGTAGAAGTCGTTCTGCGCCTGCTGGACCATCGTGAACGGGCCGGGCACGGTGATCTTGGTCATGCGCGTCGTGTTGGCGCGCAGGAACTTCAGGTCGTCGACCTCGACGGCATGCATGCGCCGGATCTTGCCGACGATGCGCGGCACCGGGTTCGGATGGCCCGAGCGATCGAAGCCCGAGCCGGGGTTGTCGAGGTCGACGCCTTCGAGCGCGGTCGCGAAGCGGTTCGAGTAGCTCTCGCGCCGGATCTCGCCGTCGCTGACGATGTCAAGGCCGGCGTCTTCCTGCGCGCGGATCGCGATCAGCGTCGCGTCGTCCTGCGCCTCGGCGAGATACTGGGGCGGGATGCGCCAGAGTTCCTTCGCGCGCACGCGCGGCGGGAAGCGCCCGGCGAGCTTGGCACGGTCGATCAGCCACTCGGGCTGCGGGAAGCTGCCGACAATGGTCGTGGGGAACAGCATGGTCATGTCTCCTGTCGATGAATCCGGCGGCGTCGCTCAGACGCCGAGATAGGCACGCTGAATCTCGGGCCGGGCGAGCAGCTCGGCCGGCACGCCCTCGGCGACCATGCGGCCTTCTTCCAGCACGTAGGCGCGATCCGAGATCTCCATCGCGAGCGCGACGTTCTGCTCGACGAGCAGCACCGCCATCCCTTCGTCGTTGATGCGGCCGATGGCGGCGAACACGTCGTGGACGATCGCCGGCGCGAGGCCGAGCGAGGGCTCGTCGAGCAGCAGCAGCCTGGGCCGAGCCATCAGCGCGCGCGCGATCGCGACCATCTGCTGCTGGCCGCCCGAGAGCTCGCCGGCCAGGCTCGCGAGCTTGGCCTTGAGCACGGGGAACAGGGCGAGCGCCGCATCGAGCGACTGCGCGCGGTGCGAGCGCGCCTCGGGCAGATAGCTGCCGATGTCGAGGTTCTCGAGCACCGTCATGCCGGTGAAGAGGCGACGGCCTTCGGGGACGATGGCGATGCCGGCGGCGCAGAAGCGATGCGCGGCGAGCTGCGTGATGTCGCGGCCGTCGAAGGTCATGGTTCCCGAGCGCGCACGCAGGATGCCGGCGATCGTCTGGATCAGCGTCGTCTTGCCGGCGCCGTTCGGGCCGACGACGCAGAGCAGCTCGCCAGCGCGCACGTCGAGCGAGACACCCCAGAGCGCCTGCGCCGCGCCGTAGGCGACCTGCAGGTCGCGGACCTCAAGCATGGGCCTTGCCCAAGTAGGCGGTCATCACTTCGGGGCGCTGCATGACGTCGGTCGCGGTGCCTTCTGCGAGCAGCTCACCGTGGTTGAAGACGACGACGCGGTCGGTGAGCGCCATCACGGCGCGCATCACGTGCTCGACGAAGACGATCGTCGAGCCCTGGTCGCGGATGCGCCGGATCAGCGCGACGGCGTCGTCGATCTCGCTCGGCGTCAGGCCGCAGAGCACCTCGTCGAGAAGCACCAGGCGAGGACGCGACGCGAGCGCGCGCGCCAGCTCGAGGAACTTGCGCTGGTGCAGGTTCAGGTCCTCGGGACGGGCGTTCGCCTTGGCTTCGAGGCCGGTGAACTCGAGCCACGACATGGCTTCGCGTCGCGCCGCGTCCGGATCGCGGACGGCGCCGCCGAAGAGCGTTGCCAGCGCCACGTTGTCGAGCACCGTCATGTGTCCGAACGGGCGCGGGATCTGGTAGGTGCGCGAGATGCCGGCGCCGGCGATCCGGTGCGCGGCGTGACCGGCGAGGTCCTTGCCCTCGAACACGATCTCGCCAGCGGTCGGCAGGTAATGGCCGCTGACGACGTTGATGAAGGTCGATTTGCCCGAGCCGTTGGGCCCGAGCAGGCCGAGGATTTCGCCGCGGCGCACGTCGACGTCGACGCCGGCGAGCGCGCGCACGCCGCGAAACGCCTTGTGCAGGCCGCGCACGCGCAGCAGCTCGGCGCCGTGGGCCGCGCCCGACGGCCGACGCGCCGGCGCGGCGATGCCGGCAATCGGTGGTGCGAGCGGCGTGCGCGCGATCGCGGCATCGGCCGGCACCGCGCCGCGCCGGAAGAGGCGCTGCACGCGCAGCAGGATGCCGTCGGGCATGAAGAGGATCGCCGCGATCAGGATCACGCCGGTCATCGCCTTGCCGGCGACGGCGTGGTCCGAGGCCGTGAAGCTGTAGAGCAGGCCGGTGATCGCGATCGCGCCGACCGCCGGGCCGGCCCAGTGCCGCGTGCCGCCGAGCACGCTCATGAGCACGACCGTCAGCGGCACGGTGATCGTGAAGACGTCGCCGACGGTGACGTACGAGAGGAACAGGGCGTGGATGCCGCCCGCGACGCCGGCGAGCGCGCACGAGATCGCGAGCGCCGTCAGCTTGTAGCGGTAGGTCGGCACGCCCATCACCTCGGCGGCGTCCTCGTCATCGTGGATTGCGAACAGGCCGGCGCCGAACTTCGAGACGACGATCGCGTGGGCGATCAGCATCGTCAGGGTCGCCGCGGCGAGCGCGAGCAGGTAGAACGTGGACGACTGCGTCGGCCCGACCGCTGGCACTGGCACCGCGCTGAGCGAGACGCCCTGGCCACCGTCGAGCGGCGTGTTGACGACGATGGTGCCGATCACGAACGTGACCGCGAGCGTCAGCAGCGCGAACAGCTCGCCGCGCACGCCCTTGACGCGGAACACGACCGCGCCGAGCGCCACGCCGAGCAGCGCCGCGACGAGCGCGGCGACCGGCAGCGTCCAGAGAAACGGCCACTCGTAGCGCGCGAGCAGCGTCGTCGTCGTGTAGATGCCGGCACCGAAGAAGGCGCCGTGGCCGAACGAGAAGTAGCCGGTGTAGCCGGAGAGGATGTTCCACGAGGTCGCGAGCACGATCCAGTGCAGCATCAGGTAGAGCAGCGAGTCGTAGAACGCGGGCAGGCCGAGCCGTGGCACGAACGCGAGCAGGACGCCCGCGCCGAGGATGACGAGCGGCGTGCGCTTGATCATGTCGCTCGCCCCGGCCGAAGGACGAGCACGAGGATCAGCAGCGTGAACGAGACGATCGGCGCCCACGACGGCGCGGTCACGGCCATCGTCACCGCCTCGCTCACGCCGATCAGCGTGCCGGCAAGGAGCGGTGCGAGCGCGCGGCCGAGGCCGCCGAGCATCACCGCTGCGAAGACGACGCCGATCCACGCGTACATCTGCGACGGCGCGAGCGAGAAGCTGAGCGCGAGGCACACGCCGGCGACGCTGGCCAGCGCCGAGCACGTGCCGGCGAGCACGAGCGCGTTCTTCTTCTCGTTGATGCCGAAGGCCGATGCGATCGCGGGATCTTCCGCGGCGGCGCGAAGCGCGCGTCCGAGATCGGTGTAGCGCAGCACGGCCCAGATCGCGATCGAGAGTCCGACC
>Ga0123337_10007660_pt1 | contig 10017 bp, 8 predicted proteins | sample frozenSSSSmetaG_FD_89792 | JGI IMG/M metagenome (GOLD analysis project Ga0123337, IMG submission 89792) | Glacier valley bacterial and archeal communities from Borup Fiord, Nunavut, Canada, to study Microbial Dark Matter (Phase II) -... | ecosystem: Environmental > Aquatic > Freshwater > Ice >...
CCTCCAGACAGCAGGGACACATTCCGCTCCGAGCGGCGACACATTCCGCTTCGCGTCGAATGTGTTCTATTTTTAAGGGCGACACATTCCGCTTCGCGTCGAATGTGTTCTATTTTTTAGGGCGACACATTCCGCTTCGCGTCGAATGTGTTCTGTTTTTAGGGGCGGCGGTACGTTCCGCTTCGAGCGGCGGTACGTTCTGCTCCGCTTTGAACGTACTCTGCTTGGCTTCGAACGCACTCTTTTATAGGAGAGGAAAAGCAGAGGGGGAGGCATTCGCCACCCGGTCTCAGTTAATCATGAGTGGAAAACTCTTGGCTCTGTGGCGTTGCGCCAATTGTCCTACGGACGCACTAATCTCGCGCAAAGCGTATTCTCTCCCCCTCCTTACGAAGGAGAGGGTTGGGGGGTGGTTATCTGCCTTACGAAGGAGGAGTTGAATGTGGTGGATTTGAAAAACGAAAACGGAGTGAAACAGCACTACCGGAGCCGCTCTGCTCCCTGCGCCGCTGTCGTCACATAGATCGTTGTCTCCAACCCCGTTGACGCTTTATAGAGACCGGGCACCTGCTGCCGGAATCGATCGACTGCTTCATTGGCTACAAGACTGACCGTACAGCCCCCGAATCCCGCGCCCGTCATGCGCGCTCCGTAGACGCCTTCGATCGATCGTGATGCCTCGACAAGTGCATCCAGCTCCCGGCAGCTTACTTCATAGTCGTAGCGCAGGCTCTCATGCGAACCATTCATCATCGCCCCGAACCGTACGACATCGCCCGCTTTCAGCGCGGCAACGCCCAGGAGCGTACGCACATCCTCTGTCACCACATGGCGAGCGCGACGCCGGGTGATCTCCGGCAATTTGTCGCTGTAGCGTTCGAAATCCTCGACGCTCACATCCCGCAGCGCGGTAATGCCTGGCAAATAGACTTTCAGCAGTTCAACGGCGCGTTCGCACTCGGCGCGGCGCGTGTTGTATTCCGAGTCGACCAGACCACGCTTTTTGTTGGTGTCTGCGATCACGATCGAGACACCCGACTCCGGCAGCGGGACCGCCTCGTAGGTTAGCGAGCGTGTGTCGATGAGCAGCGCATGCGCCTTTTGCCCGAGTGCGGAAATGAACTGATCCATGATCCCGACATTGACGCCGACGAACTCGCGCTCCGCTTTCTGTGCCAGCAGCGCGAGACGTACCAGATCGAGCGTCTGCTCTGCGCCCGCCAGAAACATAAGCCCGCTCGCAACCAGCATTGCCGCCGAGGAGGAGAGTCCCGAGCCGAGCGGTACATTCCCGAGCGCAACACAGTTCATCCCAACGGGCTCGATACCCTCCTGCTGCAGCGCCCAGCCCATCGCGCGCAGATAGTTGCTCCAGCGTTCGCGCCCTTCGTTGGTCGGCACAATGCCATCGAGCGTAAAAGTCGTGGACTGATTGAAGTTCAGCGCATAGGCGCGCACCTGCCGGTCGGGGCGCCGCGAGGCTGCGATCACGACATCGCGTTCGATAGCGGCGGGGAAAACAAACCCGTCGTTGTAATCGGTATGTTCGCCGATCAGGTTGACGCGACCCGGCGCACGCACGATAAATTCGGGCGTGGAGCCATAAAGCGAGACGAATTTGCCTTCGATTTCGGCAATCCGCTTTTGCTCTGATGAACTATTTGATACACTAATTGGATTCGATCCTGTTGTCTGGTTCATTATTTGACGTTTAGATAAATCTGACGGGACAGTTAATGTCAGCACAATAGTCCCAAACCGATTTGTTGATGAGTCGGGTACGCCGCTTCCGCTGTCACGGGTCATCAATAATTGCGTCGAAAACCGACGATCTACGTGTAGAAAATCGAACAGGTGCATTTCTGGAAGACGACCAGTCATCAAATTTTATCTAAACGTCAATCATAGGGCATAACTTTATAAATGTTGAGACGAGGATTCGGGAAGTCGCAGTCTGTGTTCATTGGGATAGATATAGCCGCGCTTACGTGCTGCCTGCTCGATACCTTCTTTCGTGTGCATAGCGGCGATTTCGCGCTGATCACGCTGATTTTGCAATTCATACAGGTGAACTTGCTGCTCGATCTTATCGTTGTCGGCGCGGCTCTTCGCGACCTTCGCGAACGGGCGAGACGCCTGCAGACCGAGCCAGCCGCACAGAATTAGCGTTGTGGCGGCTGTCACACAGAGCCGTCCTCGTCGGGGAGTACGTCGGCGCAGCGCTGGTTTTCGCTCATCGTAGCTGATAACGATACCCTCGGAACTATAGGCAGAAGCTAAAGGTACAGACAACAGGAAAGCAGGGATGTCGGGTTCAGGGTGTGTCCGGATGCAGAGATTCCCCGACGATATGTACTTTGATCAGGTTTGTAGTGCCAGGATTGTTTACCGGCACGCCAGCCGTGATCACGACCCGATCGCCGACATTGACCATTTTCATCTTCTGTGCGGCGGCGAGCGTCGTCTCCATCATCATGTCGGTATCGCTGACTGCCCGGATCAGGAACGGGGTTACTCCCCAGCTCAGCGCGAGCTGATTGCACGTCGCGCGATCCGGCGTCACAGCAAGAATTGGGACGATCGGGCGGTGCTGCGCGACCTTTCGCGCTGTACTGCCGCTCGTCGTCGCACAGAGTATCGCGGTCGCTTTGAGCTGTGTTGCGATATCGGCGGTTGCGCAGGCGACCGCTTCCGTTACTCCATGCGGAGCCTGGAGCCGCTTCGCGAAGTCGATGTCCTTGAAGAATGCCTCTTCCGCACGCAGCGCAATCCGCGCCATCGTACGCACCGCTTCGAGCGGATACTGACCCGCCGCCGTCTCGCCGGAGAGCATCACTGCGTCCGTCCCATCGAGGATCGCGTTGGCGACATCGGTCGCTTCGGCACGGGTCGGGCGTGGATTTTCGATCATGCTTTCGAGCATCTGCGTCGCCGTGATCACGGGTTTCCCGGCGCGATTGCAGGCTTTGATCAGGCGCTTCTGCACGATCGGCACTTCGTCGAAGGGCATCTCGACGCCGAGATCGCCTCTTGCCACCATGATGCCGTCCGCAACTTTCAGTATCTTCTCGAAGCCATGCACCGCCTCGAACTTCTCGATCTTGGCGATCAGCGGAACCGTAATTCCGACCTCACGCATCACTGCGCGAAGCGGCTCCAGATCATCGGCGTAACGAACGTAGGACGCGGCTACCCAATCGACACCGTGTGCCAGACCAAACCGCAGATCGTCGATGTCTTTTTCTGTTACGGCAGGAACATCGAAAACGACTCCCGGTGCGGCAACGCCTTTGTGCGGCTTGAGTTCGCCCCCGACGATCACACGCGCCCATACCGTACGTTCGGGCGAACCCGGCGCGCCGGCGCAGGCGGTCACTTTCAGCGCGATTTTGCCGTCGTCGAGCAGCAGCTGCCTGCCCGGCGTGAGGGCGTCGAGCATCTGTGGAACGGGCAATGGCAGCAGCAAACACCCCGGTGCAGAGGTTCCCGCCGCGTCGAATGCAGTGTGATAACCGGCAGAAGCGCCGTCCCCGGAGGTCTCGCTCGCAACGAATCCGACGATCTGTCCGCGCCGCAGCATCACTGAGGGCGTCATAAACGTGCCGAGTCGCACTTTGGGACCGGATAAATCCTGCAGGAGCGCGAGCGGTTTGCCCATCTTCAGCGACAACTCGCGCAGCGTACAAATCACGTGTGCATGCGCCTGATGTGTGCCGTGCGAAAAGTTGAGCCGCGCGACATCCATTCCCGCCGAAAGCAGGCGTTCCAGCATTCCGCGCTTACTCGAAGCGGGTCCGATCGTACAAACTATTTTGGTGCGTCGCAAGCGCGTTTCCTTCCCCGTTCACTTCGCAGAAGCTGCAAAAAGCGGTCTTTGCTGCTTATATTATGGGTTCGATCGCGCCTTGTCCACACTAAATTACGGTAACAATGCACCACCTCTTGATGCTTTCATCCATTGAAAGACTATCTGCATCGACTCCCCCTCTCCCGAGGCTTCGGGAGAGGGGGTTGGGGGTGAGGGTGACCAGCGGCACATTACGGCAGATTTTGCTCGTGATCCTGGGCTTCCGCCATACCGATCAGCACGGCACGGACGAAAGGATCGTTGTCCACGCGCTGCTGCATTTCCACTCGCAGGGCGGCATCGACATCGGGCGGCTGTCCGCTCTCTTCCGCCGCTTTCAGCAGTTCGGCGTGTGCCTCGAACTCCTGCCAGCGCACAGCAAACGCCGCTTCGTCGATGGGGACATGACCGAGGCGGCTGCAGCCCGTCGTATACTGCCGGTATTCCTGCTCGTACATCGCTGCTGTTCCTCTGTTATTTCACCGCTTTGGATACTGGTTTGGCTTTGGGAGACGTGATGAACATCGTTCCGCTCAGGACGTTCATCGTCTTTTCCGTAGTCAGAGACTGCATATTTTTGCCATCTGCATCCATCGCAAAAATCGCCGTGTACGGCTCTTCCCCGGAAAACACGCGCACGAATTGGATACGTTTGCCCTCTGTGGACCATTGGGGACTGTAATCTGCAGCGTCGCTTTTCGTCAGCTGCGTTTTGCCCGTGCCGTCCGCGTTCATCACGTAAATGCCCGGACGACCTGCGTTGTCACCCATGTAGGTGATGTGTTTTCCGTCCGGCGACCATTTCGCCATCATCACCTGACCCTGCGCGATCGTTTTCGCGTTGCTGCCGTCGGGGTCCATCGTCGAGATGCTGAGCGTGACATCATGAGCCGCGAAGGCCATCGCCGAGACGAGCAGGCGTTTGCCGTCCGGTGACCAGCAGGGCATAATCCCGCTGACCAGCTGCTTAGGATTTTTGCCGTCGGCGTCTATCAGATAGATGTGGTACTGTGGCGGACCCGGTTTCGCGGGCACGTCCGCTGCGGGAACGGTCGATGTGAAAGCGATCCGCTTGCCATCGGGAGACCAGGTCGGCGCGAATGCAAGACCTTTCAAGGAAGTCAACTGCTGACGACCGCTGCCGTCGGCATTCATCAAATAAATATCGCCCTTCATCTCGTCCTGATTGGTGACGACGGCGAAAGCAATTTTCGTTCCGTCCGGCGACCAGACCGGATCGAACTCCATCGCATCGAAATTGGTGAGGTTCTTCTGCGCCGAGCCGTCCGGATTCATCGTATAGATGTTCAGTACGCCCTTACCCGACCGATCCGAGGCGAACAGCACTTTGCGTAGCGGTTTTTGCACGGATTTGGCAACGGGCGTTTGCGCTGGTTTCGCTGCCGTTCCCTGACCCATGAGCGGCAGGCACACGCAGCCGAGCAGCCCTGCTGTCGGCAGTACAAAACGGGTTCGCATCATAAACTTCCTTGTGATTCCAGCCCGCATACCTACCTCAGATTATAGAATGCGCTGCGTCCGGCATAGATCGCGCTGTCGTCGAGCGCCTCTTCGATACGCAGCAGCTGGTTGTATTTGGCGACGCGGTCGGTTCGGTTCGGAGCGCCCGTCTTGATCTGCCCGGCATTGGTCGCGACGACGATGTCCGCGATCGTCGAATCTTCGGTCTCACCGGAGCGGTGTGAGACGACCGCCGTAAAGCCCGCGCGTTTCGCCATTTCGATCGCGTCGAGCGTCTCGGTGAGCGTCCCGATCTGGTTTACTTTGATCAGAATCGAGTTGGCGCAGCCGGTGTCTATGCCACGCTTGAGGCGTGTCGTGTTCGTCACGAACAGGTCGTCACCGACCAACTGCACGTGTCCGCCGATCTTTTCGGTGATCGCTTTCCACGAATCCCAATCGTCTTCTGAAAGCCCGTCTTCGATCGAAATAATCGGATATTTGTCCACCCAGCGGGCATAGTACTCGACCATTTCGATGCCAGTCAGGACTTTGCCCTCACCCTTGAGGTGATATTTGCCATCCTCGAAAAGTTCCGTTCCCGCCGGGTCCAGTCCGATCGAGATATCGCCGCCCGCCTTGAAGCCCGCCTGCTCGATCGCTTCGATGATGATCTGAACCGCTTCCTCGTTGCTGGAAAGGTTCGGCGCGAAACCGCCCTCGTCGCCATATCCGGTCGAGAGCCCGCGTCCCTGAAGCACTTTTCGCAGGGCGTGGAAAACTTCTGTGCCCATCCGCAGCGCTTCGGAGAAACTGCTCGCGCCGATCGGAAGCACCATGAATTCCTGGAGATCGACGTTGCTGTCCGCGTGCTTGCCGCCGTTTAGAATGTTCATCATCGGTACGGGCAGTGTGCAGGCGTTGACACCGCCGATGTACTGAAACAGCGGCAGGCTGAGCGCGGAGGACGCGGCTTTGGCCACCGCCAGCGAGACGCCAAGTATCGCGTTCGCGCCGAAATTCTCTTTGTTCGGAGTGCCGTCCATTTCGATCATACGCATATCGATCGCGCGCTGATTCGTCGCGTCCATATCCACGATTTCGGGACCTATTTTGTCGTTCACGTTGTCGACAGCGGTCAGGACGCCCTTGCCGCCGTAGCGGCTTTTGTCTCCGTCGCGCAGCTCCACCGCTTCGTGCGCTCCTGTCGAGGCGCCGGAGGGTACGGCGGCGCGTCCCATCGTCCCGTCCTCCAGATAGACATCCACTTCAACTGTCGGGTTACCACGTGAATCGAGTATCTCACGCGCCACGATCTCATCGATTATCAAACTCATGTCCGGCTCCTTCTCGTCACACGCGTATCGACACGCACAGAGGCGGCTTTGCCCCCATTGAATCCCTGTAAAAATGCTGATGCATACATTTGCAAATTAAATCGTTGCTATTCCTGCACAGTTCTCGTCAATCCCCGCCATTATAACATATTCGCGAATCCGGTGTAAACGAAATACGGAAAATGGATAGAATAATTTGCGTGCAGTGATGCTCGTTCAAACATCGGAGTCGCGTCCGAAGGACACTCAGCGCAGTAAAATAGAAGCACATTCAACTGAATCACGTTCGAAGCGAAGCGGAATGTGACGCCGCCTTAAAAATAGAACACATTCGAAGCGAAGCGGAATGTGTCGCCGCCTTAAAAATAGAACACATTCGAAGCGAAGCGGAATGTGTCGCCGCTCGGAGCCGAATGTGCCGCTTTTGCCAGTCGGATTGGGGTTTTAACCCTGGGTACGCGGAGCGCCAGCCAGACCAGGGTTTCAAACCTCACCCCAACTCCCCCTCCTTTGCTTTTGTTCAGGGAGGGGGCTGGGGGGTGGTGAATAGTCACGTCAAATCAGACCCGCGTCTTTCAGCTCCGCGAGCATCTGCGCTTCCTGAGATGCCGAGAGATCGACGAGCGGCGGGCGGACCCCGAGACGCGGCAGCCCGCGCTGCGCCATCACACACTTGCTGACCGCGATCAGTGGATAGCGGAGCAGAACATCGACCAGCAGATTAACCCGGTGTTCGGCTTCAATCGTTTCCTGGCTGTCGTCGTTGATAACTGCTGCATCGTAGAGGGCGGTGACAACCGCTGGAAGTGCGTTTGCACTGCCCGAAATCCCGCCTGCGCCGCCTGCCGCAACTGCCTGCCGCGTCATCCGATCACTGCCTGCGAAGATACGCAGCTCGGGATAGTGCGTGATATAGTGCCGTGTGCTTGCCAGATCGCCGGTGCTGTCTTTGATGCCCGCGAGGTTGGTATGATCGTGCAGCACCGCAATCAGATCGTCGGTGATCGTGACGGCGGTCTGCTGCGGGATATTGTAGAGGAGGATGGGCAGGTCGGCAGAATCGAGGATGCGGCGGAAGTAGTCGGCGAGTCCTGCAGTCGACGGGTTTTTGTAGAAGAAGGGCGGCAGCACGAGCGCGGCGTCCACACCGATGTCAGCGGCATGACGTGTCAACTCGATCGCGTCGGTAATGCTGGCGGCTCCCGTCCCGGCGATCAACAGCAAACCGTCACGATGTGCAGCCGCCGATTCCAGCAACTGCTTGCGCTCCGCAACCGAAAGCGACGTCCCTTCACCGTTCGTTCCGGCGACCACGACGCCATCGATTCCTGCCTCCCGCTGCGCGTCGAGCAGCGCTGGAAGATGCGCCAGCGCCAGATTGCCTTCCAGATCGAACGGCGTCACGATCGCGGTCAGCATACCCTGCAAATGGGCGATATTCGAACGCGCCATAGTGTCTGTCTCCTCTCAGATTTTTGCAAAATCCCTGGCTCCCCGGGCCGAAACCCCGATCTGTCTGGCGTTCCTCGTACCCGGGGTTGAAACCTTGGGATCGGCACGAAGTGCCCGTAGCGACGGACTTCAGTCCGTTGTGGATTTCGTGCCCATGTCGAAATGCAAACCGCCATGTCGGGGGTTCCGTTTTACCGCTTCTCCTATCGTTTCTTTGTCTGAGCGTGGATGGCGACGAAGCCGAGTGACGGCACACGCACCGAAACGCCTCCGCTTTCAGTGCGCTGCGTGGGAAGCGAGACAGGCTTGATCACGTTCGGGCTCTCCCAACTGTTCACCGCCTTGGGGTCGGTGCCGGAGAGCGAATCCGCCCGTGTGACAGACACGACTTCCACATCCGAAAGGCTGATCTCGACATCGACCGCCGCCGTCTGACTGCGGTTCACGATAAAGACCGATAGCCCCCCGTCCTCGCCATAGCTCGCAGAAGCATCCAGCACCGCGACCTCACCACGCTCGCCCGCTTTGTAGGTCGGCGCGTCGATGAGAGGCTGAAGCGATTTGCCTTTTGCGCTCTGTGCCATCAACGCGAACGGGTAGTAAATGGTCTGTAGCAGCAGTCCGTCGCAGCGCGTCAGGATCGGCGCGATCACGTTGACGATCTGTGCGATGCAGGCGATTTTCACGACATCGGCGTTGCGTATGAAAGCGTTCAGATACTGCGCGCAGACGAGCGCGTCCTCGAGATTGTAGACCTCCTCGATCAGATGAGGCGCCGGCTTCCAGCCGCCGTTCATCTCCATGTTCTTATACCAGACGTTCCACTCATCGAACGACAGATAGACGCGTTTGCTGGCGCGCTTCACGCCGCGCACGTAGTCGAGCAGCCCCGCATAGTCGTCGATGATCCGTTCGATTTCGACGCCCTCCGCCAGAAACCACGCCGAATCATCCTTATTGTTGTTGCTATAGCGGTGCGCCGAAATGTAATCGACGTCGTTCCAGCAATACTCCATTACGATCCGGTCATACGTCAGATAGGTCGCCATGCCGCGTCCCGACGAGCCGCACGCCACGAGTTCGATCGACGGATCGAGACCCTTCATCAGTTTTCCAGCCTGGTCTGCGCGCCGTGCATACTCTTCCGCCGGCACGTGACCCGCCTGCCACGGACCGTCCATCTCGTTGCCGAGACACCAGGTCTTGACCTTATAAGGATCGCGACTGCCGTTCGCGATACGTTTGTCCGCCCAGTAGGTGCCTGCGGGCAGGTTACAGTACTCGACGAGTGCGGAGGCTTCGGGAGCGCCCCGCGTACCGAGATTGACCGCCATCATCGGCTCCGTGCCGAGCTCTTTCGCCCACTGCATAAACTCATCGGTGCCGATCTGATTGGTCTCGATGCTCTTCCAGGCGTAATCGGGACGCACAGGGCGCTGATCGCGCGGTCCGATACCGTCTGTCCAGTCGTAGTTGCTGACGAAGTTGCCGCCGGGATAGCGCATCACCGGCATTCGAAGCGCCTTGAGCGCTTCGAGAACGTCTGTGCGAAAGCCTTGCGAGTCGCTGAGCGGGCTTTCCGGATCGTAAATGCCTTGATAAACGGCTCGTCCCATGTGCTCGAGAAAACCGCCGAAGATGCGCGGGTCGATGTCGCCCTTGTTGCGCTGTGTGTCGAGTCGAATGGTAGCCTTCACTGTCGCTTTACTCTTTTCTGATGTTTTGATTACGAATATTCGATTTCGTATACGGGTTTTCGACAGCCAAAGGTCACCGTCATGATTGTATAGGCAGCGCGTCGATGCCTCGCACTGACACTAGATTTCCTTCTATTTCCTTTTATAGGAGGCACAGATTATAGAAGGCACAGATAAAAGGCGAAGCCCGACGTCCCTGCTGGCGAATACCCATTCTGAGACG
>Ga0123337_10007661_pt1 | contig 10016 bp, 5 predicted proteins | sample frozenSSSSmetaG_FD_89792 | JGI IMG/M metagenome (GOLD analysis project Ga0123337, IMG submission 89792) | Glacier valley bacterial and archeal communities from Borup Fiord, Nunavut, Canada, to study Microbial Dark Matter (Phase II) -... | ecosystem: Environmental > Aquatic > Freshwater > Ice >...
CTTTGTTTAAACCAAGACTATAACAGGCAAATAATAAAGTAATGGTCATGGCTACTATTGGATCGCCGATAGCCTGCGCCAGTTTTGAAAGCGTAGTGGGAGTATGCACCGTAAGCGTTACAATGGTATTTACGGCAATCAAAATCACCGGAAGCAATGCGGTAAAAACACTGTTGAACATGGAAGGCAATTCTTCCTCGGGAATGTCACGCCCTTTAAATGTTTCCAACGGTTTTACCGTATATTTCTTTAGCGTAAGCGCAAACAGTGGTCCTGAAATTAATATAACCGGTATAGCTACCAGCAGTCCGTACAATAAAGTAAGACCAAGGTCGGCATTGAATTGCTTTACCAGTGCAGTAGGCGAAGGATGCGGTGGCAGGTAGCCATGGGTGACAGACAAAGCCGCCAGCATGGGCAATCCAATGTACACAGCAGAAATATTGTAGCGATATGATAATGTAATAATCAGCGGCACTACCAACACAAAGCCAGTACCATAAAACAATGGTATGCCAATGATAAAACCGGTCAATAGCAAGGCCCACATGATATATTTTTTTCCAAACACTTTCATTAAGCCAGCTGCTATTTTTTGAGCAGCACCACTATCAGCAATGGTTTTACCCAGCATAGCGCCCAAGCCAAGAATGACAATGATGGATCCCAATAAATCGCCGACTCCTTTTTGAATGGCATTGGTGATGGTGGTAATGTTCATCCGGTTCGCAAGGCCAATTAATATCGACACCAAAATAAATGCAAGGAAGGGGTTGAGCTTTGCCCAGGTAATTAATAATACCAACAAAATGATACCAGTAACGAGGATGACAAATGACATAACTGGGAAAAAGGTTAAAATTAAAGATATCAAATTTTTAATGGCGACCGGGTGATTTATTGATACGCCTAATTGTTTCGAACCGCAGGATGCCAGGGAATTCTAGTTAACCACGGCATCAGTACTGAGAGAAGGTGAATTAAGAAATTTAGCCCCTAAAAAAATCCTGGATTTAGCAGGGGATTTTTTTTAACCGACATTGTATCCTGATCAACATAACGGATTTAAATCAACTTCAGCTATTTGCATGCTTTACAGCAGTAACAAATAAAACAAGCAAGTTTATATAAAAATAGTAGCCATCAATTTTGAACTACTCCGTAAATAATAATTGAGGATAAAGGAAGATAACTGAGCAGCCCTTAGACTGAGGGCAGTGAAGGCATCCTATTCAAATTGCGTCTCTGCTTATAAAATCAAAGGATACTTCTGCGGAAAGTGCCGATAATAAACTATGCAGCATAAAAAAGAACTGCCAAACTTTTATGGAAAACTATAAGCCGCGTTGCTTCCACTCTAGAAAAATCATTTAGCTTCCCTTTGTGATGACGACAAATTAGATTTAGCTTATTTTTATATAATATATAATACAATAGCAATATACATTGCTCCCTCACAAACATAATTTAGTTCAATACATGAAAATACAAATTAAAAAAAATAAATACCTGTTTGTTTTATTGCTACTCATTCATCCGTTTATTGGCAAAGCATTGCCGGGATTACACTTGGTAGAAAACTCAAAAAGCCGGTATGTAATTATTATTCCTGCAAAAGCTACACCAACGGAAGAAAAAGCGGCGCTGGAGCTACAACGCCTCCTGAAGGCTTGCTCACAGGCATACCTGCCTATATTACAGGACGATAAAGCCCCTACTGACTTTGAAATAATCATTGGACCTTCAACACATCTTGCTCAGCAAAAAATAAAGGTTGATTTCAGTGCTTTAAAAGAAGATGGTTATGCCATCAGTACCAATAAAAACATAATTGTAATTGCCGGGGGTACAGGCAAAGGTGCCCTGTATGGCATTTATGAATTCCTTGAAAAGTATATTGGCTTCCGTTCCTACACACCCGATGATTTTTTTATACCCCAGAAAAAAAATATAATCCTCCCTGCTATAAAAAACGAAATAGCTGTTCCCGTAATTGATTTTAGAACACTGCACTACAGGAATGACAGCAACAATGATTTTTACAAAGACTGGCACAAACTAACACATCACCGCACTACGGGGCATTTACCAGGATGGGGCAATCTTTGGGTGCATACCTTCACGTACCTGCTTCCACCAGCTGAATATTATAAAACGCACCCGGAATATTTTTCATTGGTTGATGACAAAAGAGTCCCCCTTCAACCCTGCCTCTCTAATCCAGCCGTGTTGCAATTGGTGGTGGCCAATCTTAAAAAGCAAATGGATATGGAACCTGATGCCAAATACTGGTCGGTCAGTCAAAATGATAATACCTCCTTTTGTACCTGCCCAAAATGTAAAGCCATTGATGATAAAGAAAAAAGCCATAGTGGTACAATCCTCACTTTTACAAATGCTGTTGCAGCCAGATTTCCTGATAAAATCATTTCAACCCTCGCCTATCAATATTCAAGAAAAGCGCCTGAGAACATAAAACCTGCAAAAAACGTAAACATTATGTTTTGCAGCATTGAATGCAACAGGGCACTTCCCATTGCGACTGATAGCAGCAGCGCATCGTTTCGGAAAGATATGGAAGACTGGAGCAGGTTGACAAATAACTTGCTGGTGTGGGACTATGTAGTACAGTTTAAAAATCTTGTGAGCCCTTTCCCAAATCTGTTTGTACTGCAACCGAACATACAATACTTCGTGAAGAATCATGCCCGGCAAATGTTTCAGCAGGGCAACCGGGAAAAAGGGGGTGAATTTGCTGCTCTCCGGCAATACCTGATTGCGAAGTTATTATGGAACCCCAACATTGATTTGAATGCTACAATGAATGATTTCCTTAAGGGCTACTATGGCAAAGCCTGGCAAAGCATCCGTCTGTACATCGATTTACAACAGAAAGAGCTGTTAAAATCCGGCAAGCGGCTGGATATAGCTGGTGACCCTGAAGACCATGCATTGAACGGATTTCTGCGCAATGAAATGACTGATATTTATTCCGCTTTATTTGATAAGGCGGAGCAGCAGGTTAAGGATAATGCCACCTTTCTGCAACGTGTTAAAGAAGGGAGGATGCCCTTAGAATATGCTTTGCTAACCATCGGAGCATCCAGGGGAACAGCGGAGCGGGGATTTTTTAAAAGAACCAATGACGGATCACAGGTTGTAAAAAAAGAGGCTGTTTCAAGACTGGAAAATTTTTATAAATTATGCAAAACAACCGGGGTTACCCGGCTACGTGAATGGGATACTACGCCTGATGAATTTTATGCTATCATGCAACGCCCGTTGAAAAACAATTTAGTGAGTAACCTTGCATATAAAAAACAGGTGAAATATGCCACCAGCTTTAATGAAAGCTATACTGGTGGTGGTGAAAAAGCATTGACGGATGCAACATATGGCAGCTATGACATTTATAAAAACTGGCAGGGTTTTGCGCTGATTGATATGGAGACAACGATAGATTTAGGTGCATTGAAAACCATCAAAAAAACAAACGCTTCATTTTTACAGGTAACCAACAGCTGGATTTTCCTTCCCAATAAAGTAACCTTTTATACTTCTTCCGATGGTATCAATTTTGAACTATTGGAAGAAATAAACAATACTGTTTCTGAAAGAGAAAGCCTTGAAATTAAAAATTTTGAAAGTAATAAAAAAATAAAAGCAAGATACATTCGGGTAGTGGCAAAAAATAAAGCCTTTTGTCCGGATTGGCATGAGGGTGCTGGCAGAGCTTGCTGGATGTTTATCGATGAAATCGCAGCATGGTAACTTCTTTTTAGATGAGTTCTTAATATTGGACGTTTCAAACTCAGTCATGTTCATATGTCGATAAATGAAAATACTTATTGGATGTTTATACGTAGGCTGCCGCAACCAAAAAACGACAGAAATGAGATGGAAATTTATAAAAGCTTTATATAATCTCTACCGTAACAACCGGGAAAAGCAATTGGATAAAGTAAACGGGTCACTGCTGTAAAACGTCCTCGAAAAAAAGCAGATTCCTAAAAACAATAAGGGCTGGGTGACACCCGGCCCTTATCATTAATCAAAACCCTTGTAAATTCAATATAAATTTAAGCGTTTTTTTGTAATTTTTTTATGCATTTTTTTCAAAATAAAATCGTATTACATTAAATTCCACTACTCCTCAACGCCGATATCGCCTCATTATAATTTGGATATCCTCACATAATCAATCATAGCCTGGTTGATATCGCCATTCATATTATCATTAAAGTGTTCCAGCGAAAGTACCAGGTTGTAAGTGCCTTTCTCCAATTTTAATTGTACTGCATTGCTAAACCCCCAGTTGCTCCACTCCTCTTTTCCCCGCTGGGGGAAGACGAAGGTCCCTTTTTGAAGTCCATTTATTTTTAATGTGCGTATGGCGCATTTATTTTCTGTATTAACCGGCCCATTGCCATTGGCATACCTGATATCAATAGAATAGTTACCGGGCACATTGATCGTGAAAGGAATCGTAATTTTTTTATTTATATCCTTGCTGATTTCGACAAATCCTTCTCCCGAAGCGCCTTTGTAACTGTAAGCAGCTTTCTGTGTAAAATCCTCGGCTTCATAAAGCTTTACCGACTGATCACCAGCAACCACCAAAGGCTCACTGGCAAAAGATTCAAAGCCCTGGGCATCCATCGCAATCACCTGGTATTCGGCGTAACCATTGTTGGTAATTTTAATGGATGTCTCTTTGGTAATTGCAAGAAACTGACCGTTTTTAATAACTTTATACGATGACGCATTTGCAATATTTTGCCAGCTTATTTTGTTATTATTCTGGCTTACAAAAGGTGTTGAACAACTTATGTGATTGGCAACTTTATTGATGCCTGTCGTTGGCAAATCATTGTTGGCTAGAATGATTTTGATGCTGTGATCCCCCTTCAAATTCCCGGGTATTTCAAAGGCTGTCATTCTCTTTCCGTCTAATAAAAAGCTTTGTATTTTATTGCCGTGTCCCTGCATCGAAATATTGAGTTGGGCATCCCGGTATTTAAAATTGGTGAGTGACCGATTGCCCTTCAGCGCCTTTGGTACAAATGGGTGAAATACTAACCTGTTTGGCTGAAATTCAATTCCGAAAATTAATTTGTGTACCATGGAAAGATTGCCAGACAAGCTCCACAGCATATTGCTTGAATTAATAACCGTGCCGGCAAAATCGCCATTATCTGCAACAAAATTTTCTTTATTGGTTAAAAACAATGCAGCAGGACGATAGATTGCAGCCAAAGATTCCATCACCGATTTTTCGTTGCCCACCTTAGACGCCGCCAACGCCCAATAAGATTGCACAAATGGCCACACAGCATTGTTATGATAGGATGGCAGTTCGGGAATTTGGGGGTAAATGCAGGTGATACCAAAATCTGTCAATGGTGTATTTGCAACAATGGCAGCTTGCTTATTATCAGCAATTCCAAATAAAATACACAAGGCCTCACCCAATGCCTCTGCCCTTGGTGACTGGATTTTATAATTTCTCCCGTACAAATACTGGGCGTAATACCCTTTATCATTTATCCATAAGTATTTGTTGATGCCGGCCTTTATTTTTGCAGCATTCACTTTGTATTGCGCAGCTGCTTTCGTATCGTTTAGAAGAGTAGCCATCTGAGCTAACACTATATTTGCCTGGTAATGTACCGCATTGGTGCCCAGTGTTTCTGATTCGTAAATATCAGCGGGCTGCATCCATTTTGGATAAGTTTGTTCCCTCCAATCCAGGAAAGATGATTCACCTTTTACAAGTCCGGTAACCGCATCATAGGCCACTTTGCTATCATCCTTCACTGTATTTTGAATGATTTCATAAGCCTGCTTCAGCCAGTCTTTATCACCGGTAGCTTTGTAAATTTCAAAGGCGGCAGTGGCCCAAACAATCCGGTCGGTTGAGCAGGGATAAGCCCCTCCCGTGCCTGTATCCTGTATGATTCTTTTTTTGGCATTCACCTTTCGCATCAGGCTGTTCATGGCCACTTTTGGCTGCAGGTAGGCCATCGATAAAATAATGCTGTAACTGATATCCCTCGTCCAAACGCCTGACCATTCTTTACCGGTTCTAAATGTACTATCAGGTTCTACAGCCCTGATCATTTCCTCTACCGACATATTGTAAATGGCGTTGGTGATCATATGATCCGAACTGTATTGCGGAAAGGCAGAAATATCCATTGACAACTTCCAGCTACCGGCTGTTTGCTTTTCATCTTTCTGTGCGTTCAGCACGAGGCTGGTCTCGTAAATTGCGTCGCCATCGGCATCTTTCAATTCTAGTTCTTCCCTATTGTGAAGGTTATCAAAATCCCAGATCATGGGCAAAGTATTTCCGGCTACATACAGCCCTTTAAAGTCTTCTTTGTAAATTTTATCACCTTTAAATGTTGTATAAAATCCCTTTGCCTTAAATTCATTAAGGATGGAATTCATATCCACCCTGATTTTTAGTCTTGTATCAGGTTGCAAAAATGTTTTATTGTCACCTGACTGATCTTTTAAAGGCTCGCCAAACTTTATCACGGGGGTTTCGCCTACGCCTGGTAATAGATTAAACTGGTGATCCACACCGGATAGCATTTCATTGTCCTTGCCATTGATACTGAATTTAAAAGCAATTTTGGTGCTTTGAAACTGGTTGGTGGGACTTTTATAATTAGAAACAATTTCGGTATTGGATAAAGCTGTGGCTTCCTTCTGACCTTGTATCACTTTATCCGAGAAAATACTGTATGCCGGGGATTGATAAATTGGCTGTTGTGCTTGTGTTACTATCATACACGTCAGAAGGAATGACGCTAAAAAATAATGTTTAAAGAGATCTGGCATTTTCATACGACAACAATTATAATTTGAGCTTCAATGTTTAGAAGCAATAGAATCAAATTTACAGAGAGTGTGCTAAAACTAATTGCTATTGTTTTCCGAAAGATAACTATCATCTCCCGAATGACTTCAGGACGTTTGCCTATAATTTTCTTTTGTTGCTTCCTGCATTGCGATCTTCAACATAAATGAACCAGGCAAATCACCAATAATAAGTATAGCTTATTACTTTCTACCAAAACAATAGATAAAACGGTTCTATTTCGATTTGCCATATTCATCCGCCATTTTATTCAATGCTGCTGCCGCTATACTTTGCCTGCCTTCTTCAACGATAATCCTGTAGCGAAAACTAACCGATGCCCCTTTTTTAAGCGAAAGATTTTTAAACGATTGACCATTTGTAAATACTTTTTCACCCAATGGATTGGCAGCAAATAAGCCATACCCACGTGCATGCCAAAACGTAGGATAATTTGGGTTGGCAGGATGATCAATAATCGCTACACTTATTGAGTCATTTCCCATTTTACCAAACACTTTACACCATCGGGCCCTGCTACTCCAAACATCATCACCTTGCTTTCCTTCACTGCTGATATAATTACCATTTGCAAGGTTATCTGTGCCTCCCCTTATAATTGTTACATTCCCTTTATCATCGGTAAATTTTTGGTCCTTATCCGTTGGCATTTGTAGTGCATGTGCCAGCCTGATGCCAAGCAATCCATCCTTCACATCCGTAAAAAGAGCATCCACAGTTGCTGTTAAAACGGTTATTCTGTCGATGATGCGCTGGTGGCTGGTGCCACTAAATTCAAAGCGGGTACTCTCCTCTACCAACACTTCATTATTTTGATTGGTCCAGTTGGCATGGTAAGCCAATACCCCAGTTGAGCCATTGGACAGCTCCGTTATTTTATCTGTTTTTATCCAGCCATATTTATTTTTTCTATCTGCAGGAATGGCGTAGGAATTATTCCAGAAATCGAGCCCGTTTAAATTCTCATAATTAAACCAGATGCCGATATGATGTGGATGATCGTTGGGATCGCCAGGCAGTGGATTTAAAGGGAAGCCCCTGGTAACAACCGTTCCATTAGCTGAATGCACAGGATAAAGCACTGGCTTTTCTAATGTATCAGGATATAGAAAGCTGGTAAATAATCTTCCACCAATAAAAACATCTACCTTTTTTTCGGTTGCGGAACGTACAATTTTTACAGGTTCCGCCTTTTGAGCAGACAGGGTTAAGAATGAAGCAGTACAAACAAAATGTACAATCAAAATTTTTATGATAGAAGGCATAATGAAACTATTTATAGCAGATTGATGAACGAAAGCAAATCGTTGTTAACCCGGACACAATTTAATTGAATTAGCTGACTAAATAATTTACAACCAGCTATTAAATTAATTGGTTAAAATGAGAGCCTTCTTTCTGCAATGATGGTTAAAGCTTGAATACAGATGTATCAATTACGATGATTTCATTTACAGCTTAATCAATAAACCAGTTACGATTGCAAAGCCTATACTCATTAAAGTACCCACCACCAGGTATTCGGTTTTTATTTCTGGGCGGTCTCTTTCATTAAACCGTATGATACCTTTTGCAGCAACCAGCAATCCAATGGCAGAATACTGACCCTGCATTACAAATATCAGGATCACCATACGCTCGATTATCCCGATCCACTTTCCGGCATTGGCCAGACTTTCAGCATCCGCTATTTTATTACGCCAACTGCTTGTAAATTGTCCAATTAATATACCTGTTGGCGTAGTTAAAAAAATAAATGCAGTGATGGTTTTCCAAAACGCTGGCTGCTGATTTAACTGCAGCAGCGCATCCATTACTTGTTGCCATTTAATAAAACTAAAATACCAGCAACCAATAATGACCAGCAAATGCAGAAACTGATCGATTAAAAAATAAAGCACTGTTGGCTTTTGATAAGATTTCCATCCATCGATTAGGGTATGGGTAATTAAAACAACGATTGCTACCAGCCAATACTGCCAGCCGATCATTACCCAGGCCAATATTGCTGTAACAAGCCCGTGCAGGTATAATTTCCCGGAAGAAAAATGCTTTTCAGTACGATCATCCACCCAGCTTTTGGGTTGCAATATAAAATCGCTGATGAGGTGGGATAGTATCAGTTTTGTTAGCCAGATGCTTTCGATTATCATGATAATTGATTGACAATATTCTGATATTGCTGCATTAATTTTTCAATTTCAGCCCATCTGCCGGAACTAACATGCTGATGGATTGTACTTTTCGACCTCTTTAGTTTTTCAGCCACTACCTGTTGAGTTTGCCCCTTGAGTAATTCAAAAATTACGGTTGCCTGCTTGGGAGTCATTACTTTAAAAATAGCATTCATATAGTCTGCAATTACCTGCAGCCCTTCATGGGCAAGCACATTTGTTGTGCTGATAGCCAGCCTGGTATTTGTTTTGGCTATCTCATCAAATGCCCGACCTGATAAAATAAAGGCCTCCCCTTTTGCATTGCTCAGCACTTTCACTGGTGTTTTCACTGTACTGATTCCAATACTTATGCGAACATCGGTGGCTGTATTTACATCGTTTCCCGGCGATATGCAAATAGCTGCAGTCCGACACAATAAGGCCGTTTTAAGTGCTGCTGCTGCATCTTTTTGATATACCTGAAAACTGTCCCCCCTGTAAAATTCGTACTGGTAAGGCAACAATACCTCCTGCAACATCATTAGCAGCTTTTTCTCTTTGGCTGCCTTAAGTTTGGTGGAGTTCACTATATCTCCGGTGATAACTGCTTGAATCGCCATGATTAATAATTGCTTGCATGCAAATATACAATTTTCATCCTGATTCGTATAAACAAACGAACTTTTAATTAATTCGTATAAATAAACGAACTTTTACTTGATTCGTATAAATAATCGAACTTTTAGCTAATTCGTATAAACAGACGAACTATTGACTAAATCGTATACATAAACGAACTACAGACGGATTTTTAGATAGATTTTACAATATTCGTATACCATACAAACTTAAAATGAAGTAGCATCGACAATAAATATAATCACATGCAGAAGATTGCAAACTATTGTCCGGTACCAGGTGATATTTAAATAAACAAAAACGAAGTAATATAGCTTACAAAAACGCTAATA
>Ga0123337_10007662_pt1 | contig 10015 bp, 9 predicted proteins | sample frozenSSSSmetaG_FD_89792 | JGI IMG/M metagenome (GOLD analysis project Ga0123337, IMG submission 89792) | Glacier valley bacterial and archeal communities from Borup Fiord, Nunavut, Canada, to study Microbial Dark Matter (Phase II) -... | ecosystem: Environmental > Aquatic > Freshwater > Ice >...
CCGCGATGGTCTGCGGGTCCTCGCAGTCGCGCCGGGTCGCCAGGTCGATGAGGGTCAGGTGCTGACGCACCAGGCCGACCACGAGCACCCGGTCGTCGTCGGGCACCCCCAGACTGCGTAGCACCGTGTCAGCGATGGGCGCCCCCGTCTCGGAGTGGTCGCGGGCACCGGCGACCTTGCCGATGTCGTGCAGCAGCGCGGCCAGCAGCAGCAGGTCCGGGCGGGCCACCTCACGCAGCAGCCCGCTGGCCCGTACGACGGTCTCGATGAGGTGCCGGTCGACGGTGTGCCGGTGCACCGCGTTGCGCTGAGGACGGCTGCGGACGGCGTGCCACTGCGGGATCCAGCGTTCCACGACGCCCGCGAGGTCGAGCCCCTCCCACACCGCGACGAGACCGGGCCCGGTCCCGAGCAGGTCGCCGAAGATGGCGAGCGCCTGCTCGGGCCAGGGGTCCGGCAGCGCGGGGCAGCTGCTCGCGAGGTTGGCCAGGGTGGTCGGCGCGATCGTCACGCCGTTGCGGGCGGCGACCAGGGCGGCGCGCAGCACGAGCAACGGGTCGGTGGCCGGGTCGACCCCGGCTCCGAGCACGGCCTCGCCGTCGTGCAGGTAGAGGCCGTAGCCGAGGGGCACGAGCTTGGGCCGGCGCGGACCCACCCGCAGGGTCCGGGCTCGTTGCGACTGCGAGGCTCGCCGCATGGTGCCGTCGAGGGCGTAGGCGATGGTGCGGGCCGACGACGAGACGTCGGTCAGCAGCAGGTCGGAGTCGGTGTACCCGAGCAGGGCGGCGGCCGCGTCGTGGTCCTCACGTCCCAGCCGGTCGCGCCCGCGCCCCGTGACGACGTGGATGGCGTCACGGACGTCGAGCAGCTTCGTGTAGGCCGTGTCGACGGCTCCGTGGGGCCGGTCGGCCAGCCAGGCCGCTGTCAGGGCCCGCAGCAGCGCCATGTCGCGCAGGCCACCACGTGCCTCTTTCAGGTCGGGCTCGATCAGGTGGGCGAGGTCGCCCTGGCGGGCGTGACGGGCCACGATGCTCTCGTGCAGCTGCGGCAGCCGCGTCCGGGCGTTTGCGCGCCAGTCGTGGGCCACGGTCGAGCGCGCGGCGTTGACGACCTCGGCGTCGCCGGCGACGTACGAGATGTCCAGCAGCCCGACCGCCGCCGAAAGGTCGGCGCCGGCGACGGTGCGGCACTGGTTGACGGTGCGCACGCTGTGGTCCAGCTTCACCCCCTGGTCCCAGATGGGGTACCAGAGGCGATCGGCGAGGGCGTTCAGGTCCTGGGCCCCGAGCGCCCGGGTCTGGTGCAGCAGCACGAGGTCGTAGTCGCTGAGGGGCCCGCCGTCCCGCCGGGCGAGGGATCCGACCGCTGCGAGGGCGACACCGGGGACGGCCCGCCCGTCGGTGGCCCGGTCCCACAGCTCGGTCAGCCAGGTGTGGCCGAAGTCGGCCAAGGCCCCCCGCCGCACCTCACCGGCACCCGGAGCGGCGAAGCTCCGGGTGCCGGCGAGGTCGAGCCGTCGAGCGCTGACGTCGGTCATGGTGCGTCCTCCGTCCCCTGTCGGGACTCGTCTCGGCAGGTGCGTGGTGATGATGCTGCCCTCTCGGGTCGTTCGCACCAGGTGGGCAAGAGCTCCCGCGGTGCGTTTCAGAGCGCGTCGTGCCCGCGCTCCCCGGTGCGCACCCGCACGACGTCCTCGACCGGGGTGGACCAGATCTTGCCGTCCCCGATGCGACCGGTCTGGGCCGCCTTGAGGACGACGTCGATGACGCTGCCGGCGTCGAGGTCGTCGACCAGCACCTCGACGCGCACCTTGGGGACGAAGTCGACGGTGTACTCGGCGCCGCGGTAGACCTCGCTGTGCCCGCGCTGCCGGCCGTAGCCGCTGGCCTCGCTCACGGTCATGCCGGAGATGCCGTAGGCCTCGAGGGCCTCCTTCACCTCGTCGAGCTGGTGGGGCTTGATGATGGCCGTGATGAGCTTCACGAGGAGGCTCCTTCCTTCTCGATGATCGGCTCGCGGGGAGCGGTCGTCGCGGACTGGTGGACTGCCGAGAACGCCCCGGTGCGTGTGCCGCCGAAGCTGGCGAGGTCGTAGCCCGTCTCCGCGTGCTCGGCGAGGTCGATACCGCTGACCTCGTCGTCCTCGCTGACCCGGAAGCCCAACGTCTTGTGCAGGACCCAGCCGATGGCGAAGGTCACGACGAAGGAGTAGACCAGCACAGCGGCCGCTCCCTCGGCCTGGGCGCCGAGCTGGGTGAGCCCACCGCCGTAGAACAGGCCGTCGTTCATGCTCAACCCGGCAGCACCGGTCGGGCTGCCGGTCTTGGAGGCGAGGAGGCCGATGAGCAGGGTGCCGATGAGGCCTCCGACGAGGTGGACGCCCACGACGTCGAGGCTGTCGTCGAAGCCGAAGCGGAACTTCAGACCGACGGCGAGGGCGCAGCCGATGCCGGCGACGAGACCCACGACGAGCGCCCCGACCGGGGAGACGGTGGCGCAGGCCGGGGTGATGGCCACGAGACCTGCGACGACGCCGGACGCAGCGCCGAGGGAGGTGAAGTGACCGTCACGGATCTTCTCCGTGAGGAGCCAGCCGAGCATGGCGGTGCAGGTGGCGGCGAGGGTGTTGACCCAGACCCCGGCGGCCTGGGCCCCGGCGCCGAGGGCGGAGCCGGCGTTGAAGCCGAACCAGCCGAACCACAGGATGCCGGCACCGATCATCACCAGGGTGAGGTTGTGCGGCCGCATGGGGTCCTTCTGGAACCCGACCCGCTTGCCGAGGACCAGCGCGAGGGCCAGGCCGGCAACTCCGGCGTTGATGTGGATCGCCGTGCCGCCGGCGAAGTCGTACGCTCCGACCCCACCGAGGAACAGGCCGTCGGCCTTGTTGGCGATCCAGCCGCCCGTCGTCTCGGCGTAGCCGCTGAAGGCGAAGACCCAGTGAGCCGCCGGGAAGTAGACGAGGGTGGCCCAGACGACGGTGAAGACCGTCCAGGTGGTGAACTTCGCGCGGTCGGCGATCGCGCCGGACACGAGGGCCACCGCGATGATGGCGAAGACGACCTGGAAGGCCACGAAGGCCGGGCCCGGGATGCCACCCGCCGCAGCCGCCCCGGTCGTGGCGTTCGCCGGGACGTAGCCGAAGATCGAGGTGAAGATCGAGGTGCTGCCCGCCGATGTGGGGGTTCCTCCGCCGAGGCCGAAGTGGGCGAACGGGTTGCCGAGAAGGCCCCCGCCGATGTCGGGACCGAAGGACTCGGAGTAGCCCCACAGGATCCAGGCCGTGCCGACCGTGCCCATGGCGATGAAGGACATCATCATCATGTTCAGCACGCTCTTGGTGCGGACCATGCCCCCGTAGAAGAGGGCCAGCCCGGGAGTCATGAACAGGACCAGGGCAGCTGCTGCAAGCACCCAGGCTGTGTTCCCGCTGTCGATGAACGGCGCGTCGGCCGCCAAGAATTGTGCGCTCATGAGGCGTAACCCTCCCGTCGGCCGGTTTCGCATCATCGCCCGGGGTGTTACGGACGTGTAAGCAGTTGGTGCCGCGTGTGACGATCATGTTGCCGATCGGGCTCAACGGCGTTTCCGGGGCCTCACCGTGGCCGTGGTCGGCCCTCGCTGCGTCATCCCGCCCCCCGGGCTGAGATCATCGCCGTATGTCGCCCGGTCCCCCGTCGTCCCTCGACTCCCAGGTCCGTCGTCTGGCCCGCGCAGTCCTCATGCCGGGCTTCGTCGGCACCTCCGCGCCGGAGTGGCTGCGCCGCCAGGTCGACGACGGCCTGGGTGGGGTCTGCCTCTTCGCGCCCAACGTCGTCGGCACCGAGCGCCACGACGGGCACGACGGGCACGACGGGCATGACGGGCACGACGGCGTCGCGGCCCTCACCTGGGACCTGCATGGCATCCGGCCCGACCTCGTCGTCGCGAGCGACGAGGAGGGGGGTGAGGTCACCCGGCTCGACGCGCGACGGGGGTCTCCCTGGCCCACCCACGGTGCCCTGGGCCATGTGGACGACGTGGCGGCCACTGGTGCCGTCGCTGCGGGAATCGGTCGTCAGTGCCGTGACCGGGGCATCGACCTGGCCCTCGCCCCGGATGTCGACGTGGCGTCGGACCCTGACAACCCGGTCATCGGGCTGCGCTCCTTCGGCGCCGATCCCGCCCTGGTGGCGCGGCACGCGGTGGCGTTTGTGGGTGGGCTCCAAGAGCTGGGAGTGGCCGCCTGCGCGAAGCACTTCCCCGGGCACGGAGACACCCACACCGACTCCCACCTCGGCCTGCCGGTGGTCGACGTCGACCTCGAGACCCTGACCCGCCGCGACCTCGTCCCCTTCGAGGCGGTGATCAGCGCGGGGGTGCGCGCAGTCATGACGGCGCACATCGTCTTCCCTGCCATCGACCGCCACCCGGCCACCCTCAGCCCTGACGTGCTGGCCGTCCTGCGCGGTGACCTCGGCTTCAGCGGGCTGGTGGTCTCCGACGCCGTCGACATGCGGGCCATCGCGGGCGGGGTGGGACGCGGCCCCGGCGCCGCCGCGGCCCTGGCCGCCGGGGTCGACCTGGTCTGCATCGGCAACCCGCACCACCCCACGCCGTACGACGACGAGGCGGCTTTCCACGAGGTGCACGGTGCCGTGCTCTCCGCCGTCGACTCGGGTGACCTGCGCGTCGACCGGCTCGAGGAGGCTGCGCGCCGCGTGGCCGAGCTGGCCTGGTGGGTCGGCGAGAACCGCGCTGCCGCCCTCGCCGTCGACGCGGGCCCCAGCGACGCGGATGCCCGACGTGCGGCCGTCCGCGTGGGCGGCGCCGCACTGGCCGCTCACGGGGTCGTGCCGCTCCACGGCGCCGTCCACGCCCTCGACCTGCGTGACGACCCGGGGCCGGCGCCGGGACCGCGAGGCTCGGCGGTGCTGTCAGCGCTCGCCGCCGCCCGCCCGGGTCTGCACGTCCACGCGGTCGCCACCAGCCCCGACCCCGGGCACGCTGTCGGCGTCGCGCTATCGCCAGCGGCCCACGGCCACGTCGTCGTCCTCGTCGGGAGCCCCCACCGCTCGCCCGGTACGGCCCAACTTCTCCGGGCGGTGATCGTAGCGAGACCGGATGCCCTCGTTGTCTGCACCGGGCTGCCCGACGACCGGGACCACCTCGGCGAGCACTGGGTGCGGACGTGGGGCGACACCCTGTCGGCCGGACAGGCGCTGGTGTCGCTCATCTCGAGCTGACTGGCGCCGGGACTGGCTGTCCGTGCGTGGTCGCCGGCCCGGCGTGCCCGGGCCAACGGTCGCAACCCCGACCCGACCCCGAACCTCCACCTGACCGGGGGCCGGGGCTGTTCGGGGCGTTCACCCCTTTGGTCCGAGCTCCCTTCCGACGAAATCGCGCCGGGGCCACGCCGGGGCCTCGCTGGTAGGACGGGTGCCGGACCCCCGCGCTACGGTGAAGCATGCGAAGCGAGCCCGCGCCGTCGACGGGGCTGCCACCCGTTGCTGGTTCGGACGACCCCGACCTCGTCGAGGGTCTGGTGCAGATGAGCGCCGAGGAGCTCGACGCCCTGGCCTTCGGGGTCATTGGTTTCGACGTCGACGACGTCGTGGTCCGCTACAACGCGTACGAGTCCGAGCGCGCCGGCATCTCGGCCGAGCGCGTACTGGGACGGGACATCTTCGTCGAGGTCGCTCCCTGCACCAACAACTTCCTCGTCGCCCAGCGTTTCCTCGACGAGCCCGACCTCGACGAGCAGCTCGACTACATCTTCACCCTCCGGATGCGGCCGACCCCGGTGCGGCTGCGGCTCGTCGCCCGCAGTGGCGCGGCCGTGCGCTTCATGCTGGTCCGGCCGGCATGACCGCCGTCCCCGGCGGCAGGACCACCGACCCCCCACTCGAGGACCTGCTCCAGTTCCTCTACCTCATGCCTGTGGGGGTGGTGCAGTGCGACGAGCACGGGCACGTCGAGCTGATCAACCCCGCGGCGGCCCGGATGCTCGCTCCGGCCCTCAAGACCAACGACCTCAGCACGTTCCACCCGATCCTGGCCCGGCTGTGCCCCGACCTCCTGCACGACCTGACGACGGGCGAGCGCCCGCTCGGCCCGATCAGCGGCACCCACCGCTTCCTCGCGACCACGAGCGGAGAGCACGACCTGCACGTCGAGCTGCTCGCCGTCAGGGTGCAGCAGGGACGGATCATGGTCGTCATCCTCGACGTGACCCTGGAGCGGCAGCTGGTCGAGCACGAACGGGCCCAGATGATCGACCTCAACCACGCCGTCGTCCAGAACCTCGTCGCGGCCGAGACCGCGCTGGGCCTCGGAGACGTCGACACGGCCCGACGACACGTCTCCCGTTCGGCCGATGCCGGGCGCGCCTGGCTTGGGCGGCAGCTGGAGCTGCTCGGTGGCGGCGGTCCCGGACGCCCGCTCGACCTCGTGCGCGCTGAACGGGACGACGACCACTCGGGTCGGCCCGACCACTCGGGTCGGCCCGACCACTCGGGTCGGCCCGACCACTCGAATGGTGCCGAATGAGGGTGTTGATCGTCGACGACTGCGACGAGCTGCGCACCCTCCTCGAGGTCCTCATCACCGAGGGGGCCACCGGCTGGGTCCTTGCCGGGACGGCGGTCGATGGTCGCGACGCGATCCAGAAGGCCCGCGAGACCTCACCCGACCTGGTCCTGCTGGACGCCTCCATGCCCGTGATGGACGGCCTTGCGGCGTTGCCGCACATCCGGCGCTCGGCCCCCGACGCGGCCGTCGTCATGCTGAGCGCCTTCCCCGGCCTGCAGCTGCGGCGGGCCGCGCTCGACGCCGGGGCCGCCGGCTTCATCGACAAGACCCACCTCGCCGAGGAGCTCGTCCCGGCGATCGAGCGGATCCTGCGTGACGGGGCTTGCAGCACCTGAGCACACCCACACCCCACCTCGGGGGACGGGTGTCGGTGCGCTGGCGCACCATGGAGGGGTGAGCATCGCCCTGCCGACCTTCGACGACGTGACCCGACCCGTACGCACCCGCCTCGCCGACACGCTGCGCGACAGGGTCGCCGGCGACGAGACGACCGACAGGGATGCGCGGGCCGCCGCGATCTGGCTGGCCGAGGGCGAGCGCTGGTTCACCCCGCAGGACCCGATCTGGCGGGTCCACGACGACGCCGCCATGTTCGTCGGCGGTCTCCGGGCGCTCCTGCTGCAGACGCTGCACCCGCTGGCCATGGCTGGCGTCGCCGGGCACTCGGGCTACAAGTCCGACCCTTGGGGTCGGCTCCAGCGCACGGGGGAGTACATCGCGGCGACGACGTTCGGCACCGTCGAGGTGGCGCAGGACGCGATCGACCGGGTCCGCACCATCCACCAGCGGGTGCGCGGCCGCGCCGCGGACGGTCGCCCGTACGCCGCCTCGGACCCCCACCTGCTCGGCTGGGTCCACGCCGCCGAGGTCGACAGCTTCCTGGCCTCCCACCAGGCCCACGGGCGAGGCCCGCTGACGCCGGGCGAGGCCGACCAGTACGTCGCGCAGTCGGCTCGGTCCGCCACCGCCCTGGGTGTGCTCGACGCCCCACGGTCGGTGGCCGAGCTCGAAGGGGTGCTCGCGGAATACCGGTCCGAGCTGGTCGCCTCGCCGCAGGCTCACGAGACCGCGCGCTTCCTCCTTCTGCAGCCGCCCGTCTCGGGCATCAGCCGACTCGGGTACGGCGTGCTGGCGGCGGGCGCGCTCGCCCTGCTACCGGTGTGGGCCAAGGCGATGCTGCGCCTGCCCGCCCTGCCGGTGACCGACCGCCTCGTCACCCGCCACGTGGCCGGGCTCGGGGTGGACACGATCCGCTGGGCCCTGACCGACCCACGCCGCCCCCACCCCCAAGCCGGCCGACCGGCGCCCTCCGCCGTCCCCGACCCCCCGCGCCTGGTGGTCTGAGCCCTCGGCACCGCGTTTACCCGGCGGCCACCGGGCACCCTAAGGTCGGGTCATGACGAACCCCACGGTGCTCCTCGACGTCCACTCGCTCGCCGCGGGCCGGGTGCCCGAGGGGTTCACGGTCGTCGACGACGACGACGACGACCCCATCCTCATCGGCCCCGACGGGTTGCCGGTCGAGACCTGGCGCGAGGGCTACCCCTACGACGCGCGACTCGACCGGGAGGTCTACGACCACCAGAAGCGGCGGCTGCAGATCGAGATGCTCAAGCTGCAGACCTGGGTCAAGGACGAGGGCCGGCGCATCGTGCTGCTCTTCGAGGGGCGTGACGCCGCCGGCAAGGGCGGCACGATCAAGCGCTTCACCGAGCACCTCAACCCTCGGGGGGCCCGGGTGGTGGCGCTCGACAAGCCGAGCGACCGCGAGCGCGGCCAATGGTATTTCCAGCGCTACGTCGCCCATCTGCCGACCGCGGGTGAGATCGTGCTCTTCGACCGGTCGTGGTACACCCGGGCCGGAGTCGAGCGGGTGATGGGCTTCGCGACGCCGCAGCAGTGGGCCGACTTCTACAAGCAGGCACCCGCCTTCGAGCGGCTGCTGGTCGCCGACGGCGTCGACGTCGTGAAGTTCTGGTTCTCCGTGTCACGCTCGGAGCAGATGACCCGGTTCACCATCCGGCTGGTCGACCCCGTGCGCCAGTGGAAGCTGTCGCCGATGGACCTGCAGTCGCTCGACAAGTGGGACGACTACACGCAGGCCAAGGAGAAGATGTTCCGCCGCACCGACACCTCCCGGTCGCCGTGGACGGTGGTCAAGAGCAACGACAAGAAGCGCGCCCGCCTCGAGGCGATGCGCCACGTGCTGGCCCGCTTCGACTACACCGGCAAGGACGTCGAGCTCGTCGGGGTGCCCGACGACCGGATCGTGGGCGCTGCGGCCGACCTCTTCCCGGGAGAGACGGACCCCAACGCGTTCTGAGGTGGCGACGTTCACACTCGGTGCAGCCGCACCATCCGTCTGCCGAACCAGCTCGGCCCGCCGGTAGTCTCCACCCCGTCGGGGCGAAAACCGTTGCGGCGGTAAAAGGCTGCCGCCCGCGTGTTGCCGTCCACCAGCCAGAGGTAGGCCGCGTCGTCACCCACCGCGGCGTCAAGCAGCGCCTGTCCGACACCGGTGCCGAGGGCCTGGGGCCGTGCGTAGAGCTTCTCCAGCTGTCGTGGCGTGCCCGCCGGGGGGGAGGCCACGCTCGGCCTCCCACCGGGTCGGCTCGGTGCTGACCTGGGCCACCGCGACCACGACCCCAGCGACCCCGGGGGCCTCGGCCACCCAGCCCCGCACCGCCGCATCCACAGCCGGTACGAATCGCTCACGCTTGTCCGCCACCAGCTCGGCCTGGCGGGCCCGCTGCAGGACGGCGAAGTCCTGCGGCATCAGGTCGTCGTACGCCGCCGCGAGGGCGTCGAGGTAGCAGGCGACCCACGCCACCGCGTCAGCCGGTACGGCGCGTAGTACGCTCGCCGGCACTCAGCCGACGATGGCGTCGACGAACGCCCGGGGGTCGAACGGCGCGAGGTCGTCGGGGCCCTCACCGAGACCGACGAGCTTGACCGGCACGCCGAGGACGCGCTGCACGGCGACGACGATGCCGCCCTTGGCGGTGCCGTCGAGCTTGGTCAGCACGATGCCGGTGACCTGCACGGCCTGCGAGAAGACCTCGGCCTGCCGCAAGCCGTTCTGCCCGGTCGTCGCGTCGAGCACGAGCAGCACCTCGTCGATGGGGCTCTGCTTCTCGATGACGCGTTTGACCTTGCCGAGCTCGTCCATCAGCCCGACCTTGTTGTGCAGCCGGCCGGCGGTGTCGATGATGACGACGTCGGCCTCGAGCTCGGTCGCGGCGCGCACCGCGTCGAAGGCGACGGCCGCGGGGTCGGCGCCCTCACGGTCGGAGCGGATCGTCGGCACACCCACGCGGCTGCCCCAGGTCTCGAGCTGGTCGGCGGCGGCGGCACGGAAGGTGTCGGCCGCACCGAGGACGACATCACGGTCTTCGGCGACCAGCACGCGCGCGAGCTTGCCGACGGTGGTGGTCTTGCCGGTCCCG
>Ga0123337_10007663_pt1 | contig 10013 bp, 8 predicted proteins | sample frozenSSSSmetaG_FD_89792 | JGI IMG/M metagenome (GOLD analysis project Ga0123337, IMG submission 89792) | Glacier valley bacterial and archeal communities from Borup Fiord, Nunavut, Canada, to study Microbial Dark Matter (Phase II) -... | ecosystem: Environmental > Aquatic > Freshwater > Ice >...
AAGTTTAATAAATTATCGCTCTCGCTTAGTGTTAAAATAGCCGGTCCTAACTGGCGTACTTTGCGCCGGAATAAATGGGGTCATTTACAGCGGAATCGTGGGGTACTTTAGTCGGAATATCTATTATGTAAGCAAAAACTGGATGTAGCCGATTGTGAGGTTTAGTTCGTTATCCCAAATACCGGCCCGCTCTATTCCAAACAATGCACTCAGGTCCGGAGTTTTAGGTTTTCGAGAAGCTGCTTATAAGACTGGCGATAGACAAACTTGAAACTCTCCAGTGTATTAGTCACAACATTACCTTTAAGCAAATCAGTGATATTGTTTTGCTTCCCGAGCACTAATCTTCCTCCAAGCTACCTCCGCTTTCCGGGTGTCCTTCACAGGCATCTTGTTGACAACCCCTTTACTATATTAAAACCGACAATATCATTCGCATTGTCCATCGACCTGGACCGGTCGCTCCCCGGTAGATGTTCGTATTGTACAGGTGAACTTCTCAGTTCGACTAGTGGATGTTAACTGACATTCCCAAGGCAAAGGCCACTTCATCTAATTTGGGGTAGAAACATCCCCGATCTGGCCGTGTGTTGAGTCAAAGTAACCGGAATTGGCCTCTGGAATCTCCAACGTGCACGAACGGGTTCTTGCAACTATCAACCAACTTCGCTACGTTGCGCCCCTCGTGTTAAATCGGTGCAGCCTTGCCCCAATATTATTGTTTACAACACTATGAGTCCTTGTATCAACGTAGAATTATTAATATCAAAATATAGATATCCTACGTATCATTTATTTTACAACTATTTTATTTATAATATATTATCAATTTTTTACTAGAACGTTTCGATATACGTTCGTTATGAAAAAAGAAATAGTAAATGGATAAAATCTAGCAAACCTCATCAAAAATGGCAACCAAGCCTTGAAAGCTCTGTCTAATCCTAAAACTTCTAAACTTGCCAAAATTTTAGACGGGGCAATATTGACACAGGCACCTGACAAGAAGAAGGGCAAGTAATCTTAGCCAGTCGTGGGGGATGGTACGGTCTCGATCCTTTTCAATTCCCAAACACGCTCTAAAGAAGCGACATTAATTCATCTATAATTGAACATATAGTGTTCGGAAACGAACACAAGAACCTGTACTTAATGCTCAAATGCCCCTTTTAAGGCTCTTTCTCAGTTGGTATAATAGTTTGAGCATTCATCCTATATAATTAAGAACTACCTATATTTTACGGTAATCAATGAATTCAAATATGCTGGGCAGTTACATCAAGACATCGATTCGAAACATTGTTCGTAATAAACTTTTTTCCGGAATTAATATAATAGGGCTTGCCATTGGTATGTCAGTTGGACTTCTGGTAATTACCCTGGTTCATGATATATTTTCTTATGACCGGTTTAACTTAAAAAGAGACAGAATATTCAGGGTTACGTCTACAATTCAATCCGGACAACAAAATCCAGAAAAACTAGCTTCGTCATCTCTTAAAATCGGAGCGATTTGCAAATATCAAATATCAGGTATAGAAGAGGTTACAGTAATAAAAACAGGTTTCGGCGGTGATGTGCAGCTATCAGAAAAAACGATACCGGTTACGGGTCTGTGGGCTGATAGTTCAATTTTCAAGGTATTTACTTTCCCACTCCTACGCGGGGATTTCAATACAGCCTTAAAGGAACCGCACTCTATTGTTTTGACCGAAAAAACAGCGAATAAACTGTTTGGCAAATCCGACGCTCTTAACCAAGTCATCCATTTGGATTCTTCTGAATATAAAGTCACAGGAATAATGAAGGACATTCCTTTCTTTTCTCACCTTCAATTTGAAGCCCTTGCATCATTTTCAACATTACAGCAACAAAACCAAAACAATCCAGATTTTTTGAGTTGGAAAAATACTTCTAACAACTACGTCTATTTATTATTGTCCCCTAAGACACCTGTTGCTCTAGTTAACAGTAGTTTATCAAAAATTGACATCCTTGAAAATTCAGCCTATAAAAACTTTCGTATTACCACAAGTCTGATCCCTCTTACAAGTATTTTTCTTGGTGAGGATCTACATAATGAAATTGGACACAGTCTACCTAGAAGTCTTCTGTGGGTTGTGATTAGTTTAGCCATAATAGCAATCTTGACGGCATGTTTTAATTATACAAATTTATCGATTGCCCGTTCGATAAGGCGTTCCCGTGAAGTCGGTGTTAGGAAAATTTTAGGAGCGCTAAAAAGTCAGGTAATGGCACAGTTTATCGTGGAATCCACGATTTTATCTCTAGTATCATTAGTTTTTGCTTTCGCTATTTTCCTTCTACTCCGAACAGCTTTCCTTTCACTTGGCCCCAGTTTTGCGACATTACAACTTTCGCCAGGTGTAATATTATCTTTTTTTATTTTAGCATCTGCTGTTGGAATTTTAGCGGGATTTTTACCAGCTGCCTCCATATCAGGTATTAACCCCCTTTCTGTATTAAAAAATGCACATTCGTTAAAACTATTTCGGCATGTTAACCTGAGAAAAGCGTTAATATTTTCACAATATAGTTTCTCACTGTTCTTTATGGCAGTGACGATAATTATCTATAAACAATATGACTATTTTACGTCACAGGATTTAGGATTTAAAACTGAAAATATTGTCAATATATCACTTCCAACCGAAGAAATTTCTCTTCTGAAGGAAGCTATTTCGAAGATGCCAGAATCAAAACAGATTTCGCAATCACAAATGGTGAATGCATTGGGATCCGGTTACAGTGCTTTCACGAAATATGATGATCCCCGGGATTCTGTTATAACGGATCAAAACAGCGTGGACGAAAATTATCTTCCTTTGCATCAGTTTAAGTTGTTAGCAGGACGAAACTTTTTACCTAGCTCGGACCAGGCATCATCAAACGAAGTGGTAGTTAACGAAAAACTTATAAAATATTTCAATCTTGGCAAAGGGAATCCGGAGAAAGCCATTGGTCTAAACCTGACTTCAAACGGTAAAAACTATCAAATTATAGGTGTAGTACAGGATTTTCATTATAATTCTTTGTATTCCGAGATAAAGCCTTCCCTCATTAAATATGCTCCAACCGAAGCAAATTATCTAAATATTAACGTTAATCGGGGCCAGGAAGCTTCATTTAAGAGTAAAGTAAATAAGATATGGAAAAGCATAGATCCGGTTCATACCATTGTTGTAGTAAGTTATCAGGATCAAATTAAAGATTTTTATCAACCGTTGTCCTTTATAAGTAAGATTATTGGTTCACTTGCATTTCTAACAATTTTTATTGCTTCAATGGGTCTTTTTGGGATGGTTGTATTCACAGTAGAAACACGCATCAAAGAAGTAAGTGTACGAAAAGTGCTCGGAGCCAGTGAAATTAGTATAGTTTATATGTTGAGTAAAAGCTTTTTGGGTATGCTTTCATTAGCTGCAATGCTTGCATTAATAATTAGCTCTTTATTATTCAATAAATTAATTGCAACAGTCGCCTATCATGCGTCCATTCCATTGATAAACATGATTGGTTGTACCGTTGTTTTTATGTTGGTTGCACTTTTAATAATTTGCTCTCAAACTTTAAGAGCGGCAAGAAGTAATCCTGCGCATATTTTGAAAGGGGAATAGAAAACTCATTTTGTTATGGTATTTAAGGGAGGTCATTCTTTAATTACCGATATGTTCTGAGCAATATCGTAGTTTATATTCCTTTTGTTTGCTCACATAATTGTATACAGTTCCGTAAGCTATTGCTAATTGCTTGGAAATCTTGTTCATTGACAGCCCTTTTGTATCTCAAATATTCAAATATTTCCTTTTGTTTATTGGTCGGTAATGGTGCCCGGGAAACACGTTTCCCCTGTGCTTCGGCTCTTGCCATACCAACTCTGACCCTTTGGCTAATCAGTAAGCTTTCAAATTGTACCAGGGAAGCCATCACATGAAATATCAGTTCGCCGGTCGGCGTGATGGTATCAATGTTTTCCTGATAGGAAATAAAATCAATTCCTAAACTTTGAAATTCCTTCATGGCACTGACCAGCGCCTGGGTTGATCCGGCAAACCGGTCATGCCACCAAACCAATACTACATCGAGCTTTCTCCTTTTGCCGCAGCCATCATCAATTTATACCGGATCCTGTCCTGGGATGTTCCGAATGCATAGTCTATAAATTCCCCCATGACGTCAAAATTACTTCTCGAAGCTTATTGAAGATCATGGCTTTTAAATGTTCACCATCGTGCACAAACCATCACGCTTTACAATCTTTCAGCTTGCCTTCGCCCAGCTGTCCGGTCAGACCAAATAACTCTTGCTTGTGACGTTTGCTCGTCTCGTGCATTGGGCTGAAAAGGTTGCACCTCCCAACGTTAGCCCCGCTTGAATGGTTCTCGAAGAATTAGTTCTATCAAGACGTGTATAATTGTCTCCTTCCTGGTCTGGGCATGGCCGCGCATAGGTCACGCCAGCACTCCGCAGGCTGCATGCTGTCATGCCCCATGCAATGCGGTTCCCTCCTGCGTTGGCACATCACCCATCCTGCGTCAGTCGGCGGCAGGCAGCATTTGATTTTTATTGCGGGTGTCTGTGATATGCTGCCTGGCTTTCATATTTGAGCGCCCCTTTTTGGCCATTTGCCTTCCCCCGCACCCCCTTTCGCGGCAAAATGGCCGGGCGACCTAGAAGCACAGTCTCGCCTTCGAGCATGCTGCACCTATTGAACGTCCTTAAAAGGTTGTCCCAATTCACTTCCTGCCAGACTCTTACTTCAAAATTAATTCTGCTCCCTATTGCCCGAAAATAAAATCCCGTTGCGACAATCAAGAAAATCAAAGGCTAATTTCCAGCGACTTGAAGTCACCAAAAAGTTCATCGTACAGAAAGAGGCTGCCTCAAAAAGAAATTCAACGAAATAATCTTCTGTCAATCACCTCATCCCATCCCTTCTCCTTGGAGGAGCAGGGCCAAAAGTCCCCCTCTCCAGTGAGGAGAGGGGGATTAGGGGACGGTCGGCCGCTGCCGTGAGGTGTTTAAATGGGCAGAATAATATTTGGTCCGATTTTGTTTTGATACGCCCTCTCTTTTGACTGAAAACCGCATACAAGGCCGGGAATGTGCAACAGATAGCTAAGAGGTGTATTTAACCTGACCAATTCTATAGCATTACAACTTTTCGCAAAATATCAGCTTCTTTTTGCTTGGTATGCTTGACAGTCAGCGTATTGAAGATTTGGAGGGTTTAAATTTCCATTTCATAACCCTTTATCAGCTTTAATGTCTTACGCTGCATAACACCGGAACTCATAGAGTTTGACTAGATACAACTGACTCAATAGCAGAGCTTTATTTCTACACTGGTCTGATTTAGACAAAACTGGCTTCAATAACACATTCCTCTTGCTTCAAACAACAAAAAATTCAATAGGTTAAGAAAATGGCATTAATTACATGAAATAATGATCATAGGCGTAATTGACGACGATTTAGTGTAAAAGTTCGTTGTAAGAACTTTGATTGGTAGAACATCGCCTACAACCAGTATAATTGAACTGAAGGATGGCCAGGAGGCAATCGAATTCATTAATCAAAATAAATATCAGCTGTCTGCATTACCTGATATTATTTTGTTGGACATCAACATGCCCCGACTCAATGGCTGGCAGTTCCTGGATCAGCTTAGAGATTCCAATATTGCATTTTACAGCCCGTCCATTTATATGGTGAGCTCCTCATCTGACATAGGAGAATTCTATGTCGTCCTCGACGATGAAGTGGCTTTACACCATTCGTAGAGCCATTTTACCTTACATCCCGGGGTTTGTGGACAGGGCTTCGGGGAACCGAAGCGATCTATACGTGAATTCCACAAGGCTATGACCGTCATAATTCACCTTGGTGCCATAGCTCTTTCAAGGGTCGGTGAGACGAATTCGTCCCCAATGAAAACTTGCCCAATTATTCTTAATCGTTGATATGTTAGTGCTTTGTCGATCTTAATTTAAATTCAATCTTCATTGGCGACTCGTTTCCTTCGCTACTACCTTTATTCCTGCTGTTTTTTCAGTCGTTCCTTTTTCCAAGGGGTAATTAGCCTGCTTTAACAGGAGGCAAAGAACAAGTAAAATACAGGCCAAAAAAAAGATAACCATATTTTTTTTCATAGATTGTGAATAGTGTATTTGCCGCAAGATGTTGTAGACGAGCAATTTTCACGCCAAGCTGGATACTACTTGTTCAAAAAAATCCCAGATCACATATCCTCACAGTTACATCATATCTGTTTTTACATTATTCTCAGATATCCTATTAGATTTATCTTGACCAATCATTCTTTCAACAAAATCAATGCGAAAACTTAGAACAGCTATAAATAACATCATTCTCGAAATTCTCAGATTGGGGACCCAGTGACCCCATTTATGATGGTGAAATATGTCAGCAAAACGGTATTGCTAATTTTTTTTATGAGCTAACGTCGTCACCCGGCGCCGCTGAAATGGCGAAATCAGATCTTAAAAAACCTCTTTCGAAATGAGTTTAAAGTCCAAAATACTCTTCTTCACCCTTAGTTTCCGTCAAGTAATTGCCATGAGCTGTTCGGCTAAAAAATTGAATCGAATACCGGCAAAGCTTCCAATTTGTCATGGAACAAACTTCGGTACAACTTTTTAATGATGAATATAAAATAAACAACCAAGGACATGGAAAACAAAAACACAAAACAAGGAGCAAGTGACAGCGGCCTGATTAATGTTCATGAGGAGTATGAAGTTTCCTATTGGATACAAATCCTTGGAGTTACGAAAGATGAGCTCATCGAGGCGGTTGAAGAAGTCGGAACTTCGTCCGAGTTCGTCCGGGATTATCTGGGCAAATATGTCGTCTAGGCCAAATTCGGCGGCATGTTGGCTCAAAATGGGAAATTAACCGCGTCTTAGGTACCAGGACAGCAGCCGGTAATGTCTGACTTCTGTTCCAGCAACTAGTGAAATAGCCTGGATTGTATTAAGAAAAAAAACTTTTGCTGCTCATACTTACTTTTTTGGCCTTGACCCTTTTCTGAAATGAAGTAAAATTTAGCATAAAATTGTTGGATCATAAAGGTATACGTGAAAGAAACGGATCACGAGTGCCTGTTTGGAAGCTATGAACTTGGCCAAGCACCGGTTGCATTGATTATAATCGTCGATTTGACTAGATTATACATGGTTGATGACCAACTGTTTTCGGCTCTACCCATCAAAATTGTAAGTTTATTATAGTCCTAGAAATGCTGTCTCAGATGGTACATTCCGCTGGATTCTACCAAAAAATCCTTCAGAATTGGCTCATTTACATGATGACTTTTACTAAAGCTTTTGGTATGGTTTTCATACATTTTAATATCTTCCCAATTTAACTACTAATACTTTGGACATTTTTACGCAATCATTCAGTATGCAGACCCAGACGATAGTGCTGGCAGAAGATGATGGAGACGACATTTTGGTTTTTAGAGAGGTTATTTCCGACTTTCAGATAACAATTAACTTACACCTGGCCAAAGACGGGCTAGATACTATTAAATTACTGGACAAGCTGCCTGACGTCGACCTCATTTTCCTTGATGTAAACATGCCTTTGATGAATGGATTGGAATGTCTTGCAGAAATTCGGAAGAAAACGCGACCAGTTCCAGTATTTATGCTTTCGACCTCTAATAGCGAGCTCGACGTATCCCGGGCTAAAATGCTGGGTGCAAACGGTTTTATTACCAAGCCAACTTCAGTGGACCAATACAGACTGACAATTAAGCATGTGATGACAACGAATTGGGGCAAAGAGCACACCCCTTTTTATATAGACATGTAGGCAACAAAACTGCCGTGGTCTAGAAAATCGGCACCCTTTTGCCGAAATTTCGAACAACAGCAAGTCAAAAAAAGACAAGAGAAAGTCTCAGATACGAGCCTGATTGCAAAACAGAAATTCTAAGAATGCTGATTTCAGGTAAAAAAGTAGCCAGATTCTGATCTGTTTGCAATTGTTGAAAAACGGTCCGCCGCCCTGCGGCTGCTGGATCGTTGGAAAACTTTATCTGCTATGAAGACAAAAACTAACATCATGGAGTCTGAGAGTAATAGCAAAGCTGCTGCTGAGATCGCTAAAGTTTCAGGCCGAAATAGAACGGTTGCAATCAGACCGGGAAATTCTAAAAAAAGCCGCCGGGCGGCCGATATCGGGTCTCTTGATTTCGTCCAATTAAGTGATGTCTATGACTTGGTATTTCCAAATAGTAAGAAAGACAAAATAAGCTACTTATGCGATTTTTTCGATATTAGCCGAACAGCTGTTCAGGTAACGCTACATTGTCGTATACGGGTGGAAATGGCGGTGCTTATGAGGCTTCAACGGCCGGTTCAAGCGGTGTTGAAGGTTTAACCGCCACACTGGCAGCTAGAAAACTGGCCAGTAGTTCGGGAACCTTAGTTTATATCATTTCAGGTATACCAACCTCGGTGGGTACGGCTACATTCAACCTGAGTTTGGGTGGTCAATCCTTCACGGTTACAATCGTAGCCGCTGCAGCTACAGACGCGACCATCACCCCTTATATTTTAATTAAAGGAGGAAATATAAACATCACGACCACCGGCGATAAGGGAAACGCCATTAAGAGCGAACGATATACCACCATTGGCACAGCTGATGCCGTAACACTGAACGTCAGCGGCAAAGGATCAAAAGGCATTAAAACAGGTGGCGATTTCACGTTAACTGCCGTCACGATTAAGATCACAGTTTCAGGGGCTGCGTATTATGTCGCTGCCGATGCGGATATTTCGGCTGCGGCGGGCGTCAATTGTGACAAAAATCTAGCCATCAAACGCAGAAATCTAACGATTGCAGCTACAGGGTTAGGTGGGAAAGGAATCAGCGTGGATGGTACTGCTACCATTAGTGGAGGCTCAACCAATATTACGGTTTCCGGGGCAAATTATACTTACACCACAGCGCTGACCAGTGACGCAAAAGGCTTTAAAAGCGACGGTGCATTTATAATGAACAACGGCGACTTAACCATTTCGGCAACCGATGATGGCCTAAAGTCAGATGCTTCGATTACCGTAAATGATGGTAGTATCACTGTAACAAAATCCTATGAAGGGATGGAATCAATCTTCATTACGATTAACGGTGGCATATCAAACCTGACGGCTACAAACGACGGTGTCAACACATCGTATGGCACGGTTTCGGGCGGAACAGAATCAAACGACAATAGCGGTCTGACGGTAAACGGAGGTGTATTAATCGCTACGGGCTCTGATGCCATAGACAGTAATGGAAATTTTACTATAAAGGGAGGAATTGTCATCTCTAATGGCAATGAAGACATCGATGTGAATGGTAGTTTTCTGATTAATGGCGGCGTTTTGATAGGTGCCGAACCCAGTAATAATATGAACAAAGCGATGGGTGCAGCTTTTACACAGGTTGGTATGTTTATCAAATCAAGTGTTCAGGTGGCCACCACGTCGGTTATTCATATTGAAGATGCCACCGGAAAAGAATTGATAACCTTTAAGCCTAAAAAGTGCTTCTGCCTACTTTCATTACTCTGCTCCTGACTTGGCCAAAGGTGCCGCCTATAAAATTTACTTTGGCGGAAGTTATAGCGGTGGCAGTTTCGTAGGCAATACTGCGGGCTGGGGATTATATACCGGCGGAACTTACTCGAATTCGGGCGCTACCTTAAAATCCACCTCTACCACATCGACTAGCGGTACGGTTAATACAATTATCTTTCTAAAAGAGACGGAATGCGAGAATGGCAAAAAAAACGTTGTGGCGGCAGCTCATTTGTCGGCTCCAAACCGACAAATGCTGTACAGTTGATAAAGTGATCTAATACCTCGGTAACACCAGACGAAGAGGGTGTATCAAAAAGAAATTCAGCAAAATAATCTTCTGTCAATCACGGCAGCGGCCGACCGTCTCATCCCAAGTGGCCCGCCACC
>Ga0123337_10007664_pt1 | contig 10012 bp, 9 predicted proteins | sample frozenSSSSmetaG_FD_89792 | JGI IMG/M metagenome (GOLD analysis project Ga0123337, IMG submission 89792) | Glacier valley bacterial and archeal communities from Borup Fiord, Nunavut, Canada, to study Microbial Dark Matter (Phase II) -... | ecosystem: Environmental > Aquatic > Freshwater > Ice >...
AAGCGGGTCGAGGGGCGGTTCGACCGCGGCGACTGCGTGCGCGTGGTGCGGCTCGACGGCGGGGTGCTGGGCGTCGGGCTCGCCGCCTACGCCGCCGACGAGATGGAGAAGATCTGCGGCCGACACTCCGGGGAGATCGAAGGGCTGGTCGGCTACAAGGGACCGGGCGTGGCCATTCATCGCGACGATCTGGTGCTGCACGAATGAGCGATCTGGACGCGGCTATGCGGGCGATGGGGCGACGCGCGCGGGCGGCGGCGGACGCCGTGCGGCTGGCCCCGGCCGAGGTGCGTTCGGCGGCCCTGACGGCCATGGCGGCGGCTCTTCGGGCTATGTCCGACGACATCCTGAAGGCCAATGCCCGCGATATCGACCGGGCCCGGACGAACGGCATGGCGGAGGCGCAGATCGACCGGCTGGCCCTGACTCCGGCGCGTATCGCGGCCATGGCGGCGGCGGTCGACGAGGTCGCGGCCTTTCCCGATCCCCTGGGCGTCGAGACCGTGCGCTGGACGCGGCCGAACGGTCTCGACTTCGCCCGGGTGCGGACGCCGATCGGCGTGCTGGCCATCATCTACGAGAGCCGGCCCAATGTGACGGCCGATGCGGCGGCCCTGTGCATCCGTTCGGGCAATGTCGCCATCCTGCGCTGCGGGTCGGACTGTCTCGACAGTTCGCTGGCCATCCATGCGGCGGTCGTCGAGGGGCTGGCGGCGGCGGGATTGCCGGCAGACGCGGTTCAGTTGGTCGATACGCCGGACCGGGCTGCGGTGGGCGCGCTCCTGACGGGGCTCGAAGGCTCCATCGACCTCCTGATTCCGCGCGGCGGCAAGAGCCTCGTCGCCCGGGTGCAAGCGGAGGCGCGGGTTCCGGTCCTGGGCCATCTGGAGGGGATCAACCACACCTATCTGCACGCCTCCGCCGAGGTGGGCATGGCGCGCGACGTCGTGGTCAACGCCAAGATGCGGCGCGTGTCCGTGTGCGGATCGACAGAGACCCTGCTGGTTGATCGGGCAGGCGCGGCGCGGCTGTTGCCGCCGGTGGCCGAGGCGCTGATCGCAGCCGGATGCGAGCTGCGAGGCGATGCGGAGGCCAGGGCGCTGGCGCCGCAGATGCTCCCGGCGACCGACGACGACTGGGGGCATGAGTTCCTGGCGCCGATCCTGGCGGTCAGGATCGTCGATGGGACGGACGCGGCGATCGAGCATATCCGCACCCATGGCTCGGGCCATACCGATGCCATCGTGGCCGGGGACGAGGCGGCGGCGGCCGAATTCCTGAACCGCGTCGACAGCGCCATCGTGCTGTGGAACGCCTCGACCCAGTTCGCGGACGGCGGCGAGTTCGGCTTCGGCGGAGAGATCGGCATCTCGACCTCGCGCCTGCATGCGCGCGGGCCGGTCGGCGCCGAACAGCTGACCAGCTACAAATACGTTGTGCGCGGGACCGGCCAGACCCGACCCTAGCCTACGGTCAGGTCCAGCGGTCGCGAGGCGTGCAGACGACCACCGCCGAGATCGAGCACCATCCGACGCCCCGCGAAGGCCTCCATCCCGACCAGGGCGGCGGGGAAGCCGGGCAGGGGCACGTCGGCATAGATGGGTGTGTCGGCATCGCGATAGATCTGGTCGCCGACGGTGATGGTCCGTGACCGGACGATCTGCGAGTCGATCGACCCGCCGAGGACAATACTGCTCCCACGCTGCGACGGCCGACCGTCCAGCAGGCCCGCGCCCTCCGCCGCCTCTCGCGACAGGGCCAGCAGGGCCGAGGCGCCGGTGTCGACCACGGCCTGGATCGTCGCCCCCTCGACGGTCACCTCGGTCGTCAGGGCGCCGCTCGCCTTCGACACCGGGATGGCGGCGACGTCGGTCGGCAGGACGTGGCCACCGCGCGGCAGGAAGCGCATGCGGCGTTCCTCGGTGTCCAATTCCAGCACCGTCTCGCCCAGCAGGTCCTGGCCGAGGATCAACGGGGCTGACAAGCCTTCGCCGACCGCCAGCGGTCCGAGTGACAGGATGGCAGTGCGAAGCGCCTCGATCCGCATCGCCCCGACCGACACGTCCAGTGTCACCCCCCGCCCCATCTGCGCCCCGCCGCCGACGCCATAGGCGACCAGTGGAATGTCGAAGGCCTGGGTCAGGCCCAGTCGCTGGAACAGGCTGCGGTCGATCACGGAATACTGGGCCCCGGAATCGACCAGGGCGCGGACCGGCTGGCCGGCGACGGTCACCCGCACGGTCGGCACCGAGGCGCGCCGCTCGTCATAGGGCAGCCAGCCGCTGTTTCCCTCCGGTCCGAAGGCGACGCCGGGATCGCGCCACAGCACATGGTCCCTCAGCCACCACGCCCCGCCGAGACCGGCGGCGACGAGCACGGCGCGGGTCAGAAGGGCGCGGCGGTTCATTCTTTGACAGTGGGGACGGGTTGCGGCGCTGTCGAGGCGCGGCGGCGTCGCAATTCCCCTTCAGCGTCGCCGGAGGACGGCGCCCGGCCGACTCGGGAATTCAGAGTCCAGATCGTCCCTAGAGTCCGGCCGGCCCGGTCTCGAAAACCCCGTCCGAAGCGTCCGATGCGTCCGAAGCGTTCGCCCACGATGATCCTCTCCGCACGAAAGGGATCAGTATGGGGCCGTTTCAGGGGGTGATGGGCAAAAGGGCTCTCGTTCGACCCGAGTGTTGATTTTAAAGTCCGATTCCGAGGATCCGTTGATGGGTATGGGCTGTTTTCCCTCTCCCGCCGGGAGAGGGAAGCGACGGTTCAAACCTCGAACCGCACCCCCTGGGCCAGCGGCAGGGCGGAGGAGAAATTCACCGTCTGGGTCTGGCGGCGCATATAGGCCTTCCACGCGTCGGAACCGGACTCGCGTCCGCCACCGGTCTCCTTCTCGCCACCGAAGGCCCCGCCGATCTCGGCCCCCGAGGGACCGATGTTGACGTTGGCGATGCCGCAGTCCGAGCCCCAGGCCGACAGGAAGGCCTCGGCCTCGCGCACACTGTCGGTGAAGACGCAGGACGACAACCCTTGCGGCACCGCATTCTGCATCGCCACGGCCTCGTCGAACCCGCGCCAGGTCAGGACGTAGAGGATGGGGGCGAAGGTCTCATGCTGCACCACCGCGCTCTGGGCCGGCATGCGGACGATGGCGGGGCGGACATAGGTGCCCTCCCGGCTTCCGCCGACGACGATCTGACCGCCCTGCTCCAAGGCTTGTTTCAGCGCGGCGTCGAAGCCCTTCGCCGCGTCTTCGTCGATCAGAGGACCGACCAGCACCCCGTCCTCGCGCGGATCGCCGATCGGGAGCGTCGCATAGGCCTTTGCCAGCCGCTCCAGCAGAGCCTCGGCGACATCCTCATGCACCAGCAGGCGACGCAGGGTCGTGCAGCGCTGACCGCAGGTGCCGACAGCGGAGAAGGCGATGGCGCGCACCGCCATGTCCATGTCGGCGCTCGGCGTGACGATCATCGCGTTGTTGCCGCCCAGTTCCAGCAGCGACCGGCCGAGCCGTCCGGCGACGGTCGTGGCGACGGCCTTGCCCATCCGGGTCGAACCGGTCGCGGAGACCAGGGCCACGCGCGGATCGGCGACCAGGGCCTCGCCGACCTCGCGACCGCCGACCAGCAGCTGGACCAGACCGAAGGGCGCATCGCCGAACCGGGCCAGGGCGCGCTGCATCACCGCATGGGTGGCGATGGCGGTCAGGGGCGTCTTCTCCGACGGCTTCCAGATCACCGGGTCGCCGCAGACCAGGGCCAGCGCCGCGTTCCAGGCCCAGACAGCAACCGGAAAGTTGAAGGCCGAAATCACGACGACCGGGCCTGCCGGCTGCCAGGTCTCGCGCATGTGGTGGCCGGGACGTTCGCTGGGCAGGGTCAGGCCGTAGAGCTGGCGCGAGAGACCGACGGCGAAGTCGCAGATGTCGATCATCTCCTGCACCTCGCCCAGCCCCTCGGACGTGACCTTGCCGGCCTCGAGCGTGACCAGCATGGCGAGGTCGTCCTTCGACGCACGCAGTTCCTCGCCCAGCAGCCGGACCAGCTCGCCGCGACGGGGCGCGGGTATGCGGCGCCAGGCGTCGAAGGCGGACGTCGCGGCGGTCAGGGCGGCCTCGATCGCGGCGGCGTCGGCGAGGCGAACCGGCGCTCCGGTCGAGCCGTCGATGGGCGAGCGGGTGGGCAGGCCGGAGGGATCGAAGGTCGCCTCGGAAACGCCGAGGCGGGTCAGGATGGCGTGGGCGTTCTGGGCTGCGGTCATGTCGGCGGCTTAGCCGCACGACCGGAAAAGCGAAAGGGCCGCCTCCTTTCGGAAGCGGCCCCTCGATCAGGTTGCGATCAGCTTACCAGCGGCGACCGTCGCGATCGCGGCGTTCGTCGCGCAGGTTACGCTCGATGCCGTCGAGGCGGTCCTGGAGATCACGGCGCTCCCAGCGGCTCAGGCCGTCGCGGCCGTAGCGCCACTCCAGCCGCTGGTACTCGTCCAGCTGCCAGCGCAGGTTCTGGGCCTCGCGGCGGCTGATGCGGCCGTTGTAGGCGGCGCGATCGATACGCTGGGCGAGACGGGCCTGGTCGCCGTTCAGGCCGCCGCCGTTCCAGCCGCCATTGTAGCCGCCATTGTAGCCGCCGCCGTGGTTCTGGCCGTAGCCGCCGCCGCGGTCACCGTGGCCTCGGCCATAGTCCTGGGCCAGCGTCGGGGTCGCGATCGCGACCGCCGACGCCGCCAGAAGCGAAAGCAGGGCTTTCTTCGTCAGGGCGGTCGTCATGATCTTCTTCCTTCATCTCGGCCCGGGGGTGGGCTGCGAGGTGAAGAAAACCACTCTGAACCTGACACGCGTCTGAGCCGGCTGTTGTGAAACAGACAGGTTGATGAACGGCCACGCTTGATGCCCGCGCTGAACGCGTCGGTCTGTAAGGTTCAACGCGCGGCGGCCTGAAGGCCGTCGCATCTTCATCCCTGCTTCACCCTCTTGCGAAACCGGGCGTCAAGGGCTGATCCCGCAGGGTGGAGCGGAACGGGTGAGGACGACCATGGCGCGTGCGCAATTCCAGAAGGGCCAGAAGGTCTGGGTCGAGTGCGTGGGCGCGTGGGCCCAGATCGAAAAGGTCCAGCCCGTTTGGGCGAAAGGCTTCGAAGAACCGGTCAAGGTCACCTACGACGTCGGCCTCGGCCGGGAGTTCCAGGCCTCCGAACTGATGCTCCCGGCCGAGAACGAGGCCGGCGGCGCTCTGGGCACATGGCGCATGCTGCGGGCCCGAAACAAGTGGCAGCTGGCCGAGGACGTGCCGCACCATCCCTATCCGGGCACCTATCCCGTCGTGGTCACCGATCCGGCGGACTGGGGCGGCTGGCGCGTGCCGGGCGCCGAATACGACCGAGATCCGCAGCGGATCGAGTTCCAGGCCCGCCTGATCGCCGCCGCGCCGCGCCTGATGGATCTGGCGCAGAAGCTGGTCGACACGGTCGCCGAAAGCCCTGAGGACGCCCCGCCGGAGACCCTGGCCCTTGCCCGTCAGGCGCGCGAGGTCCTGAAGTCCGTGACCGAGGCCCTGGCCCCCGCGCCCGAGGCCTCCGCCCCCGCTGTTCGCGCGCACGCCGCCTAGAATACTTTCGTTAACCAAACCTCGACAGGATTCAGCGACGCAGCCTAGATTCCGGGCCGTCGTCGAATCGCCCAGCGCCTGACCCTGCCGCCCCGGCAGGGACCGCAGCGATCATGTCCGGGAGAGCGCCTTGCGGGGCACAGAGCGCCGCATTCAGCAGCCGGGGCGACGGTCGCAGGACCGTCCCGAAGGCTTGCCGACCTGGGGCCGGGTGCTGGTTCTCGCCCTCACGCTCGGCCTCGCCATCTATGTCGTCCTGTTCGCGCGGGAGAGTACGCGGCCCGCACGCGAGGCGGCAGTGCTGAAGGCCGAGGTGCTGCATCGCGACGCCGACCTGGGCGCCGCCCTGCTGGACGCCAAACTGGCCCGGGCCCGCCTCGGGCTGAACGTCGCCGCCGAGGCCCTGAGAAGGAACCCAAGCCGCCCGCTGGACGCGCTGGAGGCCGCCCGCGCCGCCGCCCCGACCAGCGCCTTCGCCGTGCTCGACGCGGCCGGTGTCGCCACAGCGGCCGTCGGGGCGAGCCCGGCCGAGTTTCGCCCCCTGGCGGCCTCCGGGTCCGCCGGACCTCGGGCGACGCTCGATCGCATCGCCCTTCTGTCGTTCGCCCCAGGGACCGCGGGTCTGGTCGCGCGCACGCCCGTCGCCGACGCGGCCGGCGTGCGCACCCTCGTCGTCTCGCCGACAGAGGGGCTCATCGCGGGCGCTGCCGGCGCCTCACTGAAAGATCGACTGGGCCTCGAGCTGTCGGCCCTGACCGCCTCGCAGACCGTGGTCCACGGCTCGCCCCGACCGAACGAAGCGGTACGGGCCACGGCATCCCCCGTGGGCGACACCGGCCTCAGCGTCGTCGCCTGGCGGCCGGACTCGACCGGGGCCGCCGCCATCATCAGCGACCTTTGGCTTTTGATCGCACCGCTGGGCCTGGGGGTCCTGGTGCTGGGCCTCGCCTTGCTGCAGCGCTGGCGACAGGCGCGCGCGTCCAAGGCCTGGGCAGAGACCGAACATCGTTTCCGCGTCGCCGTCGAGGCGGCGCGTTGCGGCGTCTGGGAATGGGATCTGAACGCCGGCGAGCTCGTGGTGTCGGACTTCATGGCGGAGTTGCTGGGCCTTCCCGCCGGCGGCGCGGTCAAGGCCGAGGCCGTAATGGAGCGAATTCACCCTCGCTATCGCGATCTGGTCGAACACGCCCTGCGTCAGGCCGCGACCTTCGGCGCCTTCGAGGTGACCTTCCCCGTACCGCTGGCGACCGGCGGAGCCCGCTGGATCGACGCGCGCGGCCAGGCGCGCGGGTCGCGCGGCGAGGACGGGTTCAGCATCATCCTGGGCGTCGCCCTGGACATCACCGAGGCTCGCCGCGCCAAGGCCCAGGCCCAGGCCGCCGAGAACCGGCTGCGCGACGGCATCGAGAGCGTCTCGGACGCCTTCGTCCTGTTCGACAAACACGGCCGGCTGATCCTGTGGAATCAGGCCTTCAAGGATGCCTTCGGCTTCGCTGACGAGGCGGTGCGCAAGGGCGCCATGAAGGACGAGCTGAACCGTATCGCCGCCCTCGCCATCAAGGAGGAACGCCCCTCCGCCGAGGGCCGCGCCGGCGCTCGCGAGGTCGAACTGCATGACGGCCGGGTGCTGCAGCTGTCCGAGCGGTTCACCGGCGACGGCGGCACGGTCGTCACCGCCGCCGACGTGACCGCCATCCGCCGCCAGGAGCTGGAGCGCCAGCGGGCCGCCGACAGTCTGCGGATCACCGTCGACCAGCTGGAGACCAGCCAGGAGAAACTCAGCCTGCTGGCGCGCAAATACGAGATCGCCATGACCCGGGCCGAGGCCGCCAACCAGGCCAAGTCGGAGTTCCTGGCCAACATGTCCCATGAACTGCGCACGCCGCTGAACGCCATCAACGGCTTCTCGGAGATCATGGCCGGCGAGATGTTCGGGCCGCTGGGGGACGCCAGATACAAGGGCTACGCCGCCGACATCCTCAAGTCCGGCCAGCACCTGCTCAGCCTGATCAACGACATCCTCGACATGGCCAAGATCGAGGCGGGCAAGATGACCCTGCACTACGAGCCCGTGTCCCTGACCGAGATCTGCGAGGACGCCATCCGGCTGATGCGCGGCAAGGCGCAGGACTCGGGCCTGATCCTGTCGCTGCAGGCGCATGATCTGCCCGAGATCGACGCCGACTATCGCGGGCTGAAACAGGTGATGCTCAACCTGATCTCCAATGCGGTGAAGTTCACGCCGGAGGGCGGCGAGATCACCGTATCGCTGGACACCCTGAACGCGGACCGGGTGCGGATCTCGGTGACCGACACCGGTATCGGCATCGCGGCCGAGGACCTGAAACGCCTGGCCCAGCCCTTCGAACAGGTCGAGGGCCAGCATTCCAAGACGACGCAAGGGACCGGCCTCGGCCTGTCCCTGACCAAGGCCCTGATCGAGCTCCACCAGGGGCAGATGCTGATGGAGAGCGAGCCCGGCGTCGGCACGACGGTCAGCTTCGACATCCCGATCAAACGCCCCGGTGCGCCGGTCGAACAGATCCAGGCGCGAGCGGCCTAAAGCCTGATTCACGGCTCGAAGGTCACCACAGCTATGACCGCCACGGGCACGGCGATAACGCCGACCCACAACCCCGCTGAATGGAACGCCTATTTGGGCCGTCCGTCTCCGACCTTGTCGCCGTGACCGCCGTCTCCGCCGCCCTTGCTGCGACGGAGAATCTGGGCGAAGGCGGCGCGTTCGGCCGGCTCCAGCGTGCCGAGGATGGTCAATGTGTCGGCTTCCAGCCGCCGGCGACCGCGAATCTCGGCCGCGCGGGACTGGTCCAGCAGTCGTTCCACGAGCGCCCGATCATAGGGCTCGGCGGCGGCGGCGGCGATCGCCTGTCGACGCGCCGCTCGAGCCTGCTGGAAGTCGGGCCGGGCGGCGAGGCCGGCGTCCCGCAACGCCTGACGCACCCGGCCGCGAACCTCGGGATCGAGCGCAGCGACCAGTTCGCGCGGCGAGGCGCGGCGCTCGTCCCCCGCCTTGCCGTCCATACGGCGTTCGATTCGCTCCTGTCCTGTCAGGGCCGTATAGGCGGCGGTCGCGGCAAACAGGTTCACGGCGACCGAGGCGGCCAGGGCGACGCCGAGACCGATGGCGAGGGTGCGCATGTTCATCCCAGCACCTCGGTCTCGTCGAAGCTCAACATGGCCTGGTCCAGCACGGCGTCGGCCTGGCTCTGCGCCGCCAGATGGCCGCCCAGATTGGCGCCGTAGACCACGCCGGCGCAGGCCGCGGCGGCCCAGCTCGCCCCCCCGATCCACAGCAGCTTGCGTAGCGAAGGCCAACCGGCGCGCGCCTTCAGGTTCGCCGCTAGGGCCGAGGCAAGGACACGATCCCGCAGGTCCATGGACACGGCCGGATTGGGGGATGCGAAGAGGGCGGCGTCGGTCTGGCGCGCGTCGAACAGCGCACGTCCGGCCTCGAGCGGATGGGTTTCGATCCATGCGCGCGCGGCGTCGCGCACGCTCTCGGGCCAGCGACGGACATCGCCCCCATAGGCTGCGGCCAGTTCGCCGATACGGGTCTCATCCATGCCCTCGCGGGTCATCGTCGTGCTCCTTCGACCGCCGGCTCTGCGCCGGGGGCCAGATGCGCCAGCGTCTGCCTCAGGGTCCTGCGACCCCGCGACAGCAGGCTTTCCAGCGCCTCGATACTGACCGACATCAGGCCGGCGGCCTCGATATTGGTCAGTTCCTGATAGTGACACAGCACGATGGCCTCGCGCTGGCGCTGCGGCAGGGCGACCAGGGCCCGATCCACCTGCGCGCCCAGCTGGGCCGTCATGATCCCGCGATCCGGGGCCGGCCCCTCGTCGGGCCGATCCGGAGAAATCTCTGTCGGAACCTCGCGTCGCCGACGCAGGCGATCGTAGCAGAGGTTGAGCGCCACCCGGTGCAGCCAGGTGTCGAACTTCGCCTTGCCCGGCGTCCAGCGCGGCGCCTGTTTCCAGGCTCTCAGCAGGGCTTCCTGGGCCACGTCCTCGGCCTCGGCGGGGTCGCCCAGCATCCGCTGCGCCAGGGCCAGCATGCGCGGAAGTTTGCGCGCCACCATGGCCTGAATGGCCGCCGGGTCGCCCTGACCCACGCGGCGCACCAGTTCCTCGTCGGGGTCGGCGACAGAGGCCAAACGGTCCCTTTCCGGGCGAGCAGACAGGCGGGCGAACGGGCGGGACGGCCAGGGAAGTGCGACCGTCCCCACCCTCTTACTCCGAAGCGGGCGCCGAAGGCGACGCCTGGCGCGCGGCGCGACGCTCGTGGTGCTGCTCGCGCATGGCCTGGCGGGCCGCCGTGCGTTCCTCGGCCGTGATGAAGCCGTCACGGTTGGCGTCGACCCTGTCGAACCGGGCCGTCAGACGGGTCTGGAC
>Ga0123337_10007667_pt1 | contig 10009 bp, 9 predicted proteins | sample frozenSSSSmetaG_FD_89792 | JGI IMG/M metagenome (GOLD analysis project Ga0123337, IMG submission 89792) | Glacier valley bacterial and archeal communities from Borup Fiord, Nunavut, Canada, to study Microbial Dark Matter (Phase II) -... | ecosystem: Environmental > Aquatic > Freshwater > Ice >...
ATGCCGTTGCCCGATGTCCTGCTCGCCAAAGCCGCGCATTTTGCGCAGGCGCTGCCGGTGCAGATCGCGCTCGGCCTCATGGCGGTGGCGCTGGTCGCCCTGCTCGAAATCGCCGTGCTCGGCTGGTCCCGCGCATCGCTCCCCGCACTCGTGCGCACGCCCTCGTCGCGACGCGACCTGCTGAGCTTCGCGCTCGACGTGACCGGTATCCTGCGCGCGCTCGGCCACCTGCTCACGCTCGGCATCGGCTATGCGATCGGGCTCGGCGTGCGGCGCGTCCTCCACCTCGATCTGGCGCTGCTGCCGCATTCCCCGCTGGCGCAGATCGCGCTGTTTCTGTTCGCCAAGAGTTTCGCGGACTATTGGATGCACCGCGCGATGCACCGCTATGCGCCGCTGTGGGAAATCCACAAATATCACCATTCGGCTGCCGAGATGAATATCGTCACCGCGCACCGCGAGAGCGTCCTTGTCGCCCCCTTCGTCGCGGTCTGGCTCGCGCTGCCGCTGGGCCTGCTCGGCACGCCGGTGCGGACGTTTCTGATCGTAGGCTTTCTGATCGAGTTCCACGCGCTGCTGATCCACTCGCGCCTTGCGTTCGATTTCGGGCGCTTGGGGGAGCGGCTGCTGATCTCGCCCGCCGCACACCGGCTGCACCACGCGCTCGATGCCGCGCGCCACGGCCGCAACTTCGGCTTTACGCTTTCCGTGTGGGACCACCTTTTCGGCACCCATGCGCGCGCGACCGACGCGCGGGGGATTGCCATCGGGGTGGACGATCCGGTCTACAACGCACGCTCATGGCCGCGCGAGATGCTCTACTCCCTCCGGCGCTTTGCCGCTGCGCTGCGCTCCGGCGCGTCGGACTCGCGCGCGGCCTAGCGCTGCTGCTGCTCGCGGCCGCCTGCGCGCGCGGCACCGCCCGCCCGTCCGCGCCCGCTGCCGAAGCTGCGCCGCCGCGTTCCCCCGTCGCCGCAATACCATCAGATGGCGTGCTTAAGATCGGCAAGCCCTATCAGGTGCTCGGCCGCTGGTATGTGCCCGCCGACGACCGCGCCTTTGACGCGACCGGCATCGCGTCCTGGTACGGCCCCGGCTTCCACGCGCTCTCGACCGCGAACGGCGAAACCTACGATCAGGACGGGCTGAGCGCGGCGCACAAGACTTTGCCGATGCCTTGCTATGTGGAGGTGGAGAACCTCGATAACGGGCGGCGCTTGACCGTGCGCGTCAACGATCGCGGGCCGTTCGTCGACGGGCGCATCCTCGATCTGTCGCGCCGCGCGGCGCAGTTGCTCGGCGTGGACCGGCCCGGCACCGCGCGGGTGCGCGTGCGACGCGTGTTCCCCGATGCGGCCACCATCGCCGCGCTCAGGCCCGGCCCCAACGCGTTGCTCGCCTCCGCCACCCCGCCGCCGCGCGCAACCGATCCCGCGATTGCCGCCGCCCCCACCGTGCGCGCGTCCGATCCCGCGAGCATCGCCACCGAGCATCCCACGCCCGCAGCCCAAGCACCCAAGGGTCCGCTCATTCAGGTGGCGGCCGTCAGCGATGCCGGGCGCGCCGCATGGCTTGCTGGCTATCTTTCCCAGTTCGGCCCCGCGCGGGTCGAGACCACCCCCGGCGGTCTGCACCGTGTGCGCCTCGGACCCTTCCGTGCGCGCAACGAGGCCGAAGCTGTGCTTTCGCGCGTCCACGCAGCGGGCTATGGCGAGGCGTGGATCGTGGCCCCGCCGGTCACTCCACCCGTTCCATGAGGTGCCGATGCGTCGCGTAATCCTGTCGTTCCTGCTGTTGTCCGCCCTGCCCGCCGCTGCGCAGGGCTTCGATACCGCCGCGCCGATCGCCTATATGAAGGATCTGACGACCGGCACCGTGCTGTTCGCCAAGCAGCCCGACAAGCCGATGCCGCCCGCCTCGATGGGCAAGATGATGAGCGTCTACACCGCGTTCGGCATGATCGCGTCCGGTCACCTCAGCCTCGATCAGAAAATCTTGGTGCGGCCCGAAACCTGGACCAAATGGCACAGCCAGGGCAGCACGATGTTCCTGGGTGTCGGAGAGCAGCCCACCGTGCGCGATCTGCTGAGCGGGATCGTCACGCTCAGCGGCAACGATGCGTGCGTGGTGCTCGCCGAAGGGATTGCCGGGAACGAGGAGAATTACGTCGCGCTGATGAACCGCGAGGCGGCGCGCATCGGCCTCCAGCACAGCCATTTTGCCAATACCAACGGCTGGCCCGATCCGCGCGAATACGTCACTGCGCGCGACCTCGCGACGCTGGCTGAGCGCACGATAAAGGATTATCCCGCGCTCTACCGCCAATTCTACAGCCAGAACTCGTATAAATGGGGCAAGACGCTCGGTGCGGGCAAGGATATCGAGCAGGCCAACCGCAACCCGCTGCTCGGCCGGGTAACGGGGGCGGACGGCCTGAAGACCGGCCACACCGACGAGGCAGGCTATGGCTTCACCGGATCCGCAGTGCAGAACGGGCGGCGGATCGTGATGGTCGTCGCGGGCCTGTCGAGCTTTAACGAGCGCATCGCGCAGTCGGTATCGTTCATCAACTATGGCTTCCAGGCGTTCGACGCCGTCCCCATCGCGCGCAAGGGCGCGAAACTCGGCACGGCGGCGGTGTTCGATGGGGACAAGCGCGAGGTGACGCTGATCGCGCCCGCCGACATTTTCGTCTCGATGCCGCGCGCCGCGCGCGATCTGGTCAAGATGCGCCTCGTCTACACCGGCCCGATTAAGGCTCCCTTCAAGGCTGGCGAGCAGGTGGCCGAGCTCGTGATCACCGGCCCCGGCTTCGAGCGGCGCGCGCCCGTGGTCGCCGCCGAGGCGGTGGGCAAGGCGAGCTTTATCGATCGCATCCGCAATCGGATCGGCGGGTGACCGCACGGCTGATCGCGTTCGAGGGGGGCGAGGGCACGGGCAAGTCCACGCAGGCAGCCCTGCTCGCCGAGCGGCTGCGAGGGCGCGGCCATGAGGTCGTGCTCACCCGCGAACCCGGCGGCACGCCCGGCGCGGAAGCGATCCGGGCGCTGCTGATCGAGGGCGACCGCGATCGCTGGACACCGATGACCGAAGCGCTGCTGCTGAACGCCGCGCGCGCGGACCATGTCGAGCGGCTGATCCGCCCCGCACTCGCGCGCGGCGCTTGGGTGGTGACCGATCGCTTCGTCGATTCGACCTTCGCCTATCAGGGATCGGCCAAGGGCATGCGCGCGGGCGATCTGCGCGATCTGCACCGCATCGCGTGTGGCGGGCTGCTACCCGATCTGACCGTGCTGCTCGACGTGCCCATCGCCGAGGGCCTTGCGCGGGCGCACGCACGCGGCAGCACCAACCGTTTCGAAGCCGAAGACGCGGACTTCCACGAGCGCGTTCGGTTGGGCTTCTGGGGCCTCGCCGAGGCCTCGCCGGACACCTACCGCATCGTCGAGACCGGCGGCGGCATCGACGTGACCGCCGAGCGCGTCTGGGCCGAGATCAACCGCCTCGCGCCGCAGCACGGCGCATGATCGTGCGCGACGCCACGGCGCACGATCGCGCGGGCTGGGAGCGGCTGTGGGCGGGCTATCTCGCGCACTACGGCGTCGACGTGCCCGCCGCGATCAGCGATCACACCTGGGCGCGTTGCCTCGATGCGGGGAGCGCGATCGCGATGCGCGTCGTGCCGGGCGCGCACGGCCCGATCGAGGGGTTCGCGATCCATGTGCTCCACCCGAGCACATGGGCCACGGGCGAGAGTTGCTACCTCGAAGATCTGTTCGTCGCCGAACACGCGCGCGGGCGCGGTGTGGCGCGCGCGCTGATCGACGATCTGGTGGCGCAAGGTCGCGCAAAGGGGTGGAGCCACGTTTACTGGGTCACCGAGACCGACAACGCACGCGCGCGGATGCTCTACGACAGCTATGCGCTCGCCGACGGCTATGTCCGCTACCGGCTGACGCTGTGAAACATGTGTCCGGCCCCTCTCCCGCGAACGCGGGAGAGGGAGATGCGAGGCAAAGCCGAGCGAGGGTGAGGGAGGGCGCGCTTTGCGCTGACGCGGCCCCTCCCTCACCCTGCGCCTTCGGCGCTGTCACTCTCCCGCGTTCGCGGGAGAGGGTTGTTCGGCCATGCTGATCGGACACGCTGCCCCCCAAGCCGCCTTCCTCGAAGGCTGGCGTGCCGACCGCCTCCACCACGCGTGGCTGCTCACCGGCCCCGAAGGCGTCGGCAAACGCGCCTTCGCCGATGCGGCCGCCCGCATGGTGCTCGCGCGCGCGGCCGATTTCGCAGGCGGGCAGCGCACCCCCGCCGCCGCGCTGATCGCAGCGGGTAGCCACCCCGATCTCAAAATCCTCGACCGCGAAGCGCGCGACGACGGCCGCCTCAAGCCCGAGATCGTCATCGATCAGGTCCGCGCACTCGCATCGCTGTTTCAGGCCACTTCGGGCATGGGCGGCTGGCGTGTGGTGATCGTCGATCCGGTCGATGCGCTCAACCGCGCCGCCGCCAACGCGCTGCTCAAATCGCTCGAAGAGCCGCCGGTGCAGACGGTCTTCCTCCTCGTCAGCCATTCGCCCGGACGCCTGCTGCCCACGATCCGCTCGCGCGCGCGCCGCCTCCTCCTCCGCCAGCTCGACGATGCCGACACCCGTGCGGTCCTCGCCGCGCACCTCCCCGACGCGACCGACAGCGAACTGGACACGCTCGCGCGCCTCGCCGAAGGCGCGCCCGGGCGCGCGCTGCGCTATGCGGGGCTGGATGTCGGCAAGCTCGCCGCCGAACTCGATGCGCTGGCGGCTGCTGCTCCCGCGCAATCGCGTGGCCGTGCGCTGGCGCTCGGTCGGGCGCTCGCGGGCAAGAGCGCGCAACCGCGCTACGAAGCCTTTCTCGATCTAGCGCCGCGCCGCCTTGCCGCCGCCGCGCGGCGTGCGTCGGGTCCGCGTCTTGCCCGCACGATCGCACTATGGGAAACTGCGCGCGATCTCGCCGCATCCGCGCCCGGCCTCAGCCTCGATCCCGCGCAGGTGGTGGCCGAACTCGCTGGACTGGTCGCCGGGATCGACCGGGAGCATCCGTGAGCCAGCCCTTCTACATCACCACCGCGATCAGCTATCCCAATGGCAAGCCGCATGTGGGCCACGCCTATGAGGTGATCGCAACGGATGCGATTGCGCGTTTCCACCGGCTGAACGGCGACGACGTGTTCTTCATGACCGGCACCGACGAATACGGCCTCAAGATGGCGCAGGCCGCGCGCGATGCTGGGGTGACGCCGCAGCAACTCGCGGACCGCAACAGCGCCGAGTTCCGGCGGCTGAGCGTTGCGCTGAATATCAGCCACGACCGCTTCATCCGCACCACTGAACCTGCGCACCATCTGGCGGTGCAGGCGCTATGGCGCGCGATGGCGGCGAACGGGGACATTTACCTCGACCGGTACGAGGGCTGGTATTCAGTGCGCGACGAGGCTTTCTACGCCGAAGACGAACTGATCGACGGGGAAGCGGGCGCACGGCTATCCCCGCAGGGCACGCCGGTGGAGTGGACCAAGGAGGAAAGCTGGTTCTTCAAACTGTCCGAATACGCCCAAAAGCTTCTCGATCACTATGAGGCGCACCCCGAGTTTATCCAGCCCGCATCGCGGCGCAACGAGGTGATCGCCTTCGTGAAGGGCGGCCTGCGCGATCTCTCGATCAGCCGCACCAGCTTCGACTGGGGGGTGCCCGTCCCCGATTCGCCGGGCCACGTGATGTATGTGTGGGTGGACGCGCTCACCAATTATCTGACCGCCACGGGCTATCCGGATGCGACGCCGCCCGGCGCGCCGCACTGGCCCGCGCAGCTGCACGTGATCGGCAAGGATGTGGTCCGCTTCCACGCGGTCTACTGGCCCGCGTTCCTGATGTCCGCCGGGCTGCCGCTGCCGGGCACGGTGTTCGGCCACGGTTTCGTACTCAACCGGGGTGAGAAGATGAGCAAATCGGCGGGTAACGCCGCCGATCCGTTCGATCTGGCCGCCGCATTCGGGGTGGACCAGCTCCGCTACTTCCTGCTGCGCGAAGTCGTGTTCGGGCAGGACGGCAGCTATTCGGACGAAGCGATCGTCACGCGCACCAACGCGGAGCTGGCGAACAGTTTCGGCAATCTGGCGCAACGGGTACTGAGTTTGATCCACAAGAACCTCGATGGGCGGCTGCCGTGGGCTGCGGAAGGAGCGGATCGGCAGGACGACGGCGATGTCCACGGTCGCGTTGTTATCGCCTGCACGGTGGAAATGCCGCAAGCGTGGAGCGAGCTATCGATCTCCGGCGCAATCGAAGCATGGCTGCGCGCCGTTTACGCGTGCAACCAATATGTCGACGCGCAGGCCCCTTGGGCGCTGCGCAGAACCGATACCGAGCGAATGGAGGCCGTTCTTTCAACGCTGTTCGTCTGCATCCGGGATCTGTCAATCGCGATCTCCCCCGTCGTCCCCGCCTCGTCCGCGCGCCTGCTTGACGCGATGGGCATCCCCCAGGACGAACGCGACATGGCGGCCCTGCACGACATCGGCTGGTATGCGCGGCTTGCCGCCTCGGGCTTTTCCCTCGCCGCGCCCGCGCCCATTTTCCCGAGGCTGGAACTGCCCGCAGCCGTCTAGCCATTCCGCAGCGCAACAGGTTCCCCCACGCCCATGCTCGTCGACAGCCACTGCCACCTGAACTACCCCGGCCTCGCCGAGGACCAGCCCGGCGTAATCGCGCGCGCGCGGGCTGCGGGGGTGGGGTGCATGGTCTCGATCGCGACGCGCGAGAGCGAGTGGGGCGATGTGCTCGGCGTCGCGGAACGCTTCCCGGATGTGTTCGCCACCATCGGCATTCACCCCCACGAAGCGGACGCGCACCCGCATATCACCGCCGAGCGGCTGATCGCAGCGTGCGACCATCCGCGCGTGGTGGGCATCGGCGAGAGCGGCCTCGATTACCATTACGACAAATCGGATCGTGCCGCGCAGCGCGCACTGTTCCGCGCGCACATCGCCGCCGCGCGCGCCACGCAGCTGCCGCTCGTCATCCACACGCGCGACGCCGAGGAGGATACCGCTGCAATCCTGCGCGAGGAAATGACCGCAGGCGCGTTCCCCGCGTTGATCCACTGCTTCACCGCGAGCCGTGCGTTTGCCGAGGCGGTGCTGCCGCTGGGGCTGTATATCTCGCTGTCGGGGATCGTGACGTTCAAGAAATCGACCGATCTTCAGGCGACCGCTCGCGATCTCCCGCTCGACCGGCTGCTGGTCGAAACCGATGCGCCATTCCTCGCGCCGCAACCCGTGCGCGGCAAGACGTGCGAGCCCGCGCATGTCGCAATGACGGCTGCCTTCCTCGCCGATCTGCGCGGCACCACGCCGCAAGCGCTGGCAACAGCCACCACCGCCAATTTCCACCGCCTGTTCACCCGCGCGCGCCCAGTCTCGGCGCAATGAAGATCACCCTGCTCGGCACCGGCACCTCGTCGGGCATCCCGCGTATCGGCAATGACTGGGGCGACTGCGATCCCGCCGATCCGCGCAACAATCGCCGCCGCGTCTCGATCCTCGTCCAATCGGGGCAGACGACATTGCTCGTCGATACCGGGCCGGACATGCGAGCGCAGTTGCTCGATGCGCGTGTGTCGGCGGTGGATGCGGTCTTCTACACGCACGATCACGCAGACCACACGCACGGCATCGACGATCTGCGCGGCCTGTTCAACATCCACAAGAAGCGCGTCCAATGCTATGCGAACGACGCCACACTGGCGCTGCTGCACCAGCGGTTCGGCTACATCTTCAAGGGGGAGGGCGGTTATCCCCCGATCGCGTCGGCGAATCGGGTGGCCGACGTCCACCGCATAGGCCCGATCACGGTGCGCAGCTTCCGCCAGATCCATGGCATGATCGATTCGGTCGGCTACCGCTTCGAAGCCGATGGTGCGGCATGCGTCTATTCGACCGATCTGAACGCGATTTCGCGCGACGCGCATCCGCTGCTCGCCGACATGGACCTGTGGATTCTCGATTGCCTGCGCCGCAAACCGCACTCCAGCCACCCGCACCTCGCGCTCGCGCTCGACTGGGTCGCGAAATACGCTCCGCGCCGCACACTGCTCACCCACATGGACAGCAGCATGGACCACGCCACGCTGCTGCGCGAACTCCCCAGCGGCATCGAACCGGGCTATGACATGCAGATGATCGAGTTGCCCGCCTGATGGAATGGTTCGACACGCTCGGCGGCTGGGAGCAGGGGCGGTTCCTGTATCTGCTCGTGCTGCTGCTGATAATCGCCATGTTCTCGCTGCCGCTACGGCGGATCGGGGTGGGCCGTCTGCTCGGCTATGCGCTCGTGTGGGCAGCGATCATCGGCGTGGGCTGGATCGCGCTCGACGGCAGCCCGGTGGCGCAACGCTATATCGCGCGGCTGAACGCGCCCGAAGATCAGGGCGTAGCGGTGCCGACCGCGCACGGCGAGGTGCGCGTGCGCGCCGCGCTCGACGGGCATTATTGGGTGAAGGGCAGCGTCAACGGCCATCCGGTGCGCTTTCTGGTGGACACCGGCGCCAGCGACGTGGTGCTCTCGGAAGCTACCGCGCGCCGGGTAGGGATCGACGTGGGCGCGCTCGTCTACGATCGCCCTGGCGTCTCGGCGAGCGGGCGGGTGGATGCCGCCGGCGCGCGGGTGGACCGGATGAGTGTCGGGCCCATCGAGCGGACCGATATGCCGGTCTCGATCATCCCGGGGGCTGACATCGATTTGTTGGGGATGCGGTTCCTGCGGACACTTGACGGATGGCGGGTGGAAAAGGGCGAACTGCTGCTCAAGAGTTGAGTCAGGCCGCGCCGATCGCCCCGCATGAGAGCGGCTTTATGCGGAGCATTTGCGCCGACACGAGAACTGCGGCCCGCTCGGCCGGGGCAGCCGTAAACCTATGCTTGCAAATTTTACTCAATCGGCGGTTCTACATCGGTCCCACACAAGTTATCCCCCGGTTTGTTCACATGTTGGGGGGATCGATGCGGCGCGCGCGTGTGATGGTGGTGATGGGCACCCGGCCCGAGGCGATCAAGCTCGCGCCCGTGATGGCTGCGCTGCGGCGGCGGCCCGAGATCGAGGCGCGGCTGGTGGTGACCGGCCAGCATCGCGGGCTGATCGACGGCGTGCTCGCGCAGTTCGATCTGCAGCCCGATACGGATCTCGACCTCATGCGCGCCGACCAGGCGGCGGGCGATCTGACCGCGCGCGCGATGCTGGCGATCGGCGCACTTCTGGGAAGCGGGCGAACCGAAATGGCGATCGTGCAGGGGGATACGGGGAGCGCGCTGGCGGGCGCGCTCGCTGCGTTCCAGCGCCGCGTGCCGGTGGCGCATGTGGAGGCGGGCCTGCGCACCGGCGATCTCGCATCCCCCTTTCCCGAAGAGGGCAACCGGCGGCTGATCGGACAGGTCGCGGCTTTGCACTTCGCCCCCACGGCGGCCGCGCGCGCGGCGTTGCGGCGCGAGGGGGTGGCGGCGCACGCGATTGAGGTGACGGGCAATACAGGGATCGATGCGCTGCTTGCGGTCGATGCGCGCGTGCGCGGCAATACCCGCGCGCCGGGGCTGCCCGATCTGCCGACCGACCTGCCGGTGGTGCTGGTGACGACGCACCGGCGCGAGAATCACGGCGCGCCGCTGCTGCGCATCTGCGAGGCGGTGGAACGGATCGCGCGGCACGAGGCGTGCGCGATCGTGATGCCGGTGCACCCAAACCCTGCGGTCGCGGGGGTGCTGCGCGCGCGGCTGGGCGGGATTGCGGGAGTGCACCTGACAGAACCGCTGGCCTACGAAGCGTTCGTCTGGCTGCTGCGGCGTGCGGCGCTGGTGCTGACCGATTCGGGCGGCGTGCAGGAGGAGGCCCCGGTGCTCGGCACGCCGGTGCTGGTGCTGCGCGATACGACCGAGCGGCCTGAAGGGGTCAAGGCGGGCGTGGCGATGCTGGTCGGGACCGATCCG
>Ga0123337_10007668_pt1 | contig 10008 bp, 6 predicted proteins | sample frozenSSSSmetaG_FD_89792 | JGI IMG/M metagenome (GOLD analysis project Ga0123337, IMG submission 89792) | Glacier valley bacterial and archeal communities from Borup Fiord, Nunavut, Canada, to study Microbial Dark Matter (Phase II) -... | ecosystem: Environmental > Aquatic > Freshwater > Ice >...
AGCCCATCCCGCCGTGCACTTGCAAGCCCAGGCTTGCTACCTCGATGCTCATCTCGGTGCTGTAGCCCTTGACGAGGGGCACCATGAATTCATAGAAGGCCTGGTTTTGCTTGCGGACCTCGGCGTCGCCGTGGTGATGAGCGGCGTCGAAGGCCGCTGCGGCGACCGTCGCCATCGCTCGGCAACCTTCGGTGTAGGCGCGCATGGTCATGAGCATGCGGCGCACGTCGGGGTGATGGATGATGGTGGCACTTTCGGCCACCGAGCCATCGACCGGGCGTGACTGCACGCGCTCCTTTGCGAACGCGGCCGCCTTCTGGTAGGCCGCCTCCGCGACCGCGATGCCTTGCATGCCGACGGCGTAGCGGGCCGCGTTCATCATGATGAACATGTACTCGAGGCCACGGTTTTCCTGGCCGATGAGGGTTCCGATGGCGCCCGGCACTGCATCGCCGCCGCTGCCGCCGGCGACTCCGCGGTCGCCGAACTGCAGCACCGCCGTCGGGCTCGCTTTGATGCCGAGCTTGTGCTCGATGCTCACGCACCAGGCGTCGTTGCGGGCGCCGAGCGCACCGGCACCGTCGACCAGGAACTTCGGCACCAGGAAGAGACTGATTCCCTTGACCCCTTCCGGTGCCCCGACCACCCGCGCCAGCACCAGGTGGACGATGTTCTCGGCCATATCGTGCTCGCCGTAGGTGATGTAGATCTTGGTGCCGAAGATCTTGTAGCGGCCGTCGCCGAGCGGCTCGGCGCGGGTGCGAACGAGGGCGAGGTCGGAGCCGGCCTGCGGCTCGGTGAGGTTCATCGTGCCGGTCCACTCGCCCGAGATCATCTTCGGGATGAACGCGTCCTGCTGCTCACGCGTGCCGGCGGTGAGCAGCGCTTCGATGGCGCCGTCGGTCAGCAACGGGCAGAGCGCGAAGCTGAGGTTGGCGCTGTTGATCATCTCGATGCAGGCGGCACCGATCGTCTTCGGTAGGTTCTGGCCACCGAAGTCGGCGGGATGCTGCAGACCCTGCCAGCCGCCTTCGCCGAACTGGCGGAACGCGTCCTTGAAGCCGGGCGTCGTGGTGACGACGCCGTCTTTCCAGGTTGAAGGATGGACATCGCCTTCACGATTGAGCGGCGCCAGCACGCCTTCGCTGAAGCGCGCGCACTCCTCCAGCACGGCCTGCGCGGTGTCGAGCCCGGCGTCGTCGAAGCCCGGCAGCTTCGCCACTGCGTCGAGGTTGGCGAGCTCGGTCATGCAGAACAGCATGTCCTTGACGGGTGCGGTGTAGTTCATGGCAGGCTCCTCGAATGGCGACAGCGGATGTCATCCTGAGCGCAGCGAAGGATCTCGACCTCGCCGACGTCGAGATCCTTCGCGTTGCTCAGGATGACGAGTTTCTTGCGGGGAAGCCGGTGGGAATCAGAGCGCCTTGACAAGCTCCGGCACGGCGACGAACAGGTCCTGCACCAGGCCGTAGTCGGCGACGCTGAAGATCGGCGCCTCCTCGTCCTTGTTGATGGCGACGATGACCTTTGAGTCCTTCATGCCGGCGAGATGCTGGATGGCGCCGCTGATGCCGGCAGCGATGTAGAGCTGCGGCGCCACGATCTTGCCAGTCTGGCCGACCTGCCAGTCGTTCGGCGCGTAGCCGGCATCGACCGCCGCGCGGCTGGCGCCGAGCGCGGCACCGAGTTTGTCGGCGAGCGGCGTCAGCACCTCGTTGAACTTGTCGCTCGAGCCCATGGCGCGGCCGCCGCTGACGATGATCTTGGCCGAGGTGAGTTCGGGCCGGTCGTTCTTTGCGATCTCCGAGCCCATGAACTGCGACTTGCCGTCATCGGTGACGGCGCCGATGCTCTCTACGCTCGCCGTACCGCCGCTGGCCGCCGCCGGATCGAAGCCAGTCGCGCGCACCGTGATCACCTTGACGGCCTCGATGCTCTGCACCGTGGCGATCGCGTTGCCGGCGTAAATCGGCCGGTCGAAGGTGACGGGCGAGATCACCTTGATGACGTCGGAGATCTGGCCGACGTCGAGCTTGGCCGCGACTCGCGGCGCGATGTTCTTGCCCGACGCGGTGGCCGGGAAAACGATGTGCGTGTAGCCCGATGCCATCGACAGCACCTGCGCCGCGACGTTCTCGGCCAGCCCGTGCGCGAACAGCCCGCCTTCGGCATGGAGCACCCTGGCGACGCCGGCGATCGCGGCGGCGGCAGTCGCCGCGCCCTGCGATCCGGCGCCGGCGATCAGCACGTCGACCGAACCGCCAAACTGAAGCGCCGCAGTCACGGTGTTGAGCGTCGCCGGGCGAACGGTTGCGTTGTCGTGCTCGGCGACGACGAGCGCCTTGATGTCGACCATGTCAGATCACCTTCGCTTCGTTTTTCAGCTTCGCCACGAGCGCCGCCACGTCGGCCACCTTGACGCCGGCACCGCGCTTCGGTGGCTCGCTCACCTTCAGCGTCTTCAGGTGCGACTTGACGTCGACACCGAGGTCGGCCGGTTTGAACACATCCATCTGCTTCTTCTTCGCCTTCATGATGTTGGGCAGCGTGACGTAGCGCGGCTCGTTCAGGCGCAAGTCCGTGGTGATGATCGCCGGCAACTTGATCTTCAATGTCTCGAGGCCCCCGTCGACTTCGCGGGTGACGAGGGCATGGCCGTCGGCCACCTCGACCTTCGAGGCGAAGGTCGCCTGCGGCAGGTCGCAGAGCGCCGCCAGCATCTGGCCGGTCTGGTTGCAGTCGTCGTCGATGGCCTGCTTGCCGAGGATCACCAAACCCGGCTGCTCCTTGTCGACGAGCGCCTTCAGCAGCTTCGCGACGGCCAGCGGCTGCAACTCGTCGTCGCACTGGACGAGGATCGCGCGGTCGGCGCCGATTGCCATCGCCGTGCGCAGCGTCTCCTGGCACTGCTGGACTCCGCACGACACCGCGATCACCTCGGTCGCGACGCCTTTTTCCTTCAGCCGGACCGCCTCCTCGATGGCGATCTCGTCGAAGGGATTCATGCTCATCTTGACGTTGGCGATATCGACGCCGCTGCCGTCGGACTTGACGCGGACCTTGACGTTGTAGTCGACCACGCGCTTGACCGGGACCAGAACTTTCATGGGAGGCGGCGCCATCGGCGCAGAGTCAATCGAACGAGCGTGCTATTTTAGCGAGCCTATGATTCGCCGCCCGCCCGGGTGACGAAATCGGTAGACGTAGCGGACTTAAAATCCGCGGCCGCGAGGCATGCGGGTTCGAGCCCCGCCCCGGGCACCAGTGCCGCACATGCGTTGAGATCCCAATGAGAAAAGCCCGCTGAGGGCGGGCCGTTCGAAGGGTGGAGGCGCGGGGCGGAGTCGAACCGCCCTGGAAGGATTTGCAATCCTCTGCATAACCGCTTTGCTACCGCGCCGATGAAAAAGGGAAGCCGCGCGGCTTCCCTTGTCATTTGTCTGGAGCGGGAGAAGAGTCTCGAACTCTCGACCTCAACCTTGGCAAGGTTGCGCTCTACCAACTGAGCTACTCCCGCTTCGAACGAGCAAGCACCAAGGCTAGCTCGACGAGGGCAGAAGTATAGCGGCTTCCTCAATGCGTGATGACCTCGCCGGTCGGCGGAACCACGGGAGTCGTGGCCGCGGCAGCCGCGGGCTCGACGGGCTTGGCGGGCTCATCGTCGGGAAGGGGCTGCGGCGCCGACTCGAGCGCGTGCTCGAGCACCTGATCGATCCACTTCACGGGCACGATCTCGAGCTGATTCTTCACGTTCTCCGGAATGTCCTGGAGGTCCTTGACGTTGTCCTGCGGGATCAGCACCGTCTTGATGCCGCCACGACGCGCCGCGAGCAGCTTTTCCTTCAGGCCGCCAATCGCGGTGACTTCGCCGCGCAGCGTGATCTCGCCGGTCATCGCGACGTGCGCGCGCACCGGGATGCCGGTGAGCGCCGACACGAAGGCCGTCGTCATCGCAGCGCCGGCGCTCGGACCGTCCTTCGGCGTCGCGCCGTCGGGCACGTGGATGTGCACGTCGCGCTTCTCGAACATGTCGTCTCGGATGCCAAGGCGCCGGGCACGGCTGCGCACCACGGAGCGCGCCGCTTCCACCGACTCCTTCATCACGTCGCCCAACTGGCCGGTGCGGATGATGTTGCCCTTGCCGGGCATCACCGCCGCTTCGATCGTGAGCAGGTCGCCGCCGACTTCCGTCCACGCCAAACCGACGACCTGGCCGACCTGGTTCTCCTTCTCGGCCTGTCCATAGTCGAACTTGCGCACGCCGAGGTAGGTGTTGAGGTTGTCCTCGGTGACGACGACCTTCTCCGTGACTTCCTTCAGCTGGATCGCCTTGATGACCTTGCGGCACACCTTCGAGATCTCGCGCTCGAGCGAGCGAACGCCAGCCTCGCGGGTGTAGTAGCGAACGATGCCGCGCACCGCGGACTCGGTGACTTCGAGCTCGCCGTCCTTCACGCCGTTGTTCTTGGCCTGCTTGGGAAGCAGGTAGCGCAGCGCGATGTTGACCTTCTCGTCTTCGGTGTAGCCCGAGAGGCGGATGACTTCCATCCGGTCGAGCAGCGCCGGCGGAATGTTCATCGAGTTCGAGGTCGCGATGAACATCGTGTCGGACAGGTCGAAGTCGACCTCGACGTAGTGGTCGCTGAAGGTGTGGTTCTGCTCGGGGTCGAGCACTTCGAGCAGCGCCGACGACGGATCACCTCGGAAATCCATGCCGAGCTTGTCGATCTCGTCGAGCAGAAACAGGGGATTCCTTGTGCCGATCTTCGCAAGCGACTGCAACACCTTGCCCGGCATCGAGCCGATGTAGGTCCTTCTGTGCCCACGAATCTCGGCTTCGTCTCGCACGCCGCCGAGTGCCATGCGCACGAACTTGCGGCCGGTGGCGCGCGCCACGCTCTGGCCGAGCGAGGTCTTGCCGACGCCGGGCGGCCCGACCAGGCAGAGGATCGGCGACTTCACCTTATCGACGCGCTGCTGCACCGCGAGGTATTCGAGGATTCGGTCCTTGACCTTGTCGAGGCCGTAGTGGTCTTCGTCGAGCACCTGCGCGGCAAAGGCGAGGTCCTGCTTGATCTTCGTGCGCTTCGACCACGGCAGATTGACCAGCGTGTCGATGTAGTTGCGAACGACGGTCGCCTCGGCCGACATCGGCGACATCAGCTTCAACTTCTTGAACTCGGCGTCGACCTTCTTCTTCGCTTCCTTCGGCAGCTTGGCGGCGATGATCTTCTTCTCGAGCTCCTCCATGTCGGCGCCTTCTTCGCCGTCGCCGAGCTCCTTCTGGATTGCCTTGACCTGCTCGTTAAGGTAGTACTCGCGCTGGCTCTTCTCCATCTGCCGCTTGACGCGGCCGCGGATGCGCTTTTCCACCTGCAGGATGTCGACTTCGTGCTCGAGTTGCTCGAGCAGCTTCTCGAGCCGCTTGTCGACCGCGACGAGATCGAGCACCGCCTGCTTGTTCTCGAGCTTGAGCGGCAGATGCGCGGCGATGGTGTCGGCGAGGCGCCCGGCGTCGTCGATGCCGGCGATCGAGGTCAGGATCTCGGGCGGGATCTTCTTGTTGAGCTTGACGTACTGGTCGAACTGCTGCGTGACGGCACGACGCAGCGCCTCGACCTCGCTCTTGGTTTCAGTCTCGGGCGGCACCGGCGTCACGTCAGACACGAAGTACTCGCCGTTGTCGGTCACGCCGTGCGTGGTCGCGCGCTGCACGCCTTCGACGAGCACCTTCACGGTGCCGTCGGGGAGCTTGAGCATCTGCAGGATCGACGAGACACAGCCGACCTCGAACATGTCGTCCGGCTTCGGCTCGTCCTTGCCGGCGGCCTTTTGCGCCACCAGCATGATCTGGCGGCCCGCTTCCATCGCGACCTCGAGCGCCTTGATCGACTTCGGGCGGCCGACGAAGAGCGGGATAACCATGTGCGGAAAGACGACCACGTCGCGCAGCGGCAGCAACGGCAGGGTAATCTTCTCGGCGGGCAGAACAGGATGACCGGACATTGCAAGGACCTCTCTTTCTCAGGCTGAAATGAGGCCCGAGGGTTCGATTAAAAGGGGGCGGCGCGGAGGCCGGGCGCCGGAAGAAAGGAACCTGCCCGAACGGTGAGCGACGGGCGCGGCACCTATCAGGCGCTGAACTTGGCGGGCTCCCGGTACACGAGGAGCGGCTTGGCTTCGTCCTGAATGGTGTGCTCGTCGAGCACGACCTTGGCGACGCCGTCGAGAGTCGGCAGCTCGAACATGGTGTCGATGAGCGACTGCTCCATGATCGAACGGAGCCCGCGCGCGCCGATCTTGCGGGCGAGCGCCTTCTTCGCGATCGCGGCCAGTGCCGAAGGCCGGATCTCGAGCTCGACGCCGTCCATCGCGAACAGCTTCTGGTACTGCTTGACGAGCGCGTTCTTCGGCTCGGTGAGGATGCGCACGAGTGCGTCGTCGGTGAGCTCGCCGAGCGTGGCGACCACCGGCAGCCGGCCGACGAGTTCCGGGATGAGGCCGAACTTGATGAGGTCTTCCGGCTCGACCTCGCGGAAGATCTCCGAGACGCGCTTCTCCGACTTGGTGTGCACCGTGGCGCCGAAGCCGATGCCGGAGCGCTCCGAGCGGTTTTGGATCACCTTCTCGAGGCCGTCGAACGCACCGCCGCAGATGAACAGGATGTTGGTCGTGTCGATCTGCAGGAAATCCTGGTTCGGGTGCTTGCGGCCGCCCTGCGGTGGCACGCTCGCCATCGTGCCTTCGACCAGCTTGAGCAACGCCTGCTGCACGCCCTCGCCCGACACGTCGCGGGTGATGCTCGGGTTGTCGGCCTTGCGCGAGATCTTGTCGATCTCGTCGATGTAGACAATGCCGCGCTGCGCCTTCTCGACGTCGTAGCCGCAGTTCTGCAGCAGCTTCTGGATGATGTTCTCGACGTCTTCGCCGACGTAGCCGGCTTCGGTCAACGTGGTCGCGTCGGCGATCACGAACGGTACGTTAAGCAGGCGCGCCAAGGTCTGCGCAAGCAGCGTCTTGCCTGAACCCGTGGGCCCGATGAGCAGGATGTTGCTCTTCGAGAGCTCGATCTCGTCTTTCGTGCGGCTCATGTGCTTGAGCCGCTTGTAGTGGTTGTAGACCGCGACGGAGAGCGTGCGCTTCGCCACGTCCTGACCGATCACGTACTGGTCGAGGCTGGCCTTGATCTCGCTCGGGATCGGCAGGTCGCTCTTGGCGGCCTTGGGGTCGGCGGCATCGACCGGGACTTCGTCGCGGATGATGTCGTTGCAAAGTTCGATGCACTCGTCGCAGATAAACACCGACGGGCCGGCGATCAGCTTCTTGACCTCGTGCTGGCTCTTGCCGCAGAACGAGCAGTAAAGAATCTTTTCGCTCGAGGAACCTTTTTTCTCGGCCATGGGAAGTCGTTAAAAGGCAGCGGCGGACAGCAAGTTGAAACTGATCATAGTGGAAAAGAAACGGCCGCCATCGGGGTGAAATAGGCCACGTTCGGCGCGTTGTTGCCTGCCCACTCCCGGACGTGCCTGGCCGCTTTGCGCCACGTGCCGCCGCTCAGCGGGCTGCAGCCGGCGGCGCGCGCTGCGTCACCACCTGATCGATGAGACCGTACGCCTTCGATTCTTCGGGGTCCATGAAGAAGTCGCGCTCCATGTCGGACCGAATTTTCTCGATCGGCTGGCCGGTGCGCTCGGCGTAGATCTTGTTGAGCTGCTCGCGTGTCTTCAGGATCTCGCGAGCGTGGATCTCGATGTCGGTGGCCTGGCCCTGGGCGCCGCCCGACGGCTGGTGGATCATGACGCGCGAATTCGGCAGCGACATGCGCTTGCCCTTGGCGCCGGCCATCAGCAGGAACGAGCCCATGCTGGCGGCGATGCCCATGCACATGGTCGACACGTCGGGCTTGATGAACTGCATCGTGTCGTAGATCGACAACCCCGCGCTCACCGAACCGCCCGGCGAGTTGATGTAGAGATAGATGTCCTTGTCGGGGTTCTCACTCTCGAGAAACAGCATCTGGGCGACGACGAGGTTGGCCGTCTGGTCGACCACCGGGCCAACGAGGAAAATGATCCGCTCGCGCAGCAGCCGGCTGTAGATGTCGTAGGCGCGCTCGCCGCGACCCGATGTCTCGATGACGATGGGCACCATGCCCAGACCTGTCGTTTCAAGCGCGCTCATTGCCGTTCCCCGTTCGCTTCGATGTGTTGCATGTCGGGACGATTATGTGGGCGGCAAGCGCGCGCTGCCGGCATGCGCCTGCCCGTTCAGGCGGCGCCGACGCGGCATTCGTGATCAGGTCGCCATCAGGTCGTCGAACGGCACGCTCTTCGCCGCGACCTTGGCTCGCTCGAGGACGTGGTTGGCGACGTTGTTTTCGACGACAAGCCCTTCGACCTCCGCCATCCGCGAGCGGTCGCTGAGGTACCACCGCATCACCTCGCCCGGCTTTTCGTAGCTCTGCGACATCTCCTCGATGTGCGCCTGCAGCTGCTCCGGCTTGGCCTGCAGCGATTCCTTCCTCACGAGTTCACCGACGACGAGGCCGAGGCGAACGCGCTTCTCCGCCTGCGCGGTGAACATCTCGGGCGGGATCGGCGCCGTCTCGGCGTCCTTGACGCCACGCTTCTTGAGGTCGGCGCGCATCTGCTCGACCATCCGCTCGACTTCGCCGGCAACCAATGCCTTCGGCACTTCGAGCTCGGCGGTCTTGACGAGCGCTTCCATCACGTTGGCCTTGTTGCGCGCCTGGACGCGGAACTTGACCTCGCGCTCGAGGTTCTTGCGAACGTCGCTGCGCAGTGCCTCGACGGTACCGCCGCCGATGCCGAGCGCCTTCGCGAACGCCTCGTCGACGGGAGGCAGGTGCTGGGCCTCGATCTTCTTCAGCGTGACCATGAAGTCGGCTTCCTTGCCGGCCACGTCCTTGCTCTGGTAGTCGGCCGGGAACTGCAGCGGGAAGGTCTTCGAATCGCCGGTCTTCATGCCGCGCACGGCAGCGTCGAACTGCTCGAGCATCTGGCCTTCGCCGATGATGAACTGGAAGGCTTCTGCCTTGCCGCCTTCGAACGGCACGCCATCGACGGCGCCCGCGAAGTCGATGGTGACGCGATCGCCCACGGCGGCCGGCTCGACGGCCGGGCGCTGCTGGAACGTGCGCCGCTGCTTCCTCAGGATCTCGATCGTCTTGTCGACGGCTTCCTCGCCAACCTCAGTGGAAACGCGTTCGACCTCGGCCGCGCTCAGGTCGCCGATCTTGATCTCGGGGTAGATCTCGAAGGTCGCATCGAAGGCGACCTCGCCCTCCGGCGCACCCTCTTTCTCCGTGATGCGCGGCGCGCCGGCAACGCGCAGCTTCGCTTCGGTCACCGCCTGCGAGAAGACCTGGCCGACCTTGTCGTTGAGCACCTCGCTGTGAACCGAGTAACCGTAACGCTGTGTGACGACGCTCATCGGCACCTTGCCGGGCCGAAAGCCATCGGCCTTCACTGTCCGGGAGAGCCGGCGCAGGCGCTGCTCGACCTCGGAGGCGATGCTCGCTGCCGGCAGCGAGAGAGTGATGCGGCGCTCGAGCTTGTCGAGGGTTTCAACTTCAACGGACATGGTGGGCCTTCTGATGGATCTGGTGCGCGGGGTCGGACTCGAACCGACACGCCGATGAAGGCGTCAGGACCTAAACCTGGTGCGTCTACCAATTTCGCCACCCGCGCTCGGAGCAGCCAGCTAGTTTACCGGCTCCCGCCTGACCCGGAACCAGGCCGCATACATCGCCGGCAACGACAGCAGCGTCAGCCCCGTTGCTACGATCAGGCCGCCCATGATCGCGACCGCCATCGGCCCCCCGAAGACGCTGCGGGAGAGCGGAATCATCGCCAGCACCGCTGCTGCGGCCGTCAGCATGATCGGCCGGAAGCGCCGCACCGCGGCCTCGACGATCGAGGTCCAGGCGTCGCGGCCGCGGCTGCGATCGTGCTCGATCTGGTCGATCTGGTCGATCAGGATCACCGA
>Ga0123337_10007669_pt1 | contig 10007 bp, 6 predicted proteins | sample frozenSSSSmetaG_FD_89792 | JGI IMG/M metagenome (GOLD analysis project Ga0123337, IMG submission 89792) | Glacier valley bacterial and archeal communities from Borup Fiord, Nunavut, Canada, to study Microbial Dark Matter (Phase II) -... | ecosystem: Environmental > Aquatic > Freshwater > Ice >...
GAAGTCCGAGGTCGATGATCGCGCCATTCTGCGATTGGCCATCCAGAATCGTGTTCGTGCTCGGCGTGTTCGGGCTGGCGGTGATATGACGTTGCTGGCAGTTCGTGCCCTGCACGTAACCACCGAGCAGCGCAATATCCTGGCGCGGCGAGAACCCATAGTGCCAGCCGGTGGGCGGTATCACGTAGGTACCCTGCTCGACTTCAATGGTCGCGCCCAGGCCACTGCTCACCGCACCTGCCAGTGCACTCGCCAAGCCGGCACTGTCGTTGTGATGGACACAGATCGGGGCAATCGCGTGCGCCTGTTTCGGCGACAACAAACCCAAACTCATACTGCAAACTACCAACCAGGCCACTCGTTTCATTGACATCGTTCCAGCGCATGCACAGATGTGCGATGGATGTATCAACGTTGCCTGAATCGCGAACCGAACATGGCGGCATTTGCGCACACCGTGGCCGAACTTGAACAAACTGACCCGACTGAAAACAGGACGCGACATCGACCTGTCGCCACAGCGCACGAGCGCTGCCATGATTTCAACGCAAAAACTTGCCGAGGTTTTATGGCACTTCGAAACTGTCGCGGAAGATCATGTCGCTGCTTTCCTGCGCATATGTGCCGACTTCCGAAGTGCTGCCATCGCTGGCCGTGGCGGTGGCGCTGATCAGGCCCAGGCTCAAGGTCTGGTTGCCCACCGTCGGAATGCCGAGTTTGGTCCAGATATGCGCGTGCCCGCTGCTATCGGTGATAACCGTGGTGCCGTGTCCGACATAGTTGTTCGGAATGCCGCGCGACGGCGATCCGGGGCCGCCGGTGCAGCAGAAACCCCAATAATAGTCCAGACGAAATGTGGCGTTCGCGGTGGTATCGATCGTGCTTTCTATTCATTCACCAGTGACCGTGCGAAAGGCATTTACCACGGTCGGATAATTCTGCATATGGTTGGCGCTGCCGCTGCTGTTATTGGTTGTGGCGCCGGCCACGCCCAGATCGATGCCGAGCGCGCTGCCACCGGGCGTGATGCGGTTCGCCAGCACGCGATTGCCGGCGCCGCCCGAGGTACTGATCCACACGCCCTTTGCGGTCGAGTACAAGGAATTGCCGCCACTCGTGCCGGATTGCGCTGCGCCGATAGTGTTGCCATTCGCGGCGAACACAATCAGCACCGCCGGATCGCCATTGCTGGCCGGACTGCCATCGGTGGCCAGGCCGATACTGTTGTACTGCACGATATTGGATTTTGCGCCGGCCCCGGAGATCGAAATACCCGGCCCGGTATTCGCCGAGATGGTGTTGTAGTTGAGCGTGTTCGAGGGCGAATTCGAAATCAGCACGCCGGTATTGTTTTTGGAGCTGGGCAATGACAGCCCGGCGCTGTCCAGGCCGATCAGATTGTTGGCGACCGTATTGAGTCCGGTCGTATTATCGATGTTCACGCCGCTGCTGGAATTGCCGCCGATCAGATTAAATGCAGCGGGATCATCGTAGCCGCCGAGTGTGGTGTGCTGGCTGCTGCCGCTGATGTGCACGCCGTCAAAGTTGCTGCCGAAGGCGTTGCCAATCTGGTTGCCATAAATCATGTGACCGCTGCCACTATCGAGACGAATCGCCGCAACGGTGAAGCCGCCCAAGGCGAGTCCAAGCACGGTCAATCGGCCACTGCCGCTGGTATGCAATCCATCGGCGACGCTGCCTTGACCATTCAGATAAATGCACAGATTCGCGTTGAAGGCGCTGGCGCTGGTGTTCACCGTCGCACCCGGATTGGTATAACCATCGATGGTCACGTCGGTGGTTATATCGGGCAGTGCCGAGGCCAGCGGCAGCAGGCTGGCGCATGGCAGATTAAAGCCGAGTCTGGATGCACCGTTATTTTGGTTGGCGTCGATGATCGCCTCGCGCAACGTGCAGGTACTCGAGTTGACCGCGCAATTGACACTGCTGGCGCTGGCGTGCGATGCATCCAGCGTCGAGGTCACGGTGAAATTGTTCAGGTCATCCACACTGGATTCGTAAGCGCCGAGATCGATCGCGCTGCCAATCTTGCGTGGTACATGGCCATCCAGATCATGGCCTGGCCAGCCATCCGGGTTGTATATCGCCGCACCGCCAGCGTTGACGGTGAGAAGCGCGTTGCTGGCAAGATGGTAGTCGTGCGTGCTGGTGTTCTGAAATCCCGGAGCGCCGAAGCTATTGTTGAAATTCGTGACGAAGCTGTTCGCTCCAGCGTCGACACTCGCCGCGACGTTGCCGAGCAAGTTGTAGCCCGCATACGGGCCGATATCGCCCGCGGAAAAACTCAACGAGGTCGACGTGCCGTTGAAGATGATGTTGTTTTCGAGAAATGCGCCGCCGTTGTTGGGGGCATAGAAATTCACCGCCGCCGCGATGCCGCTGCCGATACCCGCGACCGTGCTGTTACTCATGTCGATATAACCGGCATCGCGGCTGTTCAGATCCACGGCCGGCAGCCCATTCGTAGCACTGACGTTGTAGACCAGATTGTTCTGGAAATGCACATTCACACCGCCCGAATCAGGAGCGCCATGCATAGCCACAGCGCCGCTGAGATTCGGATCGCTGCCATCGGCCTGATAATCGTGAAAGATGTTGTAGCGCATCTTGAACTCATGCCCGCTGCCGTCCGAAAAATCGTCAAAGTACAAAGTGACGCCCTTGTGCATTCTCGTGAACGAAATGCCTTCGATCGTCACATCGTTCTGCGTCGGAATGAAAAGCCCGACATTGCCGGCGTTCTGACCGTCGAACACGGTATTGGTCGGATTGACCACACGGCTCTGGCAATTGGCCGCATAGCCGCCCAAAAGACTCAGCGTGGCGCTGGAAGGCTGGAACGAAAAGACGCCGGTGGTCAACGCTTACGTCGGATTCTGCGCGTTGTTCTGGACGATCTTGATGGTCATGTCGCCGCCCGTCATATTGCTCCAGGTGGTCAACGCGCCCTGCAGCTCTGCGACCGTATTCACGCACGTCGAAACCGCACTCGCGGCGAGTGGCAACCCCAGGCAGGCCGCCATCGACAATACGCCCACCGCCATTTTCAGGTTCACAGCCATTCCGCTCTCAAATCATGGATAGTGCTGAGTTCAACGCTGGACGATCACAAGACCGAACATGGGTTGCAGCAGATCAGCCGAATCGGAGCAAATGGCACGGATAACGCCGCGTCATACGCGGTTGCGCTGCTCGTCGTGCCGAGCGGGGCGGCGTTGCTAGCGCCAGCCGCCTTCGTCGATGAAGGCGGCCCAGTAGAACGGATGATCGGACAGATCCGCCGCTCGACGTGCCGCCAGTACTGTCTGCATCGCGTTCGCCATCGCCGTCGGCACATCGTGATGCTCGATAAAACGCGCGCGATAAAGTGCCTGCATCAAATCGGCGGTGGACGCGTCATCCACTTGCCACAGACTCATCACGACCGTGCGCGCGCCGGCGAGTCGCAACGCACGGCGCATGCCGAACACACCTTCGTTGCGACTGATCGGCCCGAGGCCGGAATCGCACGCCGACAATGCGATCCAGTCGACCTGCGAAAGATCCAGCGTGCCGAGTTCGCCGGCACTGAGCACACCGATCGGACTGTGTCCTTCGCTCAGACTCGCACCGCTGAAAGCCAGCCCGGACAAGCTCGATCCATTCGTCCCGCTGGCTGGATCCGACGCTGCCGAACCGACCAGGCTGACACTCCGCGTCGAATGATCTTCGCTGCAGCTTTCATCCAGACTGAAACCGTGCGTGGCGAGGTGGATCACGTTGGCCTTCGGCAATGCGGCGAATACGTTTTCCTTGGTTGCGGCGGCACCTGCGATGAACTCGATGTGCGATTGCGGATCGGATCCGGACAATAATTTCTGCAGATCGCCAAGCTCGCGCGCCGCGTTCGGAATGGCCGCAAAGCCTTGATTCGCGGCGCGCAGACAAAGCTGACGTTTGCTGGCACTCGTCACTGGAGTTGCCACTGGAAAATTCGGTGCGCCGGCCAGCAAGGTGGTGATTGCGGTGGTGCTACTCGCCGGCAAAACCAGATCACTTTCGTGCGCGAGCGTGTGTACCCGTGTGCCAGTTTCGATCAGGTACCCGTTCGCTTTTCCGGGCAATGCGGCAAAGCTGACGCGGAACAATTCGCCCTCGGGGACCACGAATATACTGCGCTGCGGATCGGTGCCGATGAACGGATCAAGCAACTGCTGTCGTAACGCCAGGCCGTTGCGATGCAATGCCGCGATATCGGACGCCGGATTGCGCAACGCCGCGTACCAAGCCCGCGTCTGTGCCGACAATCCCTCGATTGCGCCGATCCGGCGCAATTGTGGTTGCGCATTGGCCGATAGCGAAAACCCATACCAATCCTCCGGCACCGACTTGCTGCCCGCCACCAGAATGCGGCCCGGATCATCGCTCACACCTTCGGTAAACGCGAGCAGCAATCCATCAGCAGGCAACGCGTGCGCGAGCTCGGTGATCGCCGGCGTAGTCATCACGTCCGCTAGTGGATGATGACCGGCCTTGTCCCACAACGCGTACTCCGCGGTTTCGATTTGCTGACGCAGGACTGCCAGACTTTCGGTACTGATTTTGGTCTGCAACCAGGCTTGTGCCAATGCACTGTTGGCCTTTTGCCATACCGCCCAGGCCTGCGCCAGCGCGGGATCGTGCAGCGACCGTGCGGCGGCCAAGCGCAGAGCCTGCGAACGCGCCAGCAGACCGCGCTCGACCATCACCAGATGCCACGCCGTGGCGATGCTTTCAGCGTCGCCACGCTTGGCTGCAAGCGACACCGTGAGCGCGGTAGCGGGCACCAGCAGATCGCGATAGGCCACGCTTTGTCGCTCGGAAAAATCGGCGACAAAACTCGCCTGCAACGACTGCTGGCCTTCGGCGGTGAGCCGGGCGTAACGAAATGCCTCATCGATCTTGCCTTGTCCCCACAACGCCAGCGCAAGGCCAAAACTCAATGCCGCCGTGGTCGGATGGTTGACCGGGAGGGCGCGTCCGCGCAGCAACAGTCCGCGGCGAAAATACGGCTCGGCTTCGGCGTAGCGCTTGAGTGCCAGCGCGGAATCGCCAAGGCCTTCCAGCGCAAAACTCAGACCCGGATTATCGCGTCCGTCGGCTTGCTCGCGCAGCGCCAGCGCCTGCTGAAAATCCGCAATGGCATCCTCGTAACGTTGCAGACGAAACTCGGTGTTGCCCATATTGGAGAGCACTATCGCCCGCGCGTGTGCGGTTTTCTCGCCCTCGAACGCCTGCAGCGCCAGATGGTAATGTGCCAGCGCGGCCGTCTCGTCACCCATCTCCTGCAACAGGTTGGCGTAGTTGACCGCGATCACGCCACGCTCATATACCGGCACGTCGGTCAGTGTCGTCAGCAATGTTTCGGCACGCGCATAATGATCACGCGCGGCAGAATAATCGCCGATCTCCTGCAAGCCCGCACCGACCATGCCTTCCGCCTTTGCCGCTTCCAGGCTGTTGTCGCCATACCGATGTCGTGCCGTCAGCAGCAATGCCTCGCGCACGACGATGGCATCGTGGTAACGACCCAGATCGGACAATACGCCGGCACGCGGCATATCGACGAAAATGCGCAACTGGCTATCCGCACCAAAAAACCGGATTGCCAGATTCGAGGCGATATCAAACTGCGCCAGCGATTCACTTTTGCTGCCGGTATGCGAATACACCCTGGCGACCACCGCATACATCTGCACCTCGTGCCAGCGCGCACGCAGACCCGGCAGCGCTTGCCAGTCTCTCAGCGCGACGCGTGCCAGCTCGCGCGACCGATCCAGTTGGCCGTTCAAGGCGGTGGCGGCCTGCGCCTGCACATAATGCAGCTCGGCCAGGTCTTCCGTAGATCGATGTGCGGCGAGCGTAGCGGGCGCCTGCGCAAGATCCAGCGCCGCCTGAACGTCCTTGCCGGCCAGCATCTGATAAATCGTCTGGCGCAGCGCCAGGCCACGCCCGTGCGCACCATGTTGAGAAAACTTCCCGATCGCGGCCTGCACGGTTTGTGCCTCCGCGCCATCGAGTTTGTAATACTCCCTGAGCACATCCAGGCGCGCCTGCAACACGCTGGCCCGCTGCTGATCGGCATCGCCGACCTGCTGCATCAGTGCCGCACTCAGGCTCTGCGCCCGAGCCGCGTCGCCTTCACCGAGGGCGCGATAGACATCGTCCAGGCGCAACTCCACCGTCGGCGCCAACGCGCTGGCGGATTGCACCAACAGCACGAGCAGCATTGCCAAAACCCAAGCCAGCCAGCCGCGAACGACTTTATCCACCCCTGCCCCCGATGCGATATCGCATTTCAAGCCTGCCACAGCATGCACGCCTTAGCTGCCATTGTAGAACTCATTCTGCCCGATTCGTCGGAGCAACCTTCGCCAGTGCAAATTCTGCCCGGGTCACGAGCGACGCGGGCTGGCTTGAGATCGAATGTTCAGCGCGAGTCAGGACGATGCGTGTGGAAACACAAAACGCCAGCGACGCAGATGGGACGTGTTTTTGGGATCGATTTTTTCGAGCACGACACGCAATGATGCACTGGCAATTTCCATGTCGTTCGGGGCCGGGGCCAGACGGGTTGCGCCGCGCGACACTACATCCGCCGAAGTGGCCGCGTGTTGCCATTCGGCAATCGCGTGTTCGAGCTCGGGCTGCGGCGTATCGGCGGCGAGCACGATGAATTCCTCGCGTGCGGCACCGCTGCTGACTTGCCACGAGAGATTGGTCGCGCCGGATTTTCCAGGCAACTGATACGCCGTATTTGCGCTGAGCGGATTGGCCGCGTCGAGGCCGGCCAACGGAAACAACACCGCCGCCTGACCGCTGCCATCGTCGTTGAAAACATAGACGTAGGCGGGCTGGTTGCTCTCGAACTTGAGCATGAGTTTATCGCCAAGCGCCAGGCTTGTACCGTCGTTCAACGGTGCGCTGCCGGCAGCATCGATGCGCTGGAAACCGACCGCTGCATTCCATATCGGCGGCGGCGCGGCTTGTTGTCGGATCAAACCAAATGTGATCGCGACCAGCAGTATCGCCGCCAGCGCCAGCAAGCTCGAATTGCGAACACGATTTATCGGACGTGTTGCTGGCGCGAGTGCTGCGGCAAATGCCAGCGCGCTGGCGGGACGACGCTGTGGATCGCGATCCAGTGCACGTTCAATAACGCGCGAAAAATCGACTGGCATTCCCGGCGCGAGTTCGCCAATTTTTTTGCGTGTGCCGAACGGCTGTGGCGACGAAAATTTTTCCGCATCAAGCGCGGCATTCGGATAGGTGCCAGTCGCGAGTCGAAACAGCAAAACACCGAGCGCATACAGATCACTCGCCGGTGTCGGTTTGCCGCCGTGCAACACCTCCGGCGCGAGATAGTTCGGCGTGCCGAGAACGGTCGACTCCGGCGCATCGATAAATTCGCGCGTGGCGCCAAAATCCATCAGCACGATGCGTCCGCCGTGATCGCGCATGACGTTTTCCGGCTTGATGTCGCCGTGTACCAAACCATGCCGATGCACGACCGCCAGCGCGTGGCACAGATCGATGCCGATCGCACGCACTTCCTCGACCGGCAACGGCCCTTGCTCAGCGAGCACGCTTGCAAGTGACTTGCCGGTGACAAGTTCGGTCCAGATGCCGGTACGACCGTCGTGGGTTGCTGCGCCGTAGACGCTGACGATATTCGCATGACGCACTCGCGCGAGGCGACGCGCTTCATCGAGAAATTGATGCGCGAGTTCGCCAGATTCGATCTTGCGCAATTTCAGCGCGACACACTGATCGAGCAACGCATCGTAGGCACGCCAGACTTCACCCTGCGTGCCTTCGCCGATCTGCTCCAGCGCTTCGAGTTGACCGAAGCGGAATTTGCCCTGCCTCTTGCTGTGATGCCGCTCGCTGCCACTGATGCTGACACGCCGAAAACCCTGCGCCAGTTGTTCGAGTTCGCGCAATCCGGAAAGCGTCTGCGCCACGTCACGTTGTGCGCCCGGATCGAGTTCACGCCAGTTCACCGGCTCGTCGTCGGCGATGCAGGTGGCCAGTCGTTCGAGTTCAAGTTCCTGTGGGGTCATCGTTCAAGCCTTTTGCCAGTTGCACGATGGCGCGGGAAACCATCACCCGCACCGCATCCGTAGTACCGCCGGTTTCGACGGCAATCTCCGGATAACTCAGGCCGAGTTCGAGCCGCATCACGATCAAACCCTGCTGGCGTTTCGGCAGTTCCGCCAGCGCGTTTTCGTAAGCGCGCAGGCGTTCGTGGCCGAGCATCTGTTCGAGCAAGGTCGGTGACTCCGCGTCCGCCATTTCCGCATCGAGTTCACCGAACTCGGGGCGACGCTGGCGACGACGCAGTTCATCGCGCACCTGGTTCAACAGGATCTGGCGCAGATATGCCAGAAACGCGCCCGGATGTTGCGATTCGAAATCGTCCAGATGGTTTAACGCTCGAACGAGGGTAACCTGAACAATATCGTCGGTATCCGACAAATCGCGCGCGCTGGCGGGCAGCCGTCCGAGCGCCCAGCGCCGCAACAATGGCAGGTAACGGCGGAACAAATCCTCGCGCGCACCCGCGTCGCCACTGCGAATGCGCCGCAGCAGCACGACCGTGGCTTCCGGCACCGGCGCGGGCATCGATGCCGACTCGTTATTCATGCAACGCTCCCCCCGCTTCTTCCATGCAAATATCAGCATAGCCGCAAGTATATTAACTTTGGTGAACTCGGCAGCATGGCGCAGACAATCGCTGCAAACCTCGCTACGCTCGCCGGTGCCGGTAATCGGCCGGTGAGATCGGGAGGGATCACATGAATCTGGCAAAACGGGCATCGGCGGAATTTCTCGGAACGGCGTGGCTGGTGCTGGGCGGTTGCGGCAGTGCGGTGATGGCCGCGGCGTTTCCGGCGCTCGGCATCGGCTTTGCGGGCGTTGCACTCGCGTTCGGTTTGACCGTGGTGACGATGGCATATGCGATCGGACATATTTCCGGCTGCCATCTCAATCCGGCGGTGACGATCGGATTGTGGGCGGGCGGACGCATTCCGGCCGGCGCCATCCTTCCCTACGTGGTGGCGCAAGTCGCGGGCGCGATTTTCGGCGCAGGTTTGTTGTATCTGATCGCATCCGGCAAAGCGGGTTTTGATGTGCACGCCAGTTTTGCCGCCAACGGTTATGGCGAACATTCGCCGGGCAAATATGACTTGAGTGCGGCGTTGACTTGCGAAATCGTGCTGACGGCATTTTTCCTGCTGGTGATCCTCGGCAGCACCGACAAACGCGCGCCCGCCGGTTTTGCCGGCCTCGCGATCGGCCTGTCGCTGACCTTGATCCATCTGATCAGCATTCCCGTGACCAATACGTCGGTGAATCCGGCGCGCAGCACGGGCCCGGCATTGTTTGCGGGTGGCTGGGCGCTCGATCAACTCTGGTTGTTCTGGGTCGCGCCGATCATCGGCGCCTTGATCGCCGGCGTCGTGTATCGCTGGCTCGGCAATGACGACTAGACGCCGAAAAAACTGCGGCTTCTGCTTGATGGCATGGAGCGTCATGGTATTGCGGTGGCGCTTTTTTATTGCGCGAAACCACAGGAGCGCGGCAGTCAAACGCGTTGCATCGATCGAACTTCGTGCGTATCGATACCTAACACACGTCAGCTTGTATCGCCGATAATGCCGGCCTGGCATCGATTCAACCATGCCTATTCGATGTCGACAAGTCGCGTCGAAAACGTCCTGCCATACCAGCGCGAAAAAACATCAAGGTAAAATCCAATGAATCAGGCGCCGGCGGACTCGCTCGAATCCGCGCACATCACAAATCCATTATTGCCGCTCAGCCGGCGCGCCATGCTCGCGCTGATTTTCGCAATCGTCGCCGCGCTGGTCGCGTGGTTTGCCGGTGCCGAATATCGCTCGCTGACTGAGCCGGACGAAGGTCGTTACGCCGAAGTCGCACGCGAAATGGTGGCCTCCGGCGAC
>Ga0123337_10007670_pt1 | contig 10006 bp, 4 predicted proteins | sample frozenSSSSmetaG_FD_89792 | JGI IMG/M metagenome (GOLD analysis project Ga0123337, IMG submission 89792) | Glacier valley bacterial and archeal communities from Borup Fiord, Nunavut, Canada, to study Microbial Dark Matter (Phase II) -... | ecosystem: Environmental > Aquatic > Freshwater > Ice >...
TATATTATTTTATTGAAAAATTCTAAAATATTAAATAGTTACACTAAATATTTTGTTTTAAAAAAATATAAAAAATAATTTTACTTTATTTTATTTTATATTTTATTTTATATTTCATTTTTTATTTCTATATTTTTAAAAATATAAAAAAATAGATAACATAATTGGGTAATGTATAGATCTGCAAAATCTACAATGACGGTTCAATTCCGTCTCTAGGCTTTATTATATAAAGTCTAATTTTATTTTTTTTTTTATGTAATAAGTCTTTAAAGCGAGCAAGGCTAAGATTTTATTGACTATTTTATTTTATTTTATGAAAAGTACTATTTATTCTATTTATATTAAATTTTATGTTAAATAACAATTTTTTTATTTTAAAATTTTTTTTTGTTTGTTTATTTTTATTTTTATTTTTTGATTATATTAATTACTTTAATTATATTTACTTTTATAATTATATTGAAATTATTAAAAATTATTTTTATTATACTTATAATAATATAAGTTATTATTCTGAAAGTAATCTATATTATAATAAATCCCTTTATATTAAAATTTCTGAAATTTTTCGAGATATTCATTCATATATTTTACTACATAATTTATTATCTTATTTTTTTATTTTTTTAATTTGTTTATTTTCGACTTTTTTAATTATAAATAAAAACCCAATGCTTTCAGTTATTTGTTTAATTTTAGTTTATTTTTCATCTTCTTTTTTCTTGGTTTTTTTAGAAGTTCATTTTCTAGCAGTAATTATTATTTTAGTTTATTTAGGGGCAGTTGTCGTTTTATTTTTATTTGTTATTATGATGTTAAATATAAAGATTCAAGAGAAAACAAAAAATTTAACATTTTTTCCTTTTTTAATTATTTTTGTTTGTATATTATTTTTTAATTATTCAAAATTTTCAATTTCTTTTAGTAAACAAGATCATCCCGTATCATTATATATATATGATAATTTTAGTTTAGCTTTAGGTTTAGAATTAGAGCGTAAAACTAATAATATTTTTTTACATGGTATAGAAAATTATAAATTGACTTCTGTTGAAAATACTTTAGTTAAAAATTTTAAAATTCAAGAGTTTAAATTCATTGACATAAATAATAAAACTACTTATAATTATAACTATTTTTTATGTACTTATTTAGATTCTTTATTAATTCAGGAACAGATTTTATTTATAAAAGCAAATTCTATGTTCGACCAGGGTATTATATTAAATAAAATTAAAGATAAAGAAGTTTTTTTAATAACTATGAATTACTCTTTAGAAAATTTTAAAATTTTAGCTTTTATATTATATACTGATTTTTTTTTAGATTTAATTATTTCTGCTTTTGTATTGTTAGTAGCTATGTTAGGATGTATTAGTTTAACTTTGACTTCAGATTCGTCTGTTTTAAAAAAACAAGATTCTATGGTTCAAATTTTACATAAAAATTCAATTATTTTAAAAAAAAAAAAATAAATATTATTTATCTATATATATGTTTTATATGACACAAAATCTTTTTATATTTTTCCCAGTTTTATATTTGTTTTTCATAGGATTGTTAGGTATATTTATAGTAAGACGTAATCTTATTATAGTTTTATTATCTATTGAATTATTATTATTATCTGTTAATTTAAACTTTATTTTATTCTCTTGTTTAAATAATGACGTTTACGGTCAATTATTTTCTTTTTTTATTTTAACAGTAGCTGCGGCTGAAGCGGCTATAGGCTTATCATTACTTGTAATTTTTTTTAGAACAAAATTTATAATTTCAGTAGACACTATTAGTATATTAAAAGGTTAGATTCTTTATTTTATTTATGTATCTTTTAGTTTTATTTTTCCCATTGATTTCCTTTTTAACATTATCTTGTTTTGGTAGATTTATAGGTAAAGATGGTATTATAACTATTGCCTTAATGTGTATGTTTTTAGCTGTCACTTGTTCAATGTTTTGTTTTATTGAAGTAGGTTTTTTCGGTTATTTTTGCATAATACCTTTATTATCTTGGTTTAATTTAAATATATTAAATCTATTTTGGTGTTTTTATTTTGATACTCTTACAGTTATTATGTTATTTGTTGTTACATTTATTTCTTTTTTAGTGCATTTTTATTCTATTTCATACATGGAAAAAGATCCTCATTTTATTAGATTTATTTCATATTTATCTTTATTTACTTTTTTCATGTTAATTTTAGTTACTGCAGGTAATTATGTACAATTTTTTTTAGGTTGGGAAGGTGTTGGTTTATGTTCATATTTATTAGTAAATTTTTGGTTTACTAGAGAACAAGCAAATAAAGCTGCAATGAAAGCTATAATTTTAAATCGAGTAGGCGATTTTTTTTTTTTATTAGCTCTTCTTTTAATTTTTTTTTGTTTTAAAACTTTTGATTTTTTAGTCTTATATTCTATAAGTGAAGGCTTTGAATTTATTTCTTTTAATTTAAATAACACTAATTATAGTATTATGACTTTTATAAGTTTTTTCTTATTTTTGGCAGCTGTAGGTAAATCTGCACAAATAGGTTTACATACTTGGTTACCTGATGCTATGGAAGGTCCTACTCCTGTATCAGCTTTAATACATGCGGCTACTATGGTAACTGCCGGTATTTTTTTGATTTTGAGGTCTACTTTTATACTTGAATATTCTGAATTTAATTTAACTTTAATAACTTTGTTTGGTGGTTTAACGGCTTTATTTGCTTCTACTACTGGTTTATTTCAAAATGATTTAAAAAAAGTAATAGCTTATTCTACTTGTAGTCAATTAGGTTATATGTTTTTAGCTTGTGGTTCATCAAATTATTCAGTAGCGATGTTTCATTTATATAATCATGCTTTTTTTAAAGCTTTGTTGTTTTTAGGTGCAGGTGTTGTTATTCATGGGTTAAATGATGAACAAGATATGCGAAAAATGGGTGGACTGTTTTATTTATTACCTTTTACTTTTGTTACAATGTTTGTAGGATCTATAGCATTATCTGGGTTTCCTTATTTAACTGGATTTTTTTCAAAAGATATTATTTTAGAAACAATATGTTATAAATATAATTTTGATGCTTTTTTTTGTTATATATTAGCCGCTTTAGCTGCTTTTTTTACTTCCTTTTATTCTTTTAGACTTTTAGTATTAACTTTTTTATCTGAATATAAAGGTTCAAAAAAAATTTTTTTTAATGTACATGAAGGTGATTTTTTTTTATGGTTTCCTTTATTTGTGTTATCTTTTTTTACAATATTTATTGGTTTTATTAGTAAAGATTTATTTATAGGGTTTGGCACTAGTTTTTGGTTAAATTCTTTTATTTTTTCTAATTTTTTTTTAGAATCATCTGAGTTCTTACCTACATATATTAAATTATTACCTCTTATTTTTAGTTTTTTAGGCATAATTTTGTCTATATTTTTTTATACGTATTCTTTAACGTTTTCGTTAAAATTATTTAATTTGACCTTATCTTTTAAAAATGTTTTATTAAAAAATATTTTTATATTTTTTAATAAAAAATGGTTTTTTGATATAATTTATAATAAATTAATAGTTTATTTTATTTTATTTATGGGTTATGAATATACTTTTAAAATTATTGATAGAGGACTAATAGAAAATGTGGGTCCTTTAGGAATAATTCGTTTTTTTTTTTATTTAACCAATTCTTTTTCTCTGTTACAAACTGGTTTCATTTATCATTATTTCTTTATAATATTTTTTGGGTCTTTATTATTAATATTTTTTTTTTATTTATATATATATAATGTTTTTTTTTCATTATCATTTATAATTTTATTATTAGGAATGGTAATTTTGAATTTAATATTTTTAAAAAAGATTAAAATTATACCTTTTATTTTATTTAAATAATAATAAAAATGCAAACTCTTTACGATTTATATTATAAAAGTACGGAAAGTTTATATAATACTATTTTATACTATTTAAATAAGGGTTTTTGTTACTTGATATACTTTTTATATAAGTATTTCTATGCTTATATTTATTATATGTTATATCATCATGGTGAGTTTTATATTCTACTTATTTGTTTTATTTTAATAAATAAAATTTTATTAGATTTTATTTCTTTCATTGAAAAAAAAATAAATATAAAACTAAAAATAAAAAATAAAAGTTTACCCAAATCCAATTTAATACAAAAAAGCTATTTTTTTTTTAATATAAAATTTAAATTAATTTTAAATAGTTTAAATTTTTTTATTTTATATTGTTTTTTTATTTATAAATTTTTTTTATTTTTTTTTAAAATAAAAATAATTTATTATTTTAAAACTATATTTAGTTCTATATATTTTATGTTTATAAAAATACCATTAAATTTAGGAAAATTTTTTACAATTTTTATAATAAATTTTTTAATAATATGGCCTTTTTTATTTATAAAATATTTAATAGGAAGTTGGTTTCATTATTTTTTATTATTTTCTATAATTGTTATAATTTATTTTTTTATAATAATATATAAAGTGAACCCTGAGATTTTAAATTTTTATTTTTATAATAAAGAAGAATTGCAATTTTTAAATTTTAATTTATATAGTTTGTTAAATCCTTCTTTTTTTCACGATGATCTTAAACTTGTTTATAATTCTAATATAGAAAATTTTATAAAACGTAAAGATTTTTTTTTTTCAAATATAAATAGTATAGGTACATTAAATTTTATTCAAAATTATTATATAACAAAGAATAATTTTATTTCAGAATCTTTTTTTAATGCAAATAATATAATATCAAATTTGAATTATTTATATTATTTAGAAAAATCTTCCCCGTCTTCTCTTTTAACTATAACTAATCTTCGTAATATTAATTTTTTTGAATTTCAAAAATCATACGATTATTCTTATATAACAAAAGGCTTATTAGAAGTAAATAACGGATTAAATTTAGATTCTAATTATATAAATTATTCCTTTTTGAATAAAATAAAATATTTAAATTTAATACAACATAAACAAATATATTCTATTTATTTAAATGCTGCTTTTTTTCAGTTAAATACAACTAATTCAGATTGGTATCAAATGAAAAGTATGTATACAAATAATTGGTTAAGTACAAATGAAATTAATTTTCATTTAACAAGTTCTTTTTTTTTAGAATTATTAAATTTTTTTAAATTTTTAAATTTTTATTTATTAAATTTTATTTTTCCTTCAGATATATTTTTTTTATGGATTAAATATAGTTGTATAGAAAAAATTTGTATTATATTAAATTTTTTATTTTACTATATTAATTCTATTAATTTTATAATATATTCTGAACAATTAGTTAAATTTCTAATTTTTAGTTTACCAGATAAATTTTTATTTGATTTAGGTTATATTTATAAAATTCAAATATATACTTTTATTGAAATAATATTTGATCATTTTTTTGGTTTTTGTTTAAAAATATATAAAACTTATAATATTAATATTGGAAATCATTCCACAACAAAAAAATTATTATTATTATTTACAGATGCTAGTTTACAATTTAAAAATCAAAAACAGCAAGCAGATGAGTTAAATAAATTTAAAGATGAATTAACTTTACAAGAATATCCTTTTTTAGCACAATACAATGAAAGTGAATTAATTACTTTTTCTACTTATAGTTTATATACAAAATGGCGACGTTATTGTTATGTTATTGAAGGTTCTCCGTTTTTTCAAGAACAAACTAATATACATAATTATACTTCTACAAGTACTCCTGCAGGTTTAGAAGACGAAGTAGATAATTTAGAAGTTCAAAATAGTCTTGTATTACAAGAATTATCAGATGTAAAAAAATCTCCAAATTTTAATTATTGGTCTTTTTGGGCTGATTTAAATATAACTTTTGATAATTTTGATAAAGATATTTTTATAAAAGAAAATATATTAAAAGGTAATGTGTTTCCTGGTAATTTATATGATTGTTTTGAATTTAATAATATTCCTTTTTTTGGTGGTGATAAAATAATTTTGTTTAAAACGTTTCCTACACAAATGTCTTCTTCATTTGAAAATTTTTTTTCATATGGAAATACTTCTACAAAATTACGTTTTTATAAACTTTTCACAGGTACAGATAATAATTCATCAGAGACGGAAAATTCGAGATATAATCATTTAGCTACTGTTAATTTAGAAAATTATTCTGTTTTTGCAAAATATATAAAAAATCTAATTAATTTAGAGATGTATGAAAAAAATACTATATCTTTTTATAATGATAATTTTCAAAAAATTAATAATCCTATAGAATTCAATTTTGATATTATTTTTAATTTTCAAAAACAATTAACAATAAAAGATTTTAATTCTTTATATAAAAATAATATAAATTTATTGTTTTATAAAGAAAATGAAATTATAAATTTTTATAAAACTTCTAATAAAATAAATCATATTTTTACAAAGAAACTAATAAAAACAGAAAAATTAGTTTCAGAAACTTTTCGTTTAATTCAAGTTCAATTAGCATCTTTTTTTTTTTATTCACATAATGATAATCATATAATGTATGGGGTTGAACAATATATTTCACAAAATTTATTTAATTTTTTAAATAATATATTTCAGGGTAATATAGATAATCTTTTAAATAATAAAGATAATTTTATTTATAAAAAGTTAACTTCAAAAGAATTTTTGAATATAAATAAAGAAACTAAAGAACAATTAGAAGAACAAACTCTTTTAGATGAAGTGGAAGGTAATGATGAGTTTAATGCTCAAGTTGCATATTATGAAATACATGATACTTTAAATAATTATATTAGTGAAGAAAACGAAACAGAAATAAATATAGATTCTTTAGAGTTTTTTTCGTACGAAAAACAAAATTCAGTTAAAAATTTATATTCAAAATTTTTTTCTAAATTTAAAAAAATTGATTCTTTCTTTTTAATAATGAATCCTAGAGGATATAATAAATTTTTTTCTGAAAATAATCTTTTAAAACACGGTCTTTCTTCTTTTTCACAAGATTTTAAACATGCATTTTATTTATTAGGGGATTATTATATGCAAAGTGGTGTTTTAAAAAAACCTAGAGTAAATACACATAGTTTATTTTATTTTTGGTTAAAAAGTTTAGATTCTAATCTTTTTATTTCTAAAGAAATAGGAAAATATCAAATTCATAATGAGTTATCTTTTCCTTCTTTTAGAACAAAAACTTTATTATCTAATATGTATACATTACAAATTTATTTTTTTTTTTATTTTTTATTACATTTAATTTCAATAATATTTAATTTTTATTTCGAAATTGTTTATTTAATTTTTTTTCTATTATTTAATTTTGATTTAAAATTTATAGTTTATTTGGTTGTTATTTATTTTTTAATTCGATTATTTTTAATATTATATTATATTATTTATTTAAATTTAATTAAAATTGAATATAATTATAATAATTATGAAAATTCGAATAATTATAAACTGAAAAAATTTTATTTTAGAATTATTAAGTTAAAGTTTTTCTTTGAAAATTGGATATTATTTCCAATAAAAAGAAAAAATGAATTAATTAATTTTTTTAATAAAAAAATTTTTTATTTGTTTTTTTTTATTTTTTTTTTATTAATAATAGAGTTTGTATTATTTATAATTAATTTAATCATATTTTTTTTTAATTTTTTTTTTAAAAAAATTTTAAATTATGTATTATTATTTTTGTTTAAATTTTTTATTTTTTTTGGTTTTTTTAACAAAATTCTTTTATTTTTATTGTCGTATATAAATTTATTTATTTATTTATTAAAAAGAAAATATTTATATTTCATATTCTTATTATTTCAATTTTTTTTTTATTATATATATAAGATATTAAAATTTATAGTTTTTAAAATTATAATTCCTTTATATTTTTTTTCTTTTTTTTGGCTTTTTTCAAAATTTTTTTTTAATTTATATAATATAGAATTATCTGATTTATATCCTACATATTTAATGTTAATAAATATTTTTTTTTTATTATATTTTTTATCTTTTATTTTAGGAAAATTTTCAAATTTAATTTTTGAATCTAAATTAAATATTATTGATTTAAATTTTTATGCTCAAGAAGATTTTTATGAAACGAATACATATAATGATACAAATGCAGATGAAACGATGGCGTTTAATCAGGATAATTTTGAAAATACAGAAAATATTTATTGGGAAACTTTATATTATCATCCTCAACCTGAAAAAATGGCAAAAGATTTTTTTATTACGGATGAGGGTTTTTTAATTTCTGATATGATTCGAAAATCAAATAATTTTTATGATCTTATATTACTACGAAAATTAAATATTTTTTTTTTTGAAAAAATTAAAAATTCTTTTTATTACAAATTTACGTTAAATAAGGATTTAACTAATTTTTATAAAAATATATTATTAAATTTTTATGAAGTTCATTATAGATTTTTTTCAGTAACAGTTTATTTTTTTACTTATATTTTGTTACATTTAAATAAAATTAAATCATTTGAACATAGATTATTTCAATATAAAACTTTTATTTATATATTTTGGTATAAATTTCAAGATGAAAATTTTGATAAAACAAAAGATATAGATGTTGATGATTTTTCTTTTAATTTTATGTTTTCTAATTTTAAACGTAGTTCTTTATATTTTAAACAACGAATTTTATATTCTGATTTTATATTTTCAGAAGAAGAATCTTTTTTAAAAAATTCTTTTCTAGATGAAATTTTTTTAATTAAATTTTTTGATTTAGATACAACAGAACAAAATCCAATTATTTTTAATAAAAATAATAAAATATTCGATTTGTCTTTATATAATAAAAATAGATTATCTTATTTATTTGATGATATTTTAGATACAAATTCTATTAAATTAAGAAAATTTTTATTAAATGGATATTTGAATTCTAATAAATATACTAATATTGTTATTTTAAATAATCCGTTTTCTTTTATTAAAGATAATACTTTTCTTTATGTAGAAGAAGATGAATTATTTATGCTTTTTGATTTTGAATTAGGATTAAATGTGGATTATTTAGATTATTATTTACAATTTTATTTAGGTTTTCAAAGTAAATTTAATTTTTATTCAAGCTTTTCAGCGTTTTATATAAAAATTATTAATCCTTTTGAAATTTATGATAATAAGTTTAAATATAAGTTTTTTTCTAATATTAAATTTTATATAGATTATTTAAATTTAACAAATTTTCCAAATTTATCAAAAAAAGAATTTGAAAAAGTAATAGTAGAATTAAATTGTACAGAAATGGAATGGGATAGTTTAGATTTAAAAAAAAAAAAATATATAACTTTTCCTTTTAATGTCATTGAATTTACAATTTTTTTTTTATTTTTTTTTAATTTTTTTATAACAAAGAATAATGAAGAAAACCTTTGGAGTTTATTAATAAACCCTTTAAATGTTCGTACAGAAGACGAAGCAGTTGTTTTAGAAAATAGTTTATTAAGTAATTTAAATTTATCAGAACCTTCTTTATTGTCAACTCAATTTTTTGAATTTGTAATATTTTATATTCAAAATTTTTTTGATAAATTAGTTTTAGTATTTGCTATACCTGATTATACTCATAAAAATTTATGGTTTTTTTTTAAAGAATTATTTTTAATATTTTATTTTTTTTTTAATTTATTTGAAATATTCTTTTTTTATTTGCCTCTAAAATTTAATATAAATTCTAGTTATTCTTTTATTTATTTAACAGATTTATTAATTTATTTTCAATTTTTTTTTGTAAGAGTAACTCATGGTTTTTTATTTTATGATTTATTTTTTTTTTTTATTAATTTTTTTAATATATATATATTTAAATATATATATATTATTTATTTAATAATATTTTTTATGTTTAATTTATTTATTTATTTATTTATTTTTTTTTTATTTTATATAATATTTTGTTTTTATTACTTTTATTTATTCGATCGAATAAATAAAAGTAATAAAAACAAAATATTATATAAAATAAAAAAAAAATAAATAAATA
>Ga0123337_10007671_pt1 | contig 10005 bp, 11 predicted proteins | sample frozenSSSSmetaG_FD_89792 | JGI IMG/M metagenome (GOLD analysis project Ga0123337, IMG submission 89792) | Glacier valley bacterial and archeal communities from Borup Fiord, Nunavut, Canada, to study Microbial Dark Matter (Phase II) -... | ecosystem: Environmental > Aquatic > Freshwater > Ice >...
AGATTCAGGATGATCGCCCGCGCGGAATCGAAAAGCCTGCGGATGTGTTCCTCCAAACGGAAGATGCGTCCATTGTAAAAACGGATGCCTTCAAAAACGCCGTCACCATAGAGAAGACCGTGGTCAAAGACCGATACCTTCGCTTCAGATTCATCCACCAGTTTGCCGTCGAGCCAGATTTTCATGTGAGATTCTTCGCCAAGGGTAAGGAGAAGACGGCCGCTGGCAAGCGGGAGATTGAAGAAGATTCATTCTTCCTAAATAGCGGCCCAGCACGCGAACGGATGGCTCGCCAGATGCGAGTTGAAATAACGCGCATCGTCCGAGACCTCCGCACCGACCCACGCAGGCATGTCCGGCGTCTCATCTTCACCGGAAAGCTCCACCTCGGCGACGATCAGCCCGTCGTTCTCGCCATGAAAAACATCCACTTCCCACACATGTCCGCCGTGCCGCACCTCGTGGCGCGTCTTGTCGATCACCGATGGCAGGCACAAGCCCAGCAACTCCCTCGCCTCCTCCGTTGGAATCGCGTATTCGAATTCCGCCCGCGTGATTCCCTGCGTCCGGCCCTTGATGGTGATCCACGCGTTTTCCCCCGCCAGACGCACCCGCACCGTGCGGTCCGGGTCCTGCGAGAGATAGCCCTGCGCGATCCTCACGCCCGGCGAGCCATCCCGCCACGAATCATCCGCGACGAGGAATTTGCGTTCGATTTCAGCTGGCACGGGAAATCAGGGTTCGGGCTGTTTCTCCGGCGGATCCGTGATGGATTTCCAATCCGCCGTGCCATGATCCAGCCGCTGGACCTCGCTTAGATAGACCGCGTCCTCGTTTTTCGGATCCAGCTCGGCGGCGAGTTGGATGAAAAGTTTCGACAGTTTTTTATTATCGTCACCGCCCTGCTTGTCCAAAAGCTGCCCGCGCGTCAGAATCAGCCGCGCGAACACCTGCGGACTGTAGTTTCCCTCCGCCACCGTCGGCAGAATCCCTTTTGCCAGTTGGAAATTCACCACCACCGCCTTCTTGTTCCGCGGTGAAAGCTGCAGCGCCAGGCCGATCATCCGCCTCGCCGATGTCAGCGACGCGGGCGACGCCTTCGCCTCCGCCAGTTGGTTCGAGGCGATCGTCGCCAGATTCGTCGCGTATTCCTCGCGCTCGGTGTCCAACAACCCGAGATCATTCGAGAACACGCTCGTCCTCACCTTCGGCGGATCCCAGGCGAACGACTTCGCCGATTCCTCGGCTCCGAGAAACACCGCCGTGGCGCAAAAAACCGCCGCTGCTTGCCAAAATCGCCTCATCGGGAGTAAGGATGGAAGAACCCTAATAGTTGGCAAGTGGCAATTCCCGAATCATCCCTGCGAAAATCCGCCCTCCGCAGCTCTATGCGACAGCTCCTCCGCGGCCTGAATGCGGACTCCCGGCCTGTTTGCGAAGCCCTCCGCCAGTGGCTCGCCGCCCGCCCCCACCTCAAAACCATCGCCGTATTCTCACCTCTTCCCGGAGAAATCGACCTCGCGGATTTCATCACCCATCACCCCGAAATCCGCTGGGCATACCCCCGCGTCGTCGAAAGAAACGACCTGAAATTCCATCAGGTCCAAAATCCCACCACCGATCTCCTTCCCGGAAATTTCTCCATCCTCGAACCCTTCCCCGCCCTCCCGGAAATCCCACCCGCCGCGATCGACGCCTTCATCTGCCCCGGACTCGCCTTCGACAACAACGGCGGACGGCTCGGCCGCGGCAAGGGATATTACGACCGGATCCTCAAAAAGGCCCGGCCGGACGCTCTGAAAATCGGCGTCTGCTTCCCGGAACAGCTCGTTCCGGATACGTTTTCCGAGCCACACGACATCCACATGGACGCGGTCATCGTAGGAACATCGAACATCGAACATTAAACATCGAACGCCGAAGGAAAAGAAATGAAGAGAAACGAACCGAAGGGTATTCATCCCTCTTCACTTCAATTTTCGATGTTGGGCGTTCGATGTTCGATGTTCCCTACGCCCAATTCGGCACATCCAACCGGAATTCCGGAATCCTCGCGAAAATCCACTCGCCCGCCGCCGTTTCGCCGAAAAACGCTCCGGACGCCCGCGCCCCCTTCGCCACCACATGGTAGCTGTTGTAGGAAAAATGTCCGCCCGGCTCGATCGACGGCGTCTGGCCCACCACGCCATCGCCTTCCACCACGGTGACCTCGCCCTCGTCCTCATGCACCACCCACTTCCGCCCGCGGATCGTCACCGGCACCGGCGAGTCATTGTGGATCGAGATGAAGTAAACGAACGGATGCGGCTTATCCGGCGGCGCGTCGAGACTGGGCATGTAGATGACGTCATCCACCTTTACCCGCAGTCCCTCGAATTCGCGAATCACTCCAGCCATGTCCCTCATCGTTTCCATTGTTTCAAAACTGCCAAGCAAGAAAGACAGCGTCGAAGGGATTCCCGGCTTGTAGGACATCGCGGCAATGGCAGGTAACACATCTCAGCAAACCTCTCCAGCCAGTCCCAACGGGACGCCTCATACCAGCCCGGGATGAAATCCCGGGTCAGGAACAGAAAAACCACCGTGTCCTGAAAGGACGCTTCATGCAGGGCGGACTTTTGGATAGAAGCAACCATGCCCCAGTCACTCTCGCGAATCCTCCTGCACATTGTTTTCTCCACAAAAAATCGGGAACCATTTTTGGACACCGCGATACGCCCGGGCATCTTCGCTTATTTGGCGGAAGTAGGGCGGGATATGGGATGCGAGGTCTATCGAGTCGGAGGAATGCCGGATCACGTCCACCTCGCCATCCAGTTACCAAGAACCCTCACCGTGGCGGATTTCGTGAAAAAGGTGAAAACCACGTCGTCGGCATGGATCAAGACACAGGCTGAAAATCACTCGGGTTTCGCCTGGCAAGCCGGATACGGCGTATTTTCGTTGGGTGCGTCACAGTTGCAGGTACTCACCCACTACATCGATCGGCAGGAAGAGCATCATCGGGTGAAGAGCTTTCAGGAAGAATATCGCGAGTTTCTGGGAAAATACGGCGTGGAATATGACGAGCGCTACGTGTGGGATTGATCCCTCCCTGCATGATGCGTCCTTTCAGGACGCCGATATTCCGGACCATTGCTGACCCGGGATTTCATCCCGGGCTGGTATGAGAGGTCCTTTCAGGACATTGGAAAGGATGTGTCTTCTGTATCGCGATTGTTCCCTTGTCTGCACCACGCGGCGGACTAAGAAAACCCCATGACGAACTCTCCGCCGGTGGCATTGACGATCGCAGGCTCCGATTGCTCCGCCGGGGCCGGGGTCCAGGCGGATTTGAAAACATTCCAACATTTCCACGTCCACGGCCTCACCGCGGTGACCTGCGTGGTCTCGGAAACCGCGAACGTCGTCCGCGCCGTGCATCCGGTGCCGGTGGAGATCACGGCCGACCAGATCTCGCTGCTTATGGAGAGTTTCCCGGTGGCGGCGGTGAAAACCGGCATGCTTTTTTCCGCGGCACACGTCCGGGTGGTAGCTGAGATTTTAGAGAAATACCCGGAAACGGCGCTGGTCGTGGACCCGGTGATGATCGCCTCCACCGGAGCATCGCTGTTGGAAGCTGAGGCGGTGGATTGTTATAAAAAACTACTGCTGCCCCTCGCGCGGGTCATCACGCCGAATCTCCCGGAAGCGGAGGCGCTGCTAGGCGAACGAATCCCTGACGAGAACTCCCTCGAACCCGCCGCCCGCAAGCTCTCCCAGCTCTTCGGCACCGCCGTCCTGCTCAAGGGTGGCCATCTCGACGGCCCCGACTGCCTCGACCTCCTCATCGAAAACGGCATCGTCCACCGCTTCACTGCCGCGCGCATTCCCCTGCCCGGCTCGCACGGCACCGGCTGCACGCTTTCCGCCGCCATCGCCGCCGGGCTGGCACTCGGGAATCCATTGCCGGAAGCCGTCCGCCTGGCGAAAGATTACCTCGGCGAAACCCTCCGCCGTTCCTATCAATTTACCGCCACCTCGGGAGAAATTGTGCACGCGCTCAACCAAGGCACCGTCTGAAGTGGTCCGCCCTTCAAAAACGGGGCGTGACATAAACCGCCGATTCACTAAGTTGTCCGAAACTTTTCCGCTGTTCCCCAATCCCCATATGGACCACCCCCTCAACGCCCTCGGTTACAAATTGCTCAACGCTTCGCTCGAAGCGGATTCCGCCGAGCAGTCCCAGCTCACCCAGCTCACGCGCCGGGGATTCCTGCTCGCCGCCGCCTCGCTCACCAGCTGCGCCGCCGCCGAGCCGTTGAAATCCCGCCCGCCCACGCCGGCCGCCGCCGCGCCGGTGAAAACGCCTTCGAACACCGCCTACCGCACGCCCACCGTGCAAGGTCCGGTGCCGCGCAATCCGGACATGAACCTGAATGCGAATTTCTCCAAGGCCAACGGCATCAGCTTCTCCCGCGTCCACGTTTCCGGGAACTACATCGCGATGACCTTCGACGACGGCCCGCACCCGCAGAACACCACGCGGCTGCTCGACATGCTCCGCGCCCGCAATATCAAGGCGACTTTCTACGTCATCGGCCAGAGCGTGAACCTCTATCCGCAGGTCGTCCGCCGCACCGTCGAGGAAGGCCATGAAATCGCCAACCACAGCCACACCCACCGCCTCCTGAGCAAGCTCAGCGACAGCGAGGTCGTCGCGGATCTCGGCCGTTGCGAGTCCGCCATCGTCAACGCCTGCGGCATGAAACCCCGCACCATGCGCCCGCCCTACGGCGGCCTGCTCCAGCGCCAGCGGGAAATCGTCCACTCGCAGTTCGGCTATCCGACCATCCTCTGGTCCGTCGATCCGCTCGACTGGAAACGCCCCGGCTCCGGAGTGATCACCTCGCGCATCCTCGCCGGTGCCAGCGCCGGCGGCATCGTCCTCGCCCACGATCTTCACGGCCAGACGGTGGACGCCATGCCCGCCACCCTCGACGGCTTGCTCCGTCGCGGTTTCAAATTCGTAACGGTTTCCCAACTGCTCGCCATGCAGACCGAAGTCCCGTCCCCGCAAGCGGCTGTTGCACCTGCCAATTCCTGAGTATTTCTCCTCACCGCAACTACCTGTGAGCGAGATGATGTTCGGTGAGCGTTACTTCGCGACGCGTGAGCGGCTCTCGGACGTCATGCATGGCATCGCCGAGCTGGCGATCGAGACCGGCACCGAACTGGGCGACCGGCTACCCTTTGCCGAGATGGAAAAAGGCCTCGGCACGCCTTTCCTCTTCGTCGTCTCCGGCGAGGTGAACGCCGGAAAATCCACGCTCATCAACGGCCTCTTCGGCCGCGAACTCTGCCGCGTGAACATCCTGCCGGAAACCGATCGCGTGCTCTGGTACCGTTACGGCAGCCCGGCGCGGGACATCGAGATCACGCCGATGCTGGAAGAACGCTACCGGCCCGTCGATTTCCTCCGCGATTTCAACCTCATCGACACCCCGGGCACCAATTCCATCATCCAAGGCCACCAGGACATCACCGAGAAATTCCTCCCCACCGCCGATCTGATCCTCTTCGTTTTCCCCGTCACCAACCCGTGGGGAGCCGCCACTTGGAACCTCATTTCCCGCCTGCCCGTCGAGGCGATGGAGCGCGTCGTTTTCATCGTCCAGCAGGCGGACCAGCGCGAGGCCATCGACATCAGCGTGATCCTCGGCCACATGGCGGACCTGTCGATGAAACGCATCGGCCGCACCCCGCCGATCTTCGCCGTTTCCGGAAAGCAGGCATTTGAAGCAAAACGCTCCAAGCCCTTCGCCGGCGACCAGCTGAAAAAGAGCGGCTTTCCCGAGCTGGAAAAATTCATTTCCCGCAGCGTCTGCGAGTCGCCGTCCCGCAAGAAGACGCTGGATGACTGGCGCTATCAGGCCGCCACGGCCCTGCGCACGGTCGAGGACCGGATCGAGGACCAGACGCGCGAACTCAACAACCAGGGCCGTTTCCTCGAATCCATCGAGCGCGAGATCGACGACATCCGGGAAAAGTTCGTCACCCGCCTGCCCCGCCACCTCACCGGCGTGGCCGAGGTTTTCGAAACCGAGGGCGTGTGGGTTTCCAAAAAACTCCGCTGGAAGCTGGGCGTGATTCCATCGTGTTTCCGCCTGTTTGTCGGCGACCGCACCGGTCCGGAAATGGAGTCCGTTTTCATCGAACGCCTGCAGTCCGCCGTCGAGGCGGTCGCAGAAAAGGACGGGCTGGAAGTCGTCGATTTCTGCCGCCAGCACTGGAACAACCTCGTCGGTCGCGTCAAGGAATCGATGAACGTGGAAATGGGCGATCCCGCGCCGCTCGATGAAACACTGGTTGCTGCGAAAAAGCGCTTTGTCAGCCGCCTCGGCCGCGCCGCCCGCCAGGGCATCGACAATCTCAAGGTCCGCAACCAGCTCGACAAGGAACTCCGCCGCCGCAACGTGGCGCTGAAATCCTTCACCTTCATGACGCTCGTGCTGCTGACCGCCGGAGCCACCTGCGGCGCGCTCGGAGTTCCGTGGGCCCCCGCCATCCTCTGTGCCTTCGCCGCCGTTTTCCTGATCGGCGGCGTGCTCACTGCGATGATCACCAAAAAAACGATCACCACGGATTTCCAGAAGCGCCTGCTGGACACCTGCGGGAGCTTCGCCAGCACGCTGCGCTCCGACTACGAGGAAGCCCTGCGGATCGTCTTCCAGGACTATCTGTCATCGCTCGGTGCCGTCCGCACGCACCTCGCTCACGAGAAAATCGCCGTCGAACCGAAATTGAAACGCTGGCAGGAGCTTTTCCTAACATTGAAGGCCATCGAGCAGGATTTGTGAGCGGTTTTCCAACAAAAAACCGCAGACCGGGAAACCCCGTCTGCGGTGATGGAATCAGTCAGACTGAGTGAAAATCACTCGGCTGCCGGTGGTGGTGTAGCGCCTTCAGGAGGTGCGCCCGGTCCGCCTTTGCCTTCAGGTCCACCCTTGCCGCCTTTGCCGCCGGGTCCACGGCCGCCTCCGCGCATCGGCGGAAGTTTTTCGCCTGCGGCAATCGCAGCTTTGGCTTCCTCGGGATCGAGCTTGCCGTTCTTGTTGGCGTCGTATTTTTCGAGCAGGGCCTTGTGCTGGGCCTCCATGTCGGCACGCTGGGCGGCGCGCTCCTCATCGGAAAGCTTGCCGTCGCCGTCCTTGTCGTATTTGGCGATCATCGCCTTGCGCTCTTCATCACGGGCAGCCTTCATGGCTTCGCGCTCCGAATCGGAAAGTTTGCCGTCACCGTCCTTGTCGAATTTCTTGAGCACGGCAGCCGGGATCTCGCGCTTTCCGCCACCTGGAGGTGGTCCGCCGCCCGGAGGGCCGCCTGCTGGAGGTCCGTCTTGGGCTGAGGCGAAGGCGCAGGTGCCGATCAGGACACCGAGGGTCATCAGTTTGGTAGTTTTCATGTTGTCGATTGGTCTTATGGGTTGGAGGCCATTTTACGGTCCCGTCCCAGCATCAAACCACGGTTCACGAAAAAGGTTGCGCGGCATCGGGTGGAATGAGTTGCCACACCCGCCGGGGCCGTCTTGGATTCGTCCGCCAATGGACGAAACCCCGAAGCCACCAGTCCAATCCAAAGCCCTCGTCTTCGCCCGGCGCAGCGCCAGCACGCTTTTCCTGTGGGCGCTGGTCACCTCGATTTTCATGAGCCGCCAGTCATGGGCCTTTCTCGGGCTGATGGGCGTGCTCGCGGTTCTCGCGACCGTGGAATATTTCCGCATGCTGAAGGCGGCGGGAGTGAAATGTTTCCCCTGCTTCGGCATCGCGCTGAGCTGCGTTTACATCGGGGTGTTATACTCCGGTTTCCTGCGGGGGCAGAACGAGGTTTCGTTCGCGCTCGACGCATTCATGCTGTTCATCGCCGCCGCCGGGGCCTTCACCCTCCAGCTCCGCCACCCGCTCCTCGGGATTGAATCGCTGACGGGCGTGGCGACAACATTGTTAGGATTTGTTTACGCGCCGTTTCTTTTCAACTTCACCGCGCGGGTGACCTTCATGGTGCCCGGCGGGACGGAAGTGCGGGGAATCGTGAGCGACCACGGTGCCTTCCTGCTGCTGTGGCTGCTGGCGGTGACGAAATTCACGGACATGGGAGCCTACATCGTCGGCTCGATGATCGGCCGTCACAAGATGATCCCGCATGTGAGTCCGGGGAAAACCTGGGAAGGCTTCGGTGGCGCGCTGCTTTTCTCACAGATCGCAGCCTGCGGGCTTTACGCGTTGTTTCCCTCGCAGCTTTTCTTTTTCCAGAAGTGGGGCCACGTCGTCTGCCTAGGATTCATCCTCGCGGTGCTGGCCGTCATCGGCGACCTCGCGGAAAGCGTCGTGAAGCGCGCGCTCGGTGCCAAGGACTCGGGCAAGATGCTTCCCGGCATCGGCGGATCGCTGGATCTGCTCGACAGCATCTGCTTCACCGCGCCGGCACTGTTTTTCTATCTGAAATGGGTCCTGCTTCCGTCCGCATGAACGCTCCCCGCAAACGCCGCGTCGTCCTGCTAGGTTCCACCGGCTCGATCGGCACCTCCACGCTCAAGGTCGCCCGCGAGCTGCCGGAGCAGATCGAGATCATCGCGCTCGCGGCCTGCGGCAGTGTGGAGAAACTCGCCGCACAGACGCGCGAGACCGGCGTCCGGCACGTCGCGCTCTACGACGAATCCAAGGCCGCCGAACTCCGCGCGCTGCTGCCGGAAAACGTCACGCTGCACCTCGGCGCGAAGGGCCTCGACGAACTCGCCACCCTCGCCGACGCGGATGTGGTGCTCGTCGCCATCGTCGGCACGGCAGGTCTGTTTCCCGCGCTCGCCGCCATCGAGGCGGGCAAGGATCTCGCCATCGCATCGAAGGAAATCCTCGTCATGGCCGGTGAGGTCATCACCGCCGCCGCCAGCAGGCGCGGCGTGAAACTCCTGCCGGTGGACAGCGAGCACAACGCGATCTATCAGTGCCTCGACGGCCACCGCGGCGGCGAGAAGGAAATTTCCCGGCTTATTCTAACCGCATCTGGCGGGCCGTTCCGCTCGCTACCTGCCGATCAGTTGGAAAACGTCACTCCGGCGCAGGCGCTCAAGCATCCGACTTGGGAAATGGGGCCGAAGATCACAATCGACTCGGCCACGCTATTCAACAAAGGGCTGGAGATGATCGAGGCCCGCTGGCTGTTCGGCATCGGTATGGACCGCATCGATGTGGTGGTGCATCCGCAGAGCGTGGTGCATTCGATGGTCGAGTTCACGGACGGCTCGGTGCTCGCGCAGATGAGCCGGACGGACATGTGTTTCCCGATCCAATACGCGCTCACCTGGCCGCAGCGGGTGAAAGGCGGCCTGCGCCCGCTGGATTTCACGGCGCTGGCGAAGCTCGAATTCGAAGCGCCGCGCACAGAGGATTTCCCCGCACTGGATCTGGCCCGCCGGGCAGGAACGGTCGGCGGCACGCTGCCCGCGGTTTTCAATGCCGCCAACGAAATCGCCGTGGACGCATTCCGCGCCGGGGGAATTCCCTTTCCCGGCATTTGGAAATGCGTCGCCGCGGTCATGGACGCGCACGAGGTCCGTCCGTCGTGCACCCTCGAATCCGGGGTTGCCGCGGACCGGTGGGCACGCGAAACTGCGCTCGCCTTCTGCGCTGCCCACGCCTGATGTTCTTTCCCAACTTTTCCGCCATGAACCGTCCGAGCCATCTCACCGCCCTGTTTTCACTGTTGATCGCCTCGGGCTCGCTGGCGTCCCCCACCGACGCCCTGCTCGTCCAGAAATCCTATCAACTCGCGCTCGACAAGTGGGCGCTGGAAATGCGCGTCGCCACCACCCCGGCCGAACGCACGAAAACCCTCGGCAGCCGTCCGGATGCCACCGCCGCCGCCCGCAAGATGTGGGACCAGCTCGGCACCTCGCTCGGCGAGGAATGGACCATCGAGCCCGCCGCGTGGTTTCTCCGCACCACCCAGGGCCTGATCACCACCAAC
>Ga0123337_10007676_pt1 | contig 10001 bp, 9 predicted proteins | sample frozenSSSSmetaG_FD_89792 | JGI IMG/M metagenome (GOLD analysis project Ga0123337, IMG submission 89792) | Glacier valley bacterial and archeal communities from Borup Fiord, Nunavut, Canada, to study Microbial Dark Matter (Phase II) -... | ecosystem: Environmental > Aquatic > Freshwater > Ice >...
AGACAGAAATTTTGCTTCAATCGTGGCTTCACAGGCTTGCAGGCCACCTTTGCAATAAACGCCAATGTTTCGTTGGTCATTTTTTAGGAATGATTGCTTGCCCAGCTTCAATATAACCTGCCCCTGCTTTGGCTCTTGGAGGGCATTTTCCATCCGAACCACATCGGACTGTTAAGGGACAGCAGACAGCGACATCGTTTGGGCAAATGTTGCATTGGGGTGATTCACTGCGCGTCATTAGCATACTTATCACTGTGGAAGTATGACTTGTTTACCTTTGACGCTGCTCGAGTGTTGCTAATGCGCCTGTCGTGATACCGAGGACGAGGAAAATCAAATGAACCGCTCGGATGTTCTTCATTTTCGATTGACAGGCTGGTTGTTCAAGATGTCAGGATTCTTCGAGCGGTTAGTTCGGCCAGGACGTGTCGTTAATGAATATCTTATGGTGATGATCCAAACCAGAGAAATTCACAAGAACAAAATCCTATCCGCAAGGTAAGAAAACGATGTGTGGTTGGCTAAGACATTCCACTGGTGGATACGCTCCACATTCCGCAATCGAGCGCGACGCGCCGAGCATTGCGTTTTTGCCGGTGGTAAATTAATAGCATTTGATGACTTGCGAATGTTGCTGCTTCCGAAGCCATAGTTTTTCCAGGTCCCTTCGCTCGTTCACCCTGCCGCTCCTTTCTTTGCAGCAAACATTTTCGCAATTATGCCGCGTTTGCCAAAGATTCTTTCCTTGACATTGCAAGTCGTTCTTTATTGCACATTGGTTGCAGCACAGTCGAGCTACTGGTTGGCAAACATACAGCGCCAAGGTGTTGTTGCTTTCGGTAACGACACGAGCTATCCTGTTTTTCGCAATGTCAAGCAGTCGTATGGGGGTGTGCCTGGCGCAGTCGGTGAGTTTCTTTGTGCGCCTGTTACTTTGCGCCACTGACATCTACGTGCAGGTGACGGAGTAACAGGTAATGTAGTTCCGTGCAGTCACTCGTGGCAGTCTTGACCCTTTCCAGACGATACCACTGCGATTCAGAACGCTATTGCTTTTGGCTTTCGATGTGGTGGTGGCGACTCGTCGGTTGGAAGATTCTGCGAAAGCTCCACTACCCAACCTGCACTTGTCTATTTTCCACCAGGGACATACAAGATCTCAAGTCCAATTGCAATGTGGTATGTAGCTCAGCATGCGTTCCGCAATTATCTCTGACTGTTCAGGTATAATACTCAAATGGTTGGAGATGCCCTCAGCCTACCAGTATTGAAGGCAACCTCAGCAGTGTCTGGTATTGGGCTTCTCGATGCCGATCCATACATACCTAATGGGTTCGGAAACAACTGGTTTCAAAATCAGGTCAATTTTTATCGACAAGTGCGGAATTTCGTAATTGATTTGACTGATGCCGCCAATGAAGCTTCTGGCATTCACTGGCAAGTAGCTCAGGCAACGAGCTTGCAGAACATCAAGTTTGTGATGAAGCCAAAGACCGTAAACGGAAACAAGCAACAAGGCGTATGTTTCTTGGTCTGGCAACGACATTGACTGACCTTGTGCAGGTATTTATGGAGAATGGCAGTGGGGGTTTCATGTCAGATCTTGTATTCATCGGTGGAGATCGGCAAATGTTCTTGGGAAATCAGCAATTCACCACACGCAACCTGACCTTCATCGATGGCAATACGGCTATTTACATGAATTTCAACTGGCTGTGGACTTTCCACGGCATAACCATCACCGGTGCCACAATCGGCATCGATATGTCAAGCGGAGGTTTCGACAGGCAAGCTGTTGGATCTGTCGTACTCTTGGACAGCAGTATCTCGGTGAGTGGTACTGGAATTGTCACTCCATATGTCCCGGATTTCAGTTCTCCACAAACAGCGGGGACATTAGTGGCCGAAAACGTTCAATTTGTTGGCACAGCTCCGGCAATAGCAAATGCAGGTGGTCGTGTGGTCTTGGCTGGTGGCCAAACAATCCAATCCTTCGCTCAAGGCAACGCTTGGACAACCGCTGGCGAAGTTATCACTCGAGGATCCCAATTCAATGGAACGACCTGCACATCCTCAAACACGTCCAGCAGCTCCTACACTGCTCAAGAGATCACTATTCAACGGCAGTTGGCACCTATTCCACGACCCTCTAACCTTGTCACCAGCAGCGGTGCTTATTTCACCCGATCGAAACCACAATACGAACAGTTTGCTGCGAGTAGCTTCCTGCGGGCAAAGGTATACGCAGCAGGAAATGGCGTAACCGGTAAGGTTCTTGCTCTTTCACGAAGCATCACTAACTTTTTGACAAGATGATACTGTGGCTGTGCAGAACTTTTTGAATGCCGCTGCTCAGGCGGGTCAGATTGCGTATTTTGACCACGGCGCATATGTCATCAGCGATACCATCCAAGTTCCCATCAATCTGAAAATCACCGGTGAGCTCTTCCCAATCATCATGGCCACCGGCCCAAACTTCCGCAACCAGAACAGCCCACGACCGTTGTTCAGAGTGGGAAATCCTGGTGAGTCCGGAACGGTGGAAATTTCCGAGCTGGTGTTCGAGACAAAAGGTCCTGCACCAGGGGCAATCTTGGTGGAATGGAATATCAAAGCCACTTCTCCAGGCGCTGCTGGGATGTGGGATTCTCATTGGCGTATTGGAGGAACAGCTGGCACCGAGCTTCAAAGGTACGAGTATCAAGCGGTAATCCTGACATTGATATCTGACGAATTGTAGTGACCGTTGTGCCAAAAACCCAACTGTGACTACCACTCAAGCGACGAAGGATGCTTGTTCAGGAGCTTTCCTTCTACTTCACGTAACAGCGCAGGCAGACTTCTACGGCGAGAATCTATGGGGCTGGACAGCAGATCACGAGCTGGATCTCAGAGATCATGAGCAGATCAACATCTATACTGGCAGGTGAATGAAATCGATCTTGCTGTCCATGCTCCCCACCGACTCACATTTCACTCACAGGGGCTTTCTCATTGAAAGCAGAAACGGTCCAGTCTGGCTATGGGGTACCTCCTGCGAACATAATGTCCTCTACGATTACCAAATATCACATGCCAAGAACGTCTTCATGGGATTGATCCAGCATGAAACGGCTTACTTCCAGGGCAACCCGAACGCCCTATCGCCATTCACGAGTCAATCGGCCTACACCGACCCAACGTTTGCAGAATGCACCACATCCAACTGCGCCAGGACCTGGGGTCTTCGCGTCATCGACAGCACGAATGTCTTCACGTACGGCGCCGGCCTGTACCACTTCTTCGAGAACTGGGACTCGTCGTGTCTGAACACCGAGACTTGTCAGGAGAGGATGATTGACAGTAAGCAAGCCTCATACCCGAACCTTCCTCCCAAGGGCCACTACTAACCTGATCCCAGTACAAAACAGCACGGATATCTACTTATGGGCCGTCAGTACCAAGGGCTCGTCGTTTATGGTTTCATATGAGAAAAATGCCGTGGTGCCACAATCACAGAACAAGAATGCCTTTTGCGAGACTATTGTGCTTTTTGAAAAGGCAAATGCGTGAGCTGGGGAAAGTCACTCCATGCGGTATTCATTGCCTGTTTTTGGTTGTTGTTTTCGCCTGGGGTAGTGGCAAGACTTGGGCTTTTGGAGTTGTTCTCCACCTTGCAATAGTATGGAGTCGATGGATTTAACTTATCTTCTGTCATAATACTGATGTAACCGAAGGACTGGCCGTCAATTTATACGTCAATGGGCTCTATCTTTGCATCCCTCGATTTTGACGTCAATCACCCCATGCTGAAACTACTTAATCCTTTGCTACATAACATTTAGCATAGTCATGAGGACAAAGCTTTGATATGAACTCCCCCCAGTATCTCTCATACTCGGGACAGTGACAAGTACATCTGCAACCGAATCGATTGACGCAGTGCCCTGTGACGATGCTCTCCGTCCGTTTAAGCCTTTGGTCTTCCAGTGGCCAGACGGATGGAGCGTTCTTTCCACGCACTATGTGTGTACAAGAAAGTTTGGCCCTGCAAGAAGCGAGCGTATAGAAGTACGTTCGAGATTTTGCTATTGATATTTGCATCTATCGACTCTTCATGGAGTGAAACAAAGCCGAAAAACACTGTACAGGTCGCTCACTACCTCAATCGCACAACTATCTCAGTTTCTTGATGATAGCATCAGCATACTCATGTGTTTTCGCTTTCCCGCCTAGGTCACCCGTCAACGCCTTGCCTTCAGCCAGTGTTGCAAAGATAGCTTTCTGAATCTGGTCCGCATGCTGATTCAAGCCCATATGCTGCAGCATCATGATACTGCTCAAAAGCAATGCTGTGGGGTTGGCAAGAGCCTTGCCCGCAATATCGGGAGCAGAACCGTGGACGGCTTCGAAGATGGAGCATTCGTCCCCGATATTGCCCGAGGGAGTCAGTCCAAGACCACCAATTAGGCCGGCGCACATGTCTGATAGGATATCACCGTAAAGATTGGGCATCACAAGCACTTTATCGCTGTACGGCGCGGGGTCAGTGGTGATTTTTAGACAAGCATTGTCGAGCAATTCCGTATCAAACTCGACGTTGGGAAATTCTTTGCTGATATCGCGAGCGGTGCTCAAAAACAGTCCATCGGACATCTTCATGATTGTGGCCTTGTGAACTACCCGAACTTTGGGCTTGCCAATATTCTCGGCATACTGAAAGGCAAATCGGAGCACTCGCTCCGAGGCTTCGCGAGTTATCAATTTAATAGATTGGACGACACCATCGACGACGACATGTTCGATGCCCGAGTATTCTCCTTCGGTGTTTTCTCTGACGAGGACCGTATCAACATTGTCGTATGGTGTTTTGTAGCCCGCAATGGACTTGCAGGGACGAACATTGGCGAAGAGATTAAACGTTCGTCGGAGGGTGAGATTCAAGGACACATGTCCTTTTCCGATAGGTGTTGCTAGAGGGCCTTTGAGAGCAACATAGTTCTGCTGCACGCTCTTGATCGCCTCGTCAGGGATCACTGTCTTGCCATCCTTCAATCGAGGTGTTACGTCGACCGACTCCCACTTGATAGGCACATTGGCGGCAGAGTAGATGTCTTTGACCGACTGGGATATTTCAGGGCCAATGCCATCGCCCTCTATCAGGGTGACAGTGTATTTTCCATCCGCACCCTTCTTCCCCTTGAATCTTGCGACTTGATCTTGCTTCGCGACGGCATAACTGCGGTATGGAACCTGAAAGAAAGGACACGGTCAGGCTCAATGTTCCATGATGTGAAGCGCTTCACTGACTCCGCACTTACCTGTGCAAAGGCTGGAGCATATTGTCGTTGTCGGCTGGCCCTTCTCAGGTATTGACGGGCGTGTGCCGCGAACGCGCGGGAGGTAATCATGGTGAGAACGCCCAAACAAAGCCTGATTGTGCAAAGCAAGCTTTGAAGGGGTACGAGAATAAGTCAATTGCTGGATCACAGCAAAGAAACCCACCTTATCGCTGAGGTTGGGGCTTTGGAGGCTCCGACATCAAATGAGGCAGCTCGAAGTGGAGCTTCGGCCAATGCTGCCGCTGATAACCTGAACATTCTTGGCGACAGGGAGCTGCAGTGACCACAGACGCAAAAGTGACTCGACCTGTTGAAGTGCTCCGTAGCCAATTTCAACATCCTTCAGGTTTGCAATGAATGAATGCAGAGTAAAAGCCTCGATGGCATAAAAATGTATGTCCATTGACTCTCCCACACCATTCATACTTGGAGCGAAATCATCTTTGCTCCCTGTTAGCCACATTGCAAGATGTCCGACTTCGAGAGAAGCATTGTTAATCACTACAATCTCTCCACCCCCTTTCCGGTAGAGTGGCCGACTGAGCTTGATGAAAGCGATGAGGAGGTGGTACCCGGCAGGGGGCTGAACGCAAGGAAGTCCAAGTCAAGATACTCTGCGTTGGAGAGGAGTGCCAGTGATCGCCGGAGTGTGATTCCAGGCTCCCAGAAGACGGATGATGGCCGTGCAAATCTTGTCCAGAAAGACGAGCCAGATCCTCTGGGTGGCATGGATAGTGTCGTCGCAGTTTTGAAGGAGCGAGGGCTACCTGTTGATGAGGACACACGGTTAAGAAACAAGTTTTTGCTTTCGTCGACGACCTTTTCGCCCGGCCTGTTTCTTTCTCAGACACATTCCAACGCGTCCACACAGTCATTGCTACAGGGCCTGGAGAACTTGACAAGGTCTATAGATCAGAAATCTGCATCTTTGAAGGTCCTTGTTGAGTCCAACTTCGAGAGATTCGTGCGTGCAAAAGCAACTATCGACAATGTTTACACAGAGATGAAGAACCAAGGGACTGAGGTTGAAACCGGCTTGATCTCACCTCCACATTCGCGACATGTAAGTCGATCAAGCGGGCACTATCGAAATTTCAGCAGCGGTAGTGCAACAGGCATTTCACAGCCAGCAAAACCATTACCGAGCAAAAACGCTCTTAGAAAGGAAAGCGAATATGGAGTGCAGGGAATCAAGATGCCACTGCTCGAAGTCTCGCAGAAAGCCGAGGATGTCTGGGGCCCAGCACTTGGGGGGCGACAGCGAGAGGCAAGATTGAAAGCCATTGTGGAGGCTGTGCAGCGAGAACGAGAAATCTACGAGCTCGGTGCAAAGCTATCCAAATCCATCAAGCAAAAGGACTACGACGCCATCGTTGAACAATACAACTTGGCTCGCAATTACTCGAATGAAGCTAAAGCTGCAGCGGAGAAGGCGGCAGGTGGCCGACAGACTTTGACCGATGATCAGATTCACAAAATCCTGGTGACTGGTCGTATGTGGACCGATGTGGAAACGCAGGTGAAAGCTTTAAAGCGAGATATATGGCGCCGGCTAAGCAATGTCCAATCAGTTCTTCCAGTCTTGGGTGCACCGCAGGCGGAGGAACATATGGAATTGATTAGTGTGCTTCTCGAACTGGGAGTAGACGACAATCCTATCTGGGTTTGGCTGCTAAGCCGATACGACTACCTGAAGACCAAAATTACAGGCATGTCGGAGAGATCGAAGGTTGAAATCGAGATTTTGCGTCGGCGGCTGGCAACCTCTGAGAGTACATCTCCACAAATCACAGCCTCATTCCTAAGACAAGCTGTCAAGGGAAATCCAAGTGCGCTAGACACAGATCAGGTTATCGAGATGTGGGAGACCAATTTGACCTTCCTGACCAAGTTGTTGTCTATTTCTAGTGGCCTGCTCGGTGAAGTCATCAACTTCTGGGATTCCACGCAGTCTTTCATCGATGGTCAGAAACAGAGAGCCCTGCCTACAGGCTTTGAGGGTCAGAGTCGCAAACATCATAGACTCTCGGAGGCCGGAGTCAGAGATCTGCAGAATGGAGCTATCGACTTGATCAATCTCATCCGAGAAACGGTCTTCTCCTTATTTGCTGATGCTCCGATCGAAGATATTTCCCTCTTATTCTCCCCACTCCCACCTAACACACCCAACACGCCGTTGTCAGCCGTACTCTCCCCTGGTGAAAGCCGATTCGGAAGGCTTGACCCAAAATCTCTCCCTCCACCATCTCCAAAACGGGGAGAACCTTGGGAAGACTTCGCCTTCTGGCCGCCTCACTCAAATTCACTCAGCGCTGTCCACTACCTGAGCAAGCTTTTGAACCTAGTGGGAACGGCAGCCAGTGAGATGACCGCACTCAGCCCCATCAAAGCTGGAAGCCACTCGTATGAGAAGATTAAAGCCATGGTGGGCGGCGCTCGTGAGAGATGTGTCCGAGCTGTGTGCGATGCTTGGAATAAGGACGCTGAGAGTTGCAAGAACTTGGAAGACTGGACGCGAAGTCCGGAGAATCGCGACCAGACTAAAATGCCAATGCATTTTGTAGGCTTTGAGAAGAACATTTTGCTCGGCTTGCAGAAGATCTTATACTTCTCGGAAGCACAAACAAAATCTGGCTCTACTGACGTTGTCACCCCGCCACCTAGCAAGCTGCTACAGATGGTAAAGACTCAATTTGTTACCAGTGTCTACAAAGCTCTAAGTGGTATGGTTGAGAATGCAGAGAAAGCGGTGAAGGTGGATGAGGATGACTGGATACTTGTGACATCAGACATGGCCAATACCAACGCGGATAATATGTCCAATCCGCCAATAGCTTCTGACACCATCGATGCTTCTAGCCGCAACGTACGCATGCTGCTGACCTTGTCAAATCTCAAGGCTCTTAGGATCGATCTTGTTCCGCAACTGGTTACTCTATTTGAGTCGTCTTTCTCAGTGAAGCTCACCGACGAGTCAAAGACAATCCGTGATGTGCTCGGCCAGATCGATGCTCGTCTCTTCCAATCTTACACGAGACCAACAATCTCCACCTTGACCAAGACCATCAAAGATGGCATCAATGCACCAGACTGGGCTCCCACCTCATCTAGTCCCACTCAAGTTCGTCCGTATGTTTACACCACCATGCTCATCCTCGTAATGGTCCACACCGAAGTATCCACCACGGTCTCCACCCCGTCCGTCACGTCCTCATCCTCAGGAGGCAACACCTCCGCCCTACTCACAGAGATCCTATCCTACCTCCTAGAAGCCATCTCCAGCGCCCTGCTTGAAGCCTTTTCCAGCCGTAGGCCAGAAAAGTACACCTTACCCGCCCTGATGCAAGCCACGCTCGACACCGAATTCATCGCGCAGACAATGAGCCAATACGCCACCAGTAAAGCAAGTGACACGCAATCGGAGATCTATCAAGTGCTGGACAAGCGCACCAGTAACGAGGCAAGAGCGAAGCTCCAGCAGGAGCTGGGAGAAATGAGGCTCACGTTGAAGAAGCTGAGGGAAGGCAGTAAGGGGAGTTTTGGTTGTTTCAAGAGACAGAGACAGGATAGAGGGAGACCGGAAAGAAAGGCTACGGAATGATAGAGGGGGCTCGTCATACTGTTGCTATCGCATGTTTTGTAGAGAGACATCGCTTCAACCCCCCTTTTCATGCCAAGCCCCGCTTCCTGTACTGTCACCACAACCTAGAAGCTATATCATGTCACCATCCAGAGAGGCTTCAAATGAAGAAAAAAGTGTTTCAAAGACTCAGTAACACAATCTTAGCAAAGTGCCATCATCCTGGACCTTTGGCTACCAAAAGCAAAAAAAATCCTCCATCGCCCACACCGCGATTCGAACCAACGACCTGCAATTCCCTCCACACTAAAAACAAAAAACCAACCCGCTATTTAGCGGATACTCCTTTCTCACTCCATCTTGTATTTCAGAGATGGGGATACTGCTACAGTCAGCGTACCTACAGCATGAAGCTGCTAGATTTGTTGTGGGGAAAGTGGCCACGCACGTCATTATCAGGGCTTTTGTGCAATCAGGACTGGAGGCTACATAAGAACTATGCATATGCCATAACTTAAGTGGGGGATCAAAGGACTGATAAACAGTTTCGGAAAACCGCAACGCCTTAGCCACTAAGCCATCCACACATCCGGCTTTTCATTATTGGAGGAATGTTGCGCAACTGTAATATATGTACTATCTTTACGAGGGCTTGTTGATTTTGGAGACTGGAGTCGGGATATACTGGACATTGATTTTCTAGTTGTTGCACCTCGTCGACATGTTACATGCTTAACCCGTCTACATCGCATTGTGGTTACGTTACACAACAGTAGAAGGTTTAATGGTCAGGGATTTGTTTGCTCTATTCATCATATCAGACTGCAGTCTGGCTCCCCATACTTCTTGAGACCGACTCTCTTCCATGGCTTCAGTTTCGTGCTGCCGCGAATGCTGCCTCTTGTGGCCTTGAACTATTTCCTACGCCCCCTGCTTCTAGCACTCCCACGACCTCTACCTCCTCTGCCTTTCATCGTCCCTCTGCCTCTGGTGGAGGCCCGTGCCTTGGGTGGCCCATCAGCCTCATTCTCGTCGACTGCGTCGCTGCCGTCTTCATCCTCCCCGTCGTCCTGCTCGGCATCATCCATGCGATCATCCTC
>Ga0123337_10007677_pt1 | contig 10001 bp, 5 predicted proteins | sample frozenSSSSmetaG_FD_89792 | JGI IMG/M metagenome (GOLD analysis project Ga0123337, IMG submission 89792) | Glacier valley bacterial and archeal communities from Borup Fiord, Nunavut, Canada, to study Microbial Dark Matter (Phase II) -... | ecosystem: Environmental > Aquatic > Freshwater > Ice >...
GAAGCCATGCCATGCGCCCGGCACGAAATGAAGCAGCGCTTGTGCCACTGTCCAGAAACTAACTGAAATGAGAAGCACCCACCAGAGTGGGCTCAGTGATGCCAGTGAGCGCCCGACCCCGATATCGAAGGCAGAAAGTCGGGTCAGGAGTGCGGACTGCACCGCTTCCATTTCCTCGGTTGATGGAGACGCGAGCGCACCGAGAACCGCTGCCAGCGGCAGCATTACGAAAACCGCGCCGAGAGAGCCGAGCGTCAGCCAGCGCAGCAAAAAGCCCGGTGCGCCGCCATTGTAAAAGTTCGCAGGCGCCCATTTCGCCTGCAAGAACGCTCCCGCCGCCAGCAGCCCGCAGACGATAGCTGCAGCCCAGATCAGATCCCGCCACACAGATCGACCGCGCAGCGAACGCCGCAATACCAATGCGATTCCCGACAGGGGCAGACGCCGTTCGACCCTGCTTTTCGTCTCCATCTCATTCCTGAACTCGGTATTGCCTGTCATTTTCGCTTTTCGACTTCCGGCGAATTACCTGCACTTACTGGTTTTGAAGGCGCTATCTCGACCGCGTGAAGCACAAACTCGACCGGTGTGCCGCGCTTCGGCACAGTACGCGCGTTGACGATATACGCATTACTGCCTCCGCCAGGGAGCGGATTATCGAGCAGTGCAGCGGGATCGTGCCAGACAGCGACAAGCGACTTTTCCAGGTCTGCCTCGAAACCCTCCTTCACGATGCGTGACCCTGTGAAGAGCCAGTCGTGCCGCGCCATCGGCTTGCTGCCAGGCAGTTCCGCAATCAATTCCTCAGCCCGTACATCCCTCTGCTTTCCTGCCTTATCGCGCCAGCGCACCCTGATTTCGATCGGCGCACCCTGCGGCGTTTTCTTCTCTCCCTGCCGCTCCAGCACATTTTTCGGTTCGAGACCGAGCAGCAAAAGTGCAACCTGCAAATGGAGAGGGCGTACGTCGATACGCAGCAGACTTTCGTGCGTTTTGCCGAGCGGCGCGACCGCCAGATATTCGATCGCGCCACTGTCCATATTGATTTCACCGGTGCAGGTGACAGTACGCGCCCGCGTATCGACGAGCGCTTTCCCGATACGATAGAGGCTGTCGGTGATCTTCTCGACCTGCGCTTTATCGGAGGGAATGACCTGCCTGGCAGAACTCGTTTTCGTCTGAGGAATCTGCGGCTGGCTTCGCTTCGGACGCTGAGCGGTGGTCTGTGCAAACGCTGTCGGAGCGACAAAAGTATTTCCGCCCGACAGCTTCGCCATTGTCATTAAAAGAATTGAAAGACACAAAACAAAAGCCGTGACGGAGAGAAGCATTCTTCCACTCAGACACGGCTGTCTTTTCACAAAACTGTTCGTAAAACTCATGCGGATCGACTGTGCCTCGTATGTGAAATGCTAAACTCGCAGCCCTCACATCATAGTCGCTATTTCTGATAGATCGGCAGCAGTCCCGCCGGAACTTGCAGCACGAGAACGCTCATTGCCGTCGCGTATTCGACTCCGGCTTCCGAGTTATTTTCGCTGCGCGACCAGCTTCCGTCGCTGTCCTGCGTTCGCACCAGCCGGTCACGCATCACCGGATACCACTGTTTCCAGTAGTCGCCGCCCGCCTGATACATCGCCTGCGTGACATAGTAGATCGCGTAGTGGTAATGGTCGCGGTACTGCCATTCGCTGTCGCCGCCGAGCGGATGCTTGACGAGATACTGGATCGCCGCCTCGCACTTCGGCGTGTTGCCCCGCCCCGCCATCACGAGCGAAAGGAACCCCGCGCCTGCACGTGCCGGGTTCGACTGGTTCTGCCCGAGCTGATAACTGAACCCGCCGTCCGCGTTCGCCATACGCTCCATATAGGCGATCGCGCGGTCGATAACTGCCTGCGAAACCTGCAAACCCGCGTTGCGGCAGGCACGCAGTGCGAGCACCTGCACGACCGTGACGGACAGATCGGCGTCGTCCGGCACCGGCTGATACCGCCATCCGCCGTCGCTGAACGGGCGTCCGTTGCGCGACTGCGTATCCTCAATTAGTTTGATTGCAGCCTGCAGTTTCGGTCTCAGGTCACGTCGGCGCGTCATGCCATAGACTTCGGCGAGCGCGAGCAGCGCGAACCCATGCCCATACATCGGGTGCCCTTCGGAAACAGAACGTATCAGTCCGGGCTGCGCGAACTGCCCGTCCATGCGCACATTGCTGGCAAGATAATCCACCGCTTCATTGAGCACCAGACCATAGCGTCCGCGCCCTGGCTGATGCCCCGTCGCCAGATATGCCATCAGGCACAGCCCCGTAATCGCGACCTCCGAACGGAAGTTGCCGCTGACCCAGTGACCGTCCGGCGACTGATGTAGCGCGAGATAGGCTAACCCGCGATCGACCGCCGCTTCCGACTGCGGCGTACCCAGATACTCCCGCGCCTCGACGTCCCACGATGAGCCGACAGCCCGCTTCGCCGTCTTTTTCCCGGTCTGCCCGAGGGCAGGCGCGGTGAAAAGGAAGACTGCAACTATCGACAACACGCTCAATAATGTGCCCGAAAGGGCGGTCTTTCTGGTTGACATAAATCTAAATCCGCTATCGTTTCTTCTCGGCAAGGCTTTTGTAGTAGCGGCTGACGAGGTCCTGGTACTCCGCCGGAACGCGCTCCTGCTGACCTTCACGGAGTACGCGCTGTGCGCGGGGCGGCAGACCGGCGAAACCTCTGCCAGCCTTCGACATCGCTGCGGACAGTTCGCCGCGCTGCAATCCGGGCATTCGTGCGATCGCCTGCTTCGGTTGTCCGCCCTTTTTCTGACCAGGCTGCGGTGCGCCCTGCTGACCCTGCTGCTGCGCCTGTTGCTGTTGCTGCTGCTGCTGGAGCGCCTGCTGTGCCTGCTGCACAGCACGATCCAGCTTCTGTATCGCCTGATCCTGCTGTCCCTGCGTCGGCTGACCGGTGCGCTGCTGCCCGAGCTGCTGCTGTGCCTGCCCCATGTTTTTGCCCGCTTCATGCGCCTGCTGTGCGGCTTCCGGAGCGTCTTCGGCGAGGCTGTCGGCAGCATGATCGGTGATGTCGCGCGCCGTACGCTGTCCTTCGGCAAGCTGCTGTGCCTCACGCTTCTGCTGCGGGGTCAGCGGCTGCTTTTCGTTGCGATTGCGCTGCTGATCGAGCGCGCCTGTGTCCTGCCGCAACTGTTTCTGCAAGCCCTGCCCGAGCATCATTTCGCCGAGCGCCTCTGCCGCCTGTTTCTGCTGAGGCGAGCCCTCCTGCTGCTGACTGTCCTGCGACTTCCCGTCCTGCGGCTTGCTGTCCTGTTTGCCGCCCTGTGCCTGCTGTTTCAGCGCCTGTGCGACCGTGTCCAACGTCTGCGCGGAACGGTTCTGCGCCTGCTGAGTCTCTCTGGACGTGTTCGGCTCGTCCTGATTCAGGTTTTTCGTTGCGGACTGCATCTGCCCTGCGGCCATCTCCAGCGCCTTCTGAAACGCGGGAGACGGGAACTTCTGCGCCAGTTGATGTGCCTCCTGCTCGTTCTGCGCCTGACGCTGTGCCACCTGCCGCCGCTCCTTGACCTCCGCGCCCGACATCGTGCCTTTCTGCCGCGCCTCTTCGAGCCGCTGCGTCGCGCTTTGCAGCGCGTGCTCGACCTGCGCCAGACGCTCGACCTTCTCCTGCATCTCCTGCGCCGCCTGCTGCTGTTTCAGTTGCTGCGCGGCTTTTTTCGCCTGCTGCGCCGCCTTTTCCAACTGCTGTGCGGCGGACTGTGACGGCGACTTCGCGGACTGCGGGCTGTTCTGGCTCAACTGCTGCTGCGACTGGCTCAGACTCTGCTGCGCTTTTTGCAGGCTCTGCTCGGCGCTCTTGGAAGACTGCAAACCCTGCTGTGCCTTCTGCGCTTCCTGCTGAAGCGCCTTTTCCTGCTGTGCCAGACTCTTGCTCTGCTCAGCGTTCGGGCTCTTGCCGACCTGACTGGCGATGTCTTTCTGCTGTTTTGCGAGCTCCTGAAGCTGCTTTGCGGTCTGCTCTAACTGATCGGCAGCGTCTTTGGGCGTCTGGTTTGCAGCCTCTGGCGCGGCCTTGCTGGCCTCATCCGCCGCTTTTTGCAGGGCGCTGGCCGCTTTATCCTGTGCTGGAGCGGCTTGCTGCGGGCTGTTTTTGTCGAGATTCGACTGCGCCTGCTTCTGGTTACTCGCCGCTTCGCCCTTTTTCAGCTGCTCGGCGGCTTTCTTCATCGCGTCCGCCTGCGCGTTTTCGCCACGATCACGGGCGTTCTGCGCCGCTTTATCGAGCTGGCTTTGCAGTTTCTTTGTATCTTGACTGGTCTGCTGCTGCTGCTGGCGTTCCATCGCCATACTCGACTTCTGATCTTCCGTAAGCGGTTTACTCGGGTTGTCTTTACGACCTGCTTTGATGTCATCGGCGAGGGCGCGCGCACTGTCGGCGAGTCGCTGCTGCTCCTGTGCGAGCCGCGCGGTCTCTTTAGCAAGCTCTTCCGGTGTTGCGGCTCGCGCCAGCATCTGCTGTGCGGCTTCGATGTCGCGTTTCGCCTGCGCTTCCTGTTTATCCGCCTGCGCGAGCGGGTCACGACGAGCCATGCTGTTCGCTTTCGCGCTCTGCGCCTGCTGCACTTTGTCCGCCGCCGGCGTCATTTTCTGCTGAGCGGAATTCTCGAGTGTCTTCTGCGCTTCGGTGCGGCGCGTCAGTTCTGAAGGCGTCGCGAGATTATTGTTCTCGAGCTGATTGCTGAGTTGCTGCATCCGCTCGGAGACCGATTTCGTCTCCTGTGCGACAGAGCGCTGTGCCTCCTGCGCTTTCGCGAGCGCCGCCGTATCGGGTTTTTGCCGCGCTGCCTGCAGCTGTTTCTGCGCTTCGATCTGACGCGTCCGCAGCTGACTGAGCGACCGCTGCTCCTCGTCGAGCTGATCTTTCAGCCGTCGCTGCATCTCTGGAAGGCTGACGATATGGATATGGTAGGCGACCGATCGACCGAGGTGCGGGCCGTCGAGCGTGTCGTTGTCGAGGGCATCGACTTCGTAGCGCAGGGTGTCGCCGGGATGCGGGTTCGCGCTGCCGATATTCCAGCGCACACGCACGTCAGCTTTCGGCGTGCCGTCGGGACCGGGCAGACCGAACGCGCCCGATGCCAGTTTCATCGTCGTACCACTTGCTCTGGACGTATCTTCATGAGTTTTTTCGTAGGCGAGTCGCATCGTTTCGACGCCGTAATCGTCGTCCGCGTGGGCGACGAGCGGCAGGCTGCCGTCCGGCACGAGGTCGATGTCGGCGGCAGGGCGCTGGATCGTGACGTTCGGTTTCTCGTCGGCCTGTGCATGAATATCGTTACGCGTAGGGTGCAGGTTCGTGAAGCCGTTGCGGTCGGTCAGGCGCAGCGAATATGCGCCGTCACGGGTGATCGTGAACTGCCCATAGGCTTTATCGCCCTCGACGCGCCACGCGCCGGTCTCGACATTTTTGCCGGTACAGTCGGCGGCGCGGAGCGGTTTGTTGGCGATTCCGGTGAGCTGTACCTGGGTTCCGACAGGCGCCGCGATCGCGCCCGTGGTGTCGGCGATCGTCTGCGCGGGACGGTGCATATAGGCGGGGAAGCGCAGCACCTGGCGCACATTGAAAAGGGCAGGACGCGGCTCGACACGAATCACACGCTCATTGGAACGCCCATCGTTGGCGGAGGCGATCAGTGTCATGCCATGCGCGAGATCGCGGAAGTGAGTGTGAAAGCGGCGGATATTGGTCGCGCTGCGATCTGTGGGCGCGGTACGCTCCTGCGCTTTCTCTGCGGCGGTGGGAGCGGAATGCGTGTCTGGCTGCTGCAGCGTGAGGGTCGTCCAGAGGTTCGGGTCGTCGCCGTCCTGATGGACGCGCAGCGTACACTTCTCGACCGCATCGCCCCAGGTGCGAACCGTCACGCCCGTGTCAGCGCCGACTGGCAGAAGCTGTGCGTCGGGGATCACCTGTACGCGGGTGCGAGCGTAAGGTGCGATGTCGGCACGCGGGTCCGTCATGCGTTTGATCCATACCGCGAACGCCTCTCCGGCAAAGGCGATATGCAGCGCGAGCAGAGTAAAGATGGCGGCAGCGGTCAGCAGTCCGACTCGCAGCGAGCGTAGATCGACAGCGCGGCGAAAATCGAGACCGGAAGCGGCGCGATGTGTCTCCTCGACGAGCGCGGCGGTCAGCTGTGAGGAAAACGCAATAGTGGTTTCGGGGGGCGAAGCGGCGTAGGCGTTGGCAGATGAGGACTGACTTTCCGTCTTAGCAGTATGAGAAAGGCTCAGTTTTGCCGATGGAACAGGGGCGCCGGCTGCGGCAGTTGCGAGCGTTTGCGAGTGCAGTCCGGGCGCGAGGTCGAGGGTCGTAAGCAGGCGTTCACGCAGCACAGGATAGCGCCGCTCAACGTCGGCGGCGAGCGCGGTATCAGAGAGGCGGCGCAGTATCGGGCGCAGAAAAGCCGTCAGCAGCGCGACGAGGGCGGTCAGGCCGATTCCGGTGCGCCAGAGTTCGCGCGCGTGTGCGGAGAGCGTCAGCCTACGGTCGAAATGGTAGCAGAGGAGTGCGAGCGCGACGACCGCGCTGACCGCGAAGAGTATGCCACTGAGCACATGTGCCGTCCGCCACCAAAGCCGCGTCGCCGCCAGTTTACGCCGCAGCGATTGACTCGATTCTTGCATCGTACGCGCTCCTGTAAATCCTGATGTATCCTGAATTTTCTAGATTCGTGTTGATTTGCCGCTTCGGGGTACTGATTAGACGCATCGAGACGGCGAAAGTTACCGGTCGATAAGGACGATTCTGGTTACAATATTACTGGTTAGAATGCGCTTCGATCAATCTTACGATTTCAATCCGCTGGAAATGGTTTGCCCACCCGAGAGGGGTCGAGTTGAATCCTGTGTCTTTGATTGTCAGGTCCGGCGCGTACGCTAAAATCGCTTTTGCCAGTTCCAAATCATCACGCATAGCGGCTTCGTGCAGCGGCGTGGTCCCCCAGTTTCCTGTGCGACGGTCGACCAGTTCCGGCTTTTTCGCAAGCAGGGCAGGGATTTTGTCCCGCCAGCCGAGGTCCCAGGCTTGCAGGATATCCATCGTTGCGCCACGCGCGATAAGCCATTCTGCAGAGCGCGCTGGTTTGAGTGAATGGATCGCCAGCGCGAGCGGAGTCATACCGTTCGGCAGTGGCGCGTCGAGATCGTTGGGAATCGCTGCCGGTTCGAGAGCATTCAGTGCGCTCGAACTCCCGCGCCCGATCGCTTCGGCAAAGACTATCTGTTCTGAAGTCGGCGGCGGAGCAGCAAGCGTCGCTGCGTTCATCCACCAGCTCTGTCCGTGTCCGAGGGATACGAAACCGATCCGATCATAGATATCCGTGGCGGAATTGAGCAGCGCATAGTGACAGCCGAGCGCTTTTGCGAACCGGCAAGCGGCGGCCGTAATAGCTCTGCCGATGCCCTGCCTGCGGGCGGCGGGCACAACGCCGACATTGTAAATCCCTGCGACACCGAGCGCACCGGTCGTCACGTGCAGTACAGTTTGCCCGACGATTTTGCCGTCCAGCCACGCCCCGAATCGCCACGTCCGGCGCTGTTCTGGCGAGGAGCCTGCAGGCAATGATTTATTGGCAGGACGGCTGTAATAGGGTAGATCGTCCACATCCCAGACGCCCTCATTATCAACCGCGATCGTCAAACCAGCAGGCGTCGAAAAGCCCTCACTCAATGTCTGCAGGTTGAGCGCCATCCAGTGCGGCTTCCAGCCCCACTCGAAACCCCGTGCCGCCAGACGAACGCCGAGATCGTAGGGGCGGGTTGGCGTGACCGACCAGCAGCCGACACGTGCCGGTTCGCGGCGAAAGCATTCGGCGACGATCGCATTGAGCGCTGCGTCCGCAGTCGCGCTCGTCAGGTGCGGAAAGGCGATCGTGATCTCGTTCGGCGACGCGAGCCATGTCGCTCCGCTCTCCCGATGCACCTCACTCGCCTTGACGGTAAAATGGCTCAGATGGTTCTCTGCCGCCGCCTCTATCAGCCGCGAAGGATTGGCGCCCTGCTGCAAAAAGCGCGACCGCTTGCCGAGCGGCTTCGGAAGCGTCACATTCGATCGGGCATTCAACTTCGTATCGGAGCCAGTTGTCATTTTTTGTTTTCAATTCTTAGACATCGCGAGAACAATAGTGACCATCCATCTCTGCTGTAAACAGCGTAGTTTAGCGAAAATTCAACTTCAATTCGACGGGATTTGTGCGCTCGGCGGTGACATGATCGCTGCGATCTACAGATTTACTGTGTACTTCGATTGAAAACTCCGAAAATAGAAGCCAGAGGGACTCGGCGAGAGTTCCTGCGAGCCGTTTGCGTTTTTCAGTGCCAGTTCGCGGCGGCTGACCCGAGAGGCCAAAATCGGCACGCACACGGAAGGGTTTTCGGTCTCGAGTGCCGAAAGCTATGCTCTGGCACTGTGCTGATTACTCGTTTGCTTTTACGCAGACTTTTTCCTTTGCCATTTTCCTTTGCTATTTTCTTCGGTCATTTAGAGCGGTAAGAAATAAGGTAACTATTCAGCCGGTGTGCCTTCACGGAAGCAACAGATAACGGGAAGTGTATTCTCGCCCCCTCCTTTGTTTTTGTTCAAGGAGGGGATTGGGGATGGTGAATAGTTACGGTCATTTTTGGTTGTCATTTTTGGTTGTCATTTTCTTCGGTCTATTCACAGGCAGAATTTATTGAGGGAATCGATGAGCGACACCACTCCATCCCAGTCCTTACCGCGCACGTATCGCAAACGCCGTCCTGCCACGCGCCGTCGGATCGTACGGCTGCTCCGGCTGGGCGTAGGCACTTTCGCGGCGACGCTGTGCCTGCTCGTTGTCGCCACGTCCGTTCGTAAAGCCTCTGGCAAAACCGATATGCCGCCACCAATGCCCCTCGTCTACGATTTCATTCCCTCGCCCAATTACGATGATCGCCCGATCAGCACCAGCGTTTCGTGTATCGTGCTGCATTCTACGGTCGTGAATACAATGGAGGGCACGATCAACACGTTTCTGCCTCCAGTCGCGAAGGTATCGGCGCATTTCATCGTCGGGCGAAACGGGCGCGTCGTGCAAATGGTGCCGATCGAGAAGCGAGCATGGCATGCGGGAGTTTCTGTGCTCGAGGGCGCGGAGAAGGTCAACGACTATAGCGTCGGCATCGAAATGGTCAACCTCAACGATGGCATCGACCCCTATCCGGACGCACAGATTCGGTCGGTCGCTGGCATTATCCGTTTTGTACGTTCGCGCTACAATGTACCAGACAGCCGCATCGTCTCGCACGCACAGATTGCCCTTCCGCCGGGACGTAAATCCGATCCCGCCGGTTTCGATTTCGAGCGTGTTCGTACGCTTGCAAAGATCGAGGTGCCCGTGCCGGACGCAGTAACGCCTGCCGCACCGATCGTACTCACGCCTGCACCGGAAATTCTTCCTGCGAAACCAGTGGGCAATTGAAGGTGCAGTTCGAGAGGGAACAAACTCAGGTCGAACTATTTAGCCGCCTGGCAGCGTCTAAAACGTATCCAATCACTGTGGTCGGGCAGTAATTAGACCATCGCCGACATTTGTTACGATGCTATTGGTTTGACGTTTAGACAAAATTTAGTCGTCGCTCGCTTGCTTCAGATCTACCTTTCACTGCTTCCATAGGTCGAGAAGTAGTTTGCAGTAGAATTATTGCAAGGTTGGGTACGTCCAGTAAGATGTACCAACTCACCAATAAATAGATTTGAGCCTCTCGTGATATTGACGTTTAGATAAAATCCGTTGGCTTGTCGCCTTCCAGAAAGGCACCTGTTCGGCTTTCCATACGTAGATCGTCGGTTTGCGACGGAATTATTGATGACCCGGTACAGCGAAATCGGCGCACCCGACTCATCAATAAATCGGTTTGGGACGATTGCAATGAGTTTTACTGTCTTGTCAGATTTATCTAAACGTCAATAACAGTAAGTAA
>Ga0123337_10007678_pt1 | contig 10000 bp, 7 predicted proteins | sample frozenSSSSmetaG_FD_89792 | JGI IMG/M metagenome (GOLD analysis project Ga0123337, IMG submission 89792) | Glacier valley bacterial and archeal communities from Borup Fiord, Nunavut, Canada, to study Microbial Dark Matter (Phase II) -... | ecosystem: Environmental > Aquatic > Freshwater > Ice >...
CCGAACCAGGTCAGTTTCATGCCAAGCTTTCCAGTCGCCAAATCCTGCCGCAGCCTATAGGACGGCTTCATTGTGGCAAGCGAGCACGGCATGACTGAAGAAACGCAAGACTTCGCCAATCCGCTGGCCGGCATTCCCGCGACCGGCCGCATCATGGGGCTCGACCTGGGCACCAAGACCATTGGCGTGGCCATTTCCGACGGCATGCGCTATTCGGCCACCCCGCTCGAAACCATCAAGCGCACCAAATTCACCGCCGACGCCATTCGCCTCGACGAGTTGATCGCGCAGAACGCCATCGTCGCTGTCATCCTGGGCCTGCCGCTCAATATGGATGGCTCCGAAGGCCCGCGCGTGCAGTCCACCCGCGCCTTTGCGCGCAGCCTGGCCCAGCGCATCACCCTGCCCATCGCCTTTTGGGATGAACGCCTCTCCACCAGCGCCGTCACCCGCATGATGATCCAGGCCGATATGCGCCGCGACCGCCGCGCCGAGGTGGTCGACAAGCTGGCCGCCAGCTATATTCTGCAGGGCGCGCTGGACCGGCTGCGCCACGCCTGAACTCCGGCGTGGAAAATTCAACAAGAAGTTGAACCCGGCGCGCCCCTCCGCTACACCGCTGCAAACTTAGGGAATGGGAGCGCATGGCCCAAGCTCGCGCCAGCACAGCCTCGACTTCGCCCGCCGGCTCCTCCGGCGATTATCCCCCGTTCAATCAGCGCCATCTGCTCTCCATTGCTGACCTCAAGCAGCATGAGATCATCGATCTGCTCGACCGCGCCGAAGCCATGGTGCCGGTCAGCCGGCAGGAGCGCAAAAGCCTCCCTACCCTCAGCGGCAAGACCCAGATCAATCTGTTCTTCGAGCCCTCCACCCGCACCCAGGGCTCGTTCGAGATTGCCGGCAAGCGCCTGGGCGCCCTGGTGATGAACATGTCGGTCAAGACCAGCTCGGTGAGCAAGGGCGAAACCCTGATCGACACCGCCGCCACGCTCAATGCCATGCGCCCCGACGTTATCGTCGTGCGCCATTCGGCGGCCGGCGCCGTGGAACTGCTCAGCCAGAAGGTCGGCTGCGCCGTCATCAATGCCGGCGATGGCGCCCATGAGCACCCAACCCAGGCCTTGCTCGATGCCCTCACCATCCGCCGCCACAAGGGCCGCATTTCCGGGCTGACCGTCGCCATTTGCGGCGACATCGCCAATTCCCGCGTCGTCCGCTCCAATTTGCTGCTGCTGGGCGCACTCAATGTGCGCACCCGGGTCATCGCGCCGCGCAATCTGCTGCCGGCCGGCATCGAAAACCTCGCCACTGAGGTCTTCACCGACATGCGCGAGGGTCTCAAGGGCGCCGACGTCGTCATGATGCTGCGCCTGCAGCACGAGCGCGCCCAGGGCCGTATGATCCCCTCGGTGCGTGAATATTACCGCTTCTATGGCCTCGACGCCGAAAAGCTGGCCTTCGCCAAGCCGGACGCCATCGTCATGCATCCGGGGCCGATGAACCGCGGCGTCGAAATCGATCCGGCCATTGCCGATGGCGTGCAGTCGGTCATCAACGAGCAGGTGGAAATGGGCGTCGCCGTGCGCATGGCCGTGCTCGATGCCCTGCTGCCGACGAGGAACGAGGCATGAGCGCCCCCCTGCTGATTGAAAATGCCCGCATCGTCGACCCGGCTTCGGACACAGACGCGATTGGCGCCGTGCTGGTCCAGAATGGCCTGATTTCCGAGATCGCCATTGGCCGGCCCATTGGCGTGCCCGACGGCGCCGAGGTCATCAATGCGCATGGGCTGATGCTGGCGCCGGGCCTGATCGATATGCGGGTCTTTACCGGCGAACCCGGCAAGGAATATCGCGAAACCCTGGCCTCGGCCGGCGATGCTGCGGCTGCCGGTGGCGTCACCAGCTTTGTCATGATGCCCGATACCACCCCGGTGGTGGATGATGGCGCGCTGGTGGACTTTTTGATCCGCCGCGCCAAGGCCACCTCCAAGGTCAATGTGCTGCCCGCCGGCGCCATTACCAAGGGCCTCAACGGCACCGAGATGACCGAGTATGGCCTGCTGCAGGAGGCCGGCGCCGTCTGCCTCACCGATGGCCGCCATTCCATCCAGTCCACCTCCATGCTGCGCACGGCGATGAGCTATGCCGCCAATTTCGGCCTGACCTTCGTGCACCATGTCAGCGATACCGATCTCACCGGCCCCGGCGTGATGAATGAGGGCCTGTTCGCCACCATTCTGGGGCTCAAGGGCATTCCGCGCGAAGCCGAGACCATTCCGCTGGCCCGCGACCTGCAGCTGGCCGCCCTGACCGGCGTCAAATACCACGCCGCCCAGATTTCCTGCGCCGCCTCGGTGGAACTGGTCGCCGCAGCCAAGAAGCGTAACAAGTCAGTTACGGCAGGGGTTTCCATCAATAACCTCGCGCTCAACGAGAACGATATCGGCCGCTACCGCACCTTCTTCAAGCTGTCGACGCCCTTGCGCTCGGAAGACGATCGCCAGGCCATCATCGAGGGCCTGCGCAGCGGCGCCGTGGACACCATCCATTCCGATCACGATCCGCAGGATACCGAGGTCAAGCGCCAGCCCTTCGCCGAAGCCTCGGACGGCGCCATCGGCCTTGAAACCCTGCTCGCCGCCGCGCTGCGCCTGGTGCATTCCGGCGATGTCGAGATCCTCACGGTCCTGCGCGCCATGACCAGCCGCCCCGCCGAAATTCTCGGCCTGTCCTCCGGCCGCATTGCCGTGGGCGCCCCGGCCGACCTGATCCTGGTCGATCTCGACTATCCCTGGCAGGTCGACGAAACCGCCCTCCGCTCCCGCTCGCGCAATACCAGCTTTGAGGGCGCCCGCCTTGCGGGCAAGGTCATGCGGACCATTGTGGGCGGCGAGACGGTTTACACGCATAGCGATTAGCCCGTCGCGCCGCTCCCCCCTTGCGGTGCAACCGGGCGTCGGGGTATTTCTCCCCATGCCCGCAAAGGATTGCCCGTCATGCCCTTCGACATTCTCCCCCTGCTCTACGCCGTCGTCCTCGGCTATCTGTGCGGCTCGGTGCCTTTCGGGCTGCTGCTGACCCAGGCCGCCGGCCTGGGCGATATCCGCGCCATCGGCTCGGGCAATATCGGCGCCACCAATGTGCTGCGCACCGGCAATCGCTGGCTTGCCGCCGCGACCCTGGTGCTCGACGCCGCCAAGGCCGCCATGCCGGTGCTGCTGGCGCGCGGCCTCTGGGGCGAGGAAGCCGCCATGCTGGCGGGCCTGGGCGCCTTTGTCGGCCATTGCTTTCCGGTCTGGCTCGGCTTCAAGGGCGGCAAGGGTGTCGCCGTCTTTATCGGCTCGCTGCTGGCGCTGAGCTGGCCGGTCGGCCTGATCTTCTGCGCCGTCTGGCTGTTCATCGCCTTTGCCCGCAAGTTCTCCTCGCTGGCCGCCCTCACCGCCGGCGCCACGGCGCCGATCTTTGCCTATGTCGTGGTCGATGAACGCCTCGCCGCAACGGCCGCTCTCATGGCGCTGCTGCTGTTCTTCCAGCACCGCGAAAACATTGTCCGCCTGATCGCCGGCACCGAACCGACGATCGGCGGCGGCAAGAAAACCGCCTAAGCGATGGCGCCTGCCCCGGGTGCCACAATCCTGACCCCGGCGCAGCGCCTCTCCTGGCTGCGCCTGATCCGCACCGACAATGTCGGCCCGGCCACGTTCAACCAGCTTTTGAGTCGCTTCGGCTCGGCCGAGGCCGCGCTCGAGGCCCTGCCCGACCTGACGCGCCGCGCTGGCAAGCCCGTCCGTATCACCACAAAGGCCGAAGCCGAGGACGAGATTGCCGGCCTTGCCCGCTATGGCGCCCGCCTCGTCGCCCGCAGCGATGCCGATTACCCGCCGCTGCTGCGCTTCATCGCCGGCGCCCCGCCACTGCTGACCCTGGCCGGCGGCGCGGCGCTCGACTGGCAGCGCACGGTGGCCATTGTCGGCGCCCGCAATGCCTCCTCGGCCGGCATCAAGATGACGCGCCTGCTCGCCACCGATCTGGGGGCTGCCGGCTATACCGTGGTTTCGGGCCTCGCCCGTGGCATCGACGCCGCCGCCCACGCCGCCAGCCTGAGCACAGGAACCATTGCGGTGCTCGCCGGGGGCTTCGACAAGATCTATCCCGAGCAGAATATCGGCCTGGCCCATGACATTCTCGATGCCGGCGGCGCGCTGCTGACCGAAATGCCGCTGGGCTGGGAACCGCGCGCCCGCGACTTTCCGCGCCGCAACCGGCTGGTCTCGGGCCTGTCCCTGGGTGTCGTGGTGGTCGAAGCGGCCCAGCGCAGCGGCTCGTTGATCACCGCCCGCCTGGCGCTGGAGCAGGATCGCGACGTCTTTGCCGTGCCCGGCTCGCCGCTCGATCCGCGCGCCGAGGGCGGCAATCTCCTGATCCAGCAGGGTGCCAGGCTGGTGATCAGCGCCGCCGACATCATCGACACCCTGGGCAGCGCCGACCCGGCCCGCACCAGCCTGTTTGAAGGCGACTGGCAGCCCGACCTCGCCGCCGACGCGCTCCCGCCCAGCGACAGCGACAAGTCCCGGCTCCTGTCCGCCCTCAGCTCCACGCCGATGGATGTCGACGAACTGATCCGCCAGTCGGGCCTTTCCGCCAGCGCCATGCAGATGCTGCTGCTCGAACTCGATTTGGCGGGGCAGATCGAATGGTCGAGCGGACAGCTGGTGGCGCTGAAGTATAGCTAGTCAGATAATCGAACCCCCACCCAGCCTCCCCCTGAAGGGGGAGGAGGAGCGCGGTGTTCGGCACACGATCGTGCCAAAGACCAGATCGGTCCCTCCCCCTTCAGGGGGAGGTTAGGTGGGGGTGGCAGGGCGGCAAGTGGCCCTACCGCCCGCCCCCGATGTTCCGGTTGCGCTGGCCGATGCCGCCGGGGCCATAGGGATAGTCGCTCATTTCCGGCTTGCTCACATCGCTGAGCGTGGCGATCTCCTCGGGGGTCAGCACCAGGTCGGCGGCGCCCAGATTGTCCTTGAGCTGCTCGGTCGTGCGCGCCCCCAGGATCACCGAGGTCACGGCCGGCTGCGCCGCGACCCAGGCCAAAGCCACCTGCGCCATGCTGGCGCCACGAGCCTTGGCCAGGTCTTCCACGGCCCCGATCACGTCCCAGGTAATCGACTTGGCATTGCGCTTGTCGAAGGCTTCCATGCCCCGCTTGGGGTCTTCGCCCAGCCGCGTCGCCCCGGTGGGCATCTGGTTGCGCTTATATTTGCCGCTCAGCCAGCCGCCACCCAGAGGCGACCAGGGCAAGAGGCCGATTTCGGCATCGAGCGCCGCCGGCACGATCTCGTGCTCGATGTCGCGGACCAAGAGGTTATATTGTGGCTGCAGCGTCACCGGCGCAGCGAAACCCTTGGCCTTGGCGGCCCAGACCGCCTTGGTCAGCTGCCAGCCGAGGAAGTTGGAAAAGCCGTAATAGGCAATCTTGCCGTTACCGATCGCGTCGTCGAGAAAGCGCAGCGTTTCCTCGATCGGCGTCAGCGCGTCCCAGGCATGCATCTGGTAGAGGTCGATATGCTCTACCCCCAGGCGTTTGAGCGACGCGTCGAGCGCCTCGCGCAAGTTCTTGGCCGAGAGGCCGAGATGGTTGGGCCCCTGACCCATGGGAAAGCGCCCCTTGGTGGTGATCACCAGGTCGCGCAGCACGCCGGGCTTGCTCTTGAGCCAACGCCCGACGATCTCCTCGGACACGCCGGCGCTATAGACATTGGCGGTGTCGATGAAATTGCCGCCGGCCGCGACATAGTCGTCCATCAGCTGGAATGACGTGGCCTCGTCCGATTCCGCACCAAAGGTCATCGTCCCCAGCGCATAGGCCGAAACGACGGTGCCGCTGTTACCGAGCTTGCGGTATTGCATGGTCAATATCTCCTCTTGATCGACCCGGCGGACGCGCCGACACCGCGCCAGGGGCGCAGGCAATCGAGGTCGGTCGCAATGGCATTGGGTCCGGCGCAGAAATGCGCACCCCACAAGTCTGCACCGGCCCCATCTTGTATGCAAGATTTCTCTCCCCTTTGGGGAGGGCAGGTCCGGTCACAATGTGCCCGTTGACACTTTGTTCCGGCTTCACCATGTTGCGCGCTCTTCCATAAAAGCGGTTGCGGACAGGTATTCCATGAAGGTCGTTGTCGTTGAAAGTCCGGCTAAAGCCAAGACAATCAACAAATATCTGGGCTCGGACTACCATGTCCTGGCCAGCTTCGGCCATGTCCGCGATCTGCCGGCCAAGGATGGCTCGGTGCGTCCCGACGAGGATTTCGCCATGTCCTGGGAGGTCGATACCGCCTCCAAGAAACGTATTGCCGACATTGCCGCAGCCCTCAAGGGCGCCGATGAACTGATCCTGGCAACCGATCCGGATCGCGAAGGCGAGGCCATTTCCTGGCACGTGCTGGATGTGCTCCGGCAGAAAAAAGTCATCAAGAAGGACATGATCGTCCGCCGCGTGCTGTTCAACGCCATCACCAAGGACGCTATCCTGGCGGCCATGCAGGTCCCGCGCGAAATCGACATGCCGCTGGTCGATGCCTATCTGGCTCGCCGGGCGCTCGATTACCTCGTCGGCTTTACCCTTTCGCCCATTCTCTGGCGCAAGCTGCCCGGCTCGCGCTCGGCCGGCCGCGTGCAGTCGGTGGCCCTGCGCCTGGTCTCGGATCGCGAGACCGAGATCGAAAAGTTCAAGCCCGATGAATATTGGTCGGTCGAGGCCAAGCTGGCCCAAGCCGGCAAGAGCTTCCTCGCGCGTCTGCTGTCGGTGGATGGCAAGAAGACCGACAAGCTGGCAATCAAGGATGGCGAGAACGCCGCTGAGCTGAAAAAGCTGATCGAAGCCGGCCAGTTCAATGTCTCGGCCGTCGACAAGAAGCCGACCAAGCGCAATCCCTATGCGCCCTTCACCACGTCGAGCCTGCAGCAGGACGCATCCTCGCGCCTGGGCCTGTCGCCCAATCGCACCATGCAGATCGCCCAGCGCCTCTACGAAGACGGCCTCATCACCTATATGCGTACCGACGCCGTGCAGATGGCGCCCGAGGGCATTGCCATGGCCCGTTCGGTGATCGGCAAATATTTCGGGGAGGAATACCTCCCCGACAAGCCGCGCATCTACCAGACCAAGGCCAAGAATGCCCAGGAGGCGCACGAGGCCATCCGCCCCACCGACATGTTCAAGCGCCCCGAAAGCCTCAGCCTCGATGCCGATCAGGCCAAGCTCTATGGCCTGATCTGGCGCCGGACCCTGGCCAGCCAGATGCGCTCGGCCGAGATTGACCGCACCACCGTGGATATCGCCGTCAACGTCCCCGGCCGCCATGTCGAGCTGCGCGCCGTCGGCTCGGTCGTGACCTTTTCGGGCTTCCTCAAGCTCTATGGCGTCGAGGTCAAATCCGACGAGCCCGATGACGAGGACGAGGAAAGCCGCGAATTGCCGCCCATCGCCGTGGGCGACAAGCCCGCGCTCCAGGCCGTCGATATCGAGCAGCATTTCACCCAGCCGCCCAGTCGCTACACCGAAGCCAGCCTGATCAAGAAGATGGAAGAGCTCGGCATCGGCCGGCCCTCCACCTATGCCGCGACCCTGACCACGCTCAAGGACCGCGACTATGTGCGGCTCGAGGGCAAGGCGCTGCATCCCGAGGATCGCGGCCGCATCGTCACGGCCTTCCTCGAAAACTTCTTCAGCCGCTATGTCGAATATGGCTTTACCGCCGGCCTCGAGGAACAGCTCGACGAAATCTCGGCCGGCACGCTAGACTACAAGCAGGTGCTGCGCGATTTCTGGAAGGATTTCTTCGCCGCCACCACCGAGATCAAGGATCTGCGGGTCTCTGAAGTCCTCGACGTGCTCAATGACGCCCTGGCCAGTCGCATCTTCCCGGAAAAGGAAGATGGCTCCGATCCCCGTCGCTGCCCCACCTGCGGCACCGGCCAGCTCTCGCTCAAGCTGGGCAAGTTCGGCGCCTTTATCGGCTGCTCGAACTATCCCGAATGCAAGCACACCATGCAGCTTTCGGACGCAGCCACCGGCCAGTCCTCGGAAGCCGCCCCCGGCGACGGCGTGCTCGGCACCGATCCGGAATCGGGCGAAGAAGTCTTCCTCAAGACCGGCCGTTTCGGCCCCTATGTGCAGCTCGGCGATGCCGGCGGCAAGGAAGCCAAGCGCAGCTCCATCCCCAAGGGCTGGGACGCGGCCACCATCAACCTGGAAGGTGCGCTCAAGCTGCTGTCGCTGCCGCGCGATGTGGGCCTTCATCCGGAAACCGGGCTGCCGATCACGGCGGGGCTGGGCCGCTATGGCCCCTTCATCCTCAGCGATGGCAAATATGCCAACCTGCCGGACGTGGAAGAGGTCTTCACCGTCGGTCTCAACCGCGCCGTCGATCTCTTGGCCGAAAAGGCCAAGGGCGGCTTCAAGCGCGCCGGCAGTGTCGCCGCCATCGCCACTTTCGAACATGACAATGGCCCGATCACCGTGCGCGCCGGCAAATACGGCCCCTATGTCAACCAGGGCAAGATCAACGCCACCATCCCCAAGGATGTGCAGCCAGAGACGGTGACGGTGGAACAGGCCCTGGGCTGGATCGCCGCGCGCGCCGAAGTCACCGGCGCCAAGATCAAGAAGGCTCCGGCCAAAAAGGCAGCCGCGAAAAAGCCGGCTGCGAAAAAACCTGCCGCCGCCAAGGCAACTGCGACCAAGACGACCGCTGCCAAAAAGCCGGCGGCGAAAAAGCCCGCCGCCAAGAAGACGGTGGTCGCCGACGAAGACGTGCCGTTCTAGCAAGCCCCCCCACCCAGCCTCCCCCTGAAGGGGGAGGAGTCGTGCTGTGGGTAGGCCGTGATGTTGCCCCATCCCCGGATCGGTCCCTCCCCCTTCAGGGGGAGGTTAGGTGGGGGTCCAGGGACTAGGTGGGGAAGTCCTACCCGATCGCCCGCTCGATCATCCCCAGCCAGTTGCCATAGGCAATCTTGCCGACCAATTCCTCGCCATAGCCCTTGTCGAGCAGCGCAGCCAACAGTTTGGGCACGCCGGTGACGTCACCGATCTCGACCGGCAGCATGGCCCCGTCGAAATCGCTTCCCAAAGCCACGCCATCCTCGCCCAGCGCCGCGACCAGCGCATCCACATGGCGCACCACCACTTCCATCGGCGTATCCTTGAGCCACTGCCCGTCCGGCCGCAGGAAGCCGGCGGCATAGTTGACCCCGACGATCCCGCCGCTCTCGGCGATGGCCGCCAGCTGCCAGTCCACCAGGTTGCGCGAATTGGCGCAGATGGCATGCACATTGGAATGGGTCGCCACCAGTGGCTTGTCGCTGAGCGCGGCCACGTCGCGGAAGCCGGCGGCATTGAGATGGCTGAGGTCGAGCATGATGCCGCGGCTATTGCATTCGCGCACCAGTGCCTTGCCGGCGTCGCTGAGACCCGGGCCGATTTCGGCATCGGAGGGAAAGCGAAAGGGTACGCCGCTGGCATAGGCATTGGCCCGGCTCCAGACCAGCCCGAGCGAGCGCAGCCCGGCGGCATAGAGCACCTCCAGCGCGTCGAAGCGGGTATCGACAGCCTCGGCCCCCTCGATATGCAGCACCGCCGCCAGCGTGCCGCGCTCGCCCGCCGCGCGAATCTCCGCCGCACTCCGGCAGATCGCCATGCCGCCGGCCCGCTCGATCTGCAGCGCAATCGCTGTCATCGCCAGCGTCGAGGCCTGCGCATCGGCCAAGCCCAGCTCGGGCGGCAGTTCGCCCTTGGCATTGCCGGCACCGGCCACGACCGAACCCAGATTGCCCTTGAGCGGCGGCGGAAACATCGCGAAGAACCCGCCCGCCATGCCGGCCACCCTGGCACGCGGCAGGTCGATATCGGCCGCTGGCATGCCCTCGATGAACAGCCGTGCCTTGTCCCCCTCGGCCTCCAGCAGCTTGAGCAGGGTATCGTTGTGGCCGTCGAA
>Ga0123337_10007679_pt1 | contig 10000 bp, 10 predicted proteins | sample frozenSSSSmetaG_FD_89792 | JGI IMG/M metagenome (GOLD analysis project Ga0123337, IMG submission 89792) | Glacier valley bacterial and archeal communities from Borup Fiord, Nunavut, Canada, to study Microbial Dark Matter (Phase II) -... | ecosystem: Environmental > Aquatic > Freshwater > Ice >...
AAACATATATTCTTTTGCTGCAAGAGGTGCAAGAGGTAACTGCCAACGGATAACGCTATACAATCCCATTTTCAGCATAATCCCGGATAAAAGCATTGTTCCAACAGTTGGCGCTTTTTGGTACACATTTGCTTGCCAGGTATGAAAAGGAATCAATGGAATTTTAATAGCATATGCTAAAAAGAACGCCAAGAATATCCATAGTTGTTCTGTTGAGGATAAATTTAACCTGTATAAATCATCAATTAAAAAACTACCTGCTTTTTGATACAAATAAACAAATGCAACCAACATGAATAACGATCCTGCAAAAGTGTAGATAAAGAATTTTAAGACCGCTTTTTTACGTTCTTCGGCATCGCCATTACCCCAAATAAGCGCAATGAAGTAAATAGGAATCAAAGACAATTCCCAAAAAATATAATATAAAAGACCATCACTCGCCAAAAAAGTTCCTGCCATTGCAAACGACATGAATAAAATAAGAGCGTAGAATGCTTTCGAATTTTTATAGCCATTCCCAAACGAAGAAAATATAATAATAGGAGTCAGTACAGTTGTCAATAGAAGCATTGCCAGTGATAATCCATCCGCTTTTAAAGCAAATGAAACAACAGGTTGTGCAATCCATTGGTGGATAAAGCTAATATTCTCACCATGATTAAATTGATTTAATAATACAATCGAGCAACCCGCAGCAGCTAATCCAAAAAACAAAGCCACTTTTGAAGCGATTTTGTCTCCGGCTAAATAAGTTGCAAATGCGCCAACTAAAAGGATGATTAATATTAGAGATACATTCATTTGTAAATTTTTATTGTTTTTTAATGATCTATGAAAAGACTTTTTTTGCCTTAAATAATTAAATAAAAAGTGATTTCAAAATAGTAATTATTGAGCTAGAAATACATAGGAAATAATGGCACACATCCCCAAAACAAATGCAAAAAGATACAATCCAACACTTCCGTTTTGTATTTTTTTACCTTGAAAACTCAGTTCGTTGGTTATTTTACCCAATCCAAATACCAGAGACGATAACCCGGTTTCTACATAATCTCTAAAGAATTTTGACAATCCATTTGTTGTATTTACAAATAAAGAATCATACGCTTCATCTATATAATATTTGTTGTACAAGACTTTTGTAAGTCCAGTTATTTGAGCATCTTCACTTGGTAGCGTATTTTGTTTGATGTATTTTCTATATGCAATCAGTATTCCAAGAAAGGCGCCAATTACAGCTATTGCCATTAAGGAGTATTCTGTAAATCCTAATCCATGTTCTTCGGTTGTTGCTTTCGCAAAAAGCGGGGCTAGATATCTATTTAGCCAGTTGTATTCTGGGAAAGGTAAACTTATCAAACCGCCAATTGTTGCCAGAATTGCCAGTACAATTAGAGGGAAAGTAATTAAAGAAGGACTTTCGTGTAAATGATGTTTTTGCTCATCGGTTCCTCTAAAGTCGTTATAGAAAGTCAAGAACATTAATCGGAACATATAGAAAGCCGTCATTACAGATGCAATAGTCCCAATAAACCATAGCGGGATGTTATGATGGAAAGCAACCATTAAAATTTCATCTTTAGAGAAAAAACCTGAAAAGAAAGGAACTCCAGAAATCGCTAATGAGGCAATAAGCATTGTCCAAAAAGTGATGGGCATTGCTTTTTTTAAACCACCCATTTTGCGCATGTCTTGTTCTCCGTTCAAACCATGAATTACAGAGCCCGAACCCAGGAACAAACATGCTTTGAAGAAAGCGTGAGTGATTACGTGAAAAACAGCTACTTCATAAGCACCCAATCCCAATGCCAGAAACATTAATCCCAATTGTGAAACAGTAGAGTAGGCGAGTACTTTTTTAATATCATTTTGAACCAGTCCTATAGTTGAGGCAACCAATGCAGTTACAGCTCCAATAATCGCAATTATCGTTTGGACGTATGGTGTTAAGTCGAACAAAAAGTTCAATCTTGTAATCATAAAAATACCGGCAGTTACCATCGTAGCGGCATGTATCAATGCCGAAACCGGAGTTGGCCCAGCCATTGCATCAGGCAGCCAGGTGTATAAAGGAATTTGTGCCGATTTACCACAAGCTCCAATAAACAATGAAAAAGCTGCGATACTTAACCAAAACGTATCCAAATTTGTTGCTCCCGCAATTGCAGTTTTTAAAGTTGCAAAATCCACTGTCGAGAACATACTACCAAGAATGAAAATCCCAATCAGTAATCCTAAATCTCCAATTCTATTCATGATGAATGCTTTTTTCGCAGCATCATTAAAAGCTTGATTTTTATACCAAAATCCAATTAATAAGTACGAACAAAGCCCAACACCTTCCCAGCCAATGAACATTACCAATAAGTTGCTTCCAACTACCAATGTGATCATAAAGAAGATAAACAGATTTAAATAGGCAAAAAAGGAATGCATTTTCTCATCATCATGCATGTAACTAATGGAATATAAATGAATCAAAGACCCGATTCCTGTTACAAACAGTAACCATAAAAGAGATAGTTGATCTAATAAGAATCCGAAACTTACGTTGAAATTGCTAATTTGAATCCAATTAAATAAATCAACAACTATTGCTTGTTTGGTGTGATTGATTTGTAAGAAAAAGAAAATAGTCACAAGAAACGAAACCACTACAGAAAGTGTTCCAATACTTCCCGAAACAGATTTTCCTAATTTTTTCCCAAAGAAAACATTGATTAAAAATCCTAAAAAAGGAGATAATACTAAGACTAAAGCTAAATTGGTATCCATTGCCATTTATCCTTTTAAATTTTTTAAATTATCGATGCTAATTGATCCCAAGTTTCTAAATATCGATACTAATATTGCTAATCCAACAGCTACTTCCGCCGCAGCTACTGCCATTGAGAAAAAAACGAAAACTTGCCCCTGTGCATCCTGATGATAAGTCGAGAAAGCGACAAATAATAAGTTTACGGCATTAAGCATAATTTCTATAGACATAAAAACTATAATCGCATTTCTTCTGTACAAAACTCCAAAAATACCAATGCAAAAAAGTGTCACACACAGGAAGATATAATTTTCTATACCTATTTGAGTTAAAATATTGTTCATTATTTTTCCAGTTTTTCTTTTTTAGACAATAGTACCGTTCCAATCATAGCAACCAAAAGTAAGATCGATGCAAATTCGAACGGAACCATATATTCATTTAATAAGACCTTACCCAAAACTTTTATCGATTGGTAATCCTTTCCGGTATAATCATATCCCACAATAGGTTTTGAGTCTATGAATATTTTTATTAAAACCAGACAAACCAAACAAAACGAAACTATTGCGCCCAATCTGGTAAATCTGGGTTTATGCACTTCATCTTTATCGTTCAGGTTCATTAGCATAATTGTAAATAAAAATAAAATCATAATTGCCCCAGAGTAAACTATGACATGTACAATGGCCAAAAATTCAGCATTCAATAACAAATAATGTCCAGCTATTGAGAAAAAACAAATTACCAAATAGATAGCGCTATGTATTGGATTTCTGCTGAAAATTGTCAAAAATGCAGTAGACAATGTAATTGCAGACAATACGCAAAATATAATAAGTACAGTAGACATTAGTTAGCGTTTTTAAGTTGAGCGTTTTTCATAGCCATTTCCAGTGGCATAACCAGTTTATCTTTTCCAAAAATGAAATACTCTCTGTCATAGCTGGAAGGAACCAATTCTTTTGAAATCGTTAGATATACAGCATCCTTAGGACAGGCTTCTTCACACAATCCACAAAAAATACAGCGGAGCATATTAATTTCATAAATCTCGGCATATTTTTCTTCTCTGTACAAATGCAGTTCATTTGCTTTGCGTTCCCCCGCTTTCATAGTAATCGCTTCCGCAGGACAGGACAATGCACATAATCCGCATGCAGTACAGTTTTCTCTCCCTTGTTCATCACGTTTCAGCATATGTTGTCCACGATAAACAGGACTCATTTCACGAACTTGTTCGGGATACTGTACCGTCACTTTTTTTCGGAATAAATGCTTCAAGGTAATCATCAAGCCTTTAAAAATTGCTACAAGATACATGCGTTCCAAAAAGGTCATCTCCTTGTTGGACACCATTTTTTTTCTTCCCGATAAGGATATAGTTTCTATTGACATTTCATTTTTTTTATTTGTAGCTCATCCTGCTATGTGTTACAATCTTTTATATTTTAAAAAAAATATAAAAGGATTTTCACTGCTATCAGGGCTAGGGCATTTTGGTATTAATACTATTTAGTTTTTATAACCAATTTTATTTCTTTCCACTTTATTGTCTTGTTTGTCCATCAGCTCATCTAAATACGTAAAAACCAATTCTATGTTTTTGTCGTGATTCGTCAGCTTCTTTTTTATTTCTTTAATTTCTAATTTTACATTTAGGTTATCACTTAGAAATTCTCGCATTTTGACAAAGGCCTCAACTATTTTTATACTAAATTCAATTGCTCTGTCACTACTCAAAACATTCCCTAACATCATTGTTCCGTGTTCTGTAAAAACATACGGCAAAGCTGAAGAAAATTTTAAGTTTTTGAGGTGGTCTCAATTTGCGGCCACCTGTTCTTTTTCTATTTCCGTTAATTGATACATAAAATTACTAGGAAAGCGTTTTATGTTTCTCTTTACTTGTTCGTTTAATCGTTTTGTTGTAACGCCATAAAGCTGAGCTAAATCTCTATCAATCATTACTTTCATATCTCTAATCAGCAATATTTTGCTCATTATAAATTCTTCCGCAATAATTATTGTGTCACTCATATTTATTGCCTTATTTTATTCAAAATAGTTTAATTTGTCTCGACTAATTTTAAAACCCTAAATAAACTGCTATTTCACTTCTCAAAAGTACAATCCCAGTGATCATAATATTAATAATCGAAAGCGGGATTAATATTCTCCAGCCTAAATTCATTAATTGATCGTATCTAAATCTTGGAATTGTCCAACGAACCCACATATAAAAGAATATAAATCCGCATAGTTTTGTAAACAAAACGGCCATTCCTATTACATTGGCAATATTCACGCCCCAGTTTTCCAGCGCCCAGGCCATTCCAGGATAGTTGTATCCTCCAAAAAATAAAACCGCCAGAATTGTAGAGGAAATAAACATATTAGCATATTCGGCAAATAAATAAAAACCCATTTTCATTGACGAATATTCGGTATGATACCCTCCAATTAATTCACTCTCGCATTCCGCTAAATCGAAAGGTGTTCTATTCGTTTCGGCAAAAGCACAAATCAAAAAGATCAAAAATGACAAAGGCTGATAAAACACATTCCAATTCATTCCTGATTGCTGTGCCGAAATTTCTCTAAGACTTAGCGTTCCGGTCATCATTAATAACGCAATAACCGATAATCCCATTGCAACTTCATACGAAACCATTTGCGATGCCGCTCTAATGGCTCCCATTAAAGAGAATTTATTATTAGAAGCCCATCCGCCAATCATAATGCCGTAAACTCCCAAAGAAATCACTCCGAAAACATATAACAAAGCCACGTCAATATCTGTAGCTTGCAAGATAATATCTCTTCCAAACAAGTGTAATTTATCGCCCCACGGAATAACAGCACTAGTCATCAAAGCTGTACTCATCGCAATTGCCGGCCCTACTACAAACAAAAATTTATTTGGAGTGTTTGGGAAAAATTCTTCTTTCGAAAATAATTTTAAACCATCGGCAAGCGGTTGAAATAAACCAAAAGGGCCTGCTCTGTTTGGTCCAATTCTGTCTTGCAGCCATGCCGCGACTTTGCGCTCTGCCCAAGTAGAATACATAGCCATTAGCATCGTTAGCGCAAAAACGACAACAATAACAACACTTTTTTCTATAATAAATGCACTTTCCATTTCTTAAGAATTTTGGTTGTTAGTGTCTAATGGATTTGATGCCATACTGATTTTTTTTCTATCTTGATCTCTACCCAAAAGAATGTTTTTCTCTGTGGCGATTTCTACTTTTTCTAATTTTTGAGTGTAATTGTTTTGGTTGATTACGGAGTCTTTTTCAAATTCTCTTGGACCTTCAATAATCCAGTCAGCTGGATCTTTGTGATCAAAACGACATTCGTTGCAAATAAATTCCTCTACTTCGTGGTATTCATCTTTACGACCTGTAACGCGCTGAATTTCGTCTCCAAACATCCAAACGGTTGTTTTGCCGCAACATTTATCACAATTTCTGTGAGCGTTATACGGTTTATTGAACCAAACTCTGGACTTAAATCTAAAAGTTTTATCAGTCAACGCACCAACCGGGCATACATCAATCATATTACCGGAAAATTCATTGTCAATCGCTTTAGAAATACAGGTTGAAATGTTAGAATGATCCCCTCTGTCCATAACTCCGTGTACACGATTGTCCGTCAATTGGTCGGCAACCATTACGCAACGGTAACAAAGAATACATCGATTCATATGCAACTGAATGTTTGGACCAATATCTTCTGGTTCAAATGTTCTTTTTTCTTCTATAAAACGCGATTCAGATTTTCCGTGTTCAAAGCTTAGGTTTTGTAAATCACATTCTCCTGCCTGATCACAAATAGGGCAATCTAGCGGGTGATTGATCAATAAAAATTCAGTTACCGATTTTCTCGCTTCCTGAACTCTAGGCGATGATTTGCTGTTGACTTCCATTCCGTCCATACAGCCAGTCACACAAGAGGCCATTAATTTCGGCATTGGTCTTGGGTCTGCTTCACTTCCTTTGGCAACTTCAACCAAACAACAACGGCATTTGCCACCGCTCCCTTTTAATTTAGAATAATAGCACATCGCTGGTGGAACTACTTCTCCACCTATCATACGCGCAGCCTGCAGGATTGTTGTTCCTGGTTCTACTTCAATTGCTTGACCGTCTATGGTTACTTTCATTCTTTTTATGTCTTACTGTCTTGTGTCTTTCAGAAGTCAATAATTTCTTTCTGTATAACTTTCGACTTTTTAACTATACTATTTCTTTAGAAACCAAATGCTTTACCTTTTCAAAAGGTTCATTTACAAAATGGTTCCTGTTTTTTATTTTTTCCGGAAAACGGATATGATATTCAAATTCATCTCTAAAATGTCGAATAGCAGCGGCTACCGGCCAGGCTGCTGCGTCACCAAGAGGACAGATAGTGTTTCCTTCAATTTTGCTTTGAATGCTCAAAAGCAAATCGATATCTTCTTCACGACCGTAGCCGTTTTCTATTCTGTGCAGTACTTTTTCCATCCAACCAGTACCTTCACGGCATGGTGAACATTGTCCACAGCTTTCATGGTGGTAAAAACGAGAGAAGTTCCAGGTATTGCGTACAATGCACGAAGTATCATTATAAACAATAAATCCGCCCGATCCCAGCATAGAACCTGTTGCAAAACCACCATCTGATAAACTTTCGTAGGACATCAAACGGTCTTCTCCTGCAGCGGTTTTGTAAATTAAATGTGCAGGTAAAACAGGAACTGAACTTCCACCGGGAACAAAAGCTTTTAATGGACGATCCGAACTCATTCCGCCAAGATATTCGTCAGAATTCATGAATTCATAAACACTCAGACCCAATTCAATTTCATAAACACCAGGATTTTTGATATGTCCCGAAGCCGAAATCAATTTGGTTCCTGTAGATCTTCCTATTCCTATTTTTGCATATTCTGCACCAGTATTGTTAATAATCCAAGGCACAGATGCTATAGTTTCAACATTGTTAACCACAGTTGGATTGCTCCAAAGTCCTGAAATAGCAGGAAACGGTGGTTTGATGCGGGGATTTCCTCTTTTTCCTTCCAACGATTCGATCAAAGCGGTTTCTTCTCCACAAATGTAAGCTCCGGCACCGCAGTGAACATATAATTCTAAATCATATCCGCTTCCTAATATGTTTTTTCCTAAAAACCCTGCTGCTTTTGCCTCGGCGATAGCTCTTTCAAGAATTTTATAAACCCACATGTATTCTCCGCGAATGTAGATGTACGATAGGTTGGCACCCAATGCAAAACTGGAAGTAATCATTCCTTCGATCAATAAGTGAGGAAGAAATTCCATCAAATAACGGTCCTTGAAAGTTCCTGGTTCCGATTCATCGGCATTACAAACCAAATGTCTTGGTTTTCCTGATTTTTTATCAATAAAACTCCATTTCATTCCAGCGGGAAATCCTGCTCCGCCGCGACCTCGCAATCCAGAAATTTTTACTTCTTCGACAACTTCATCAGGTGTTAATGTTTTTAGGGCTTTTTCTACAGATGCATATCCTCCGTTTTGACGGTATACTTCGTAGGTTTTAATTCCCGGAATGTTTATTTTGTCTAATAATATTTTTTGTGACATATTATTTATCGTGTAATAGTATTGTATCGTTCTTGCAATCGACAATTAACTGGTCAATTTTTGCTTCCGTAAGGTGTTCTTTGTAAAAATCTCCCAATTGCATCATCGGAGCATACCCGCAGGCACCCAAACATTCAACTCCTCTTACTTCAAAAAGACCGTCGGCAGTGGGTTCTCCAATTTTTACTCCTAATTTTGTGCAAGTGTAATCCATTAAATCTTCGACTCCATTTAAACAACAAGGGGATGTTTGGCAAAATTCAAACATGTATTTCCCAATTGGTCTTTGATTGTACATCGTGTAAAACGAAACTACTTCGTAAACTTCAATAGGTTTTATATTCAAAACTTCGGCAATTTTATCCTGTAATTCAATGCTCAACCAATTTTCATGGGCATCCTGAACTTCATGTAAAACAGGAAGCAAAGCTGATTTTCTTTTATCTTCAGGATAATGACTGATTAATTCATTGATGCGGTACATCAATGCTTCTGTCATATTTATTTCTTGCTTGTAATGTGTTCTTTCCATTCTAATATTTTAGATTTTAGATTTTAGACTTTAGATTTCCCAATCTGCCTTCTAAAATCTGTATTCTGCAATCTTTTTTAAGCGTCTAATTCTCCGGCGATTACATTTAAACTTGACAAAATTACAATGGCATCAGACAGCATTGCACCTTCTATCATTTCTGGATAGGCCTGATAATAAATAAAGCAAGGTCTTCTAAAATGCAGTCTGTAAGGGGTTCTGCTTCCGTCTGTAATTAAATAAAATCCTAATTCTCCATTTCCTCCTTCTACGGGATGATATATCTCGGCAACCGGAACAGGCACTTCGCCCATAACAATTTTAAAATGATAAATTAAGGATTCCATATCATGATACACTTCCTCTTTTGGAGGAAGATAATATTCTGGAACTTCGGCATGATATTCATTTCCCTCTGGCATTTTTTCCAGTGCTTGACGAATGATACTCAAACTTTCCCAAACTTCGGCATTACGAACGCAAAAACGATCATAAGTATCTCCGGATTTTCCAACAGGAACTATAAAATCAAAATCTTCGTAAGAGCTGTAGGGTTGTGCAACACGAACATCATAATCGACACCGGCAGCACGTAAATTTGGACCAGTAAATCCATACGCCATCGCTTTCTCGGCAGATATTGCACCTACGTTTACAGTACGGTCGATAAAAATTCTATTTCTTTCAAATAAGTTTTCAAATTCTTTCCAGGCAATGGGGAAATCTTTTAAAAACACATCTAGTTTTCTAAAGGCTTCCGGCGACCAGTCTCTTTCAAAACCGCCAATTCTTCCCATGTTAGTTGTTAAACGTGCGCCACAAATTTCTTCGTAGATTTCGTAAACTTTTTCTCTAAACTGAAACACATATAAAAATCCTGTATACGCTCCTGTATCGACTCCCAAAATAGAATTACAAATCAAGTGATCGGTAATACGCGCCAATTCCATTACAATAACTCTTAAATATTGGGCTCTTTTTGGAACTTCAATATCCAATAGTTTCTCTAATGTCATCCACCATCCCATATTATTGATAGGCGAGGAGCAATAGTTCATTCTATCGGTAAGTGGTGTAATTTGGTAAAAAGGA
>Ga0123337_10007680_pt1 | contig 10000 bp, 9 predicted proteins | sample frozenSSSSmetaG_FD_89792 | JGI IMG/M metagenome (GOLD analysis project Ga0123337, IMG submission 89792) | Glacier valley bacterial and archeal communities from Borup Fiord, Nunavut, Canada, to study Microbial Dark Matter (Phase II) -... | ecosystem: Environmental > Aquatic > Freshwater > Ice >...
CGAAAGACCTTATATAATGGGAACAAACTACAACGGTAGCGAAAGTTCAGGTTACAACACCAGCGGCAACGACCAAAAGGTAATTCACACCCGCTCCGGTACCAAAATGATTTTTAACGATGCTGAGGGAAGTGTTTTTATCGAAGACCCGAGTGGTAATACTTGGATGATGGATGGTCAAGGGAATATTAGTGTAAATGCGCCAAATGATATTACGATGAATGCTGGAGGTTCTATTTCTATGACAGCTGGACAAAATATCAATTCAACGGCAACCATGAATATTTCTGAAAGTGCAGGAGTGGATAAATCTACCTCTGTAGGTGCTATGCTCAATACTAGTGTCGGAGGTGATAATATGCTGAATGTAGTGGGGAATTTCATGGAGCATATTGAAGGAAATCTTGAATCTCATACTAAAAAAGAGAGACAGGAATCCAGTGTTAAAGGAATTCAAATTAATAGTGACGATACCATAAACAAGCATGCAAAAAAGGAACTGCAAAATAATAGTGGTGAAAAATCTAAATCCCACTAGTTATGAGTAGAATAAGAATTGTAGGCGGAACAATTACCAAAACTACTGAAGGAGCACATCATATGTATTCCGAAGAAAATATTGTTTTTAGCTCTAATAAAACAATTACAGAAGTTGGAGAAGAAAATGGGATCATTTTTGGGGAGCCAAAAGATGCTCCGGGAATAAAAGTGGAAACCAAAGATTTTGACATTACTTTTGTTTTAGACAAAAATGAAAAGACAATTGTGCCATTTGGAATTCTAGATTTTGAAAACAATATTGAAAATCCATTTTTTAGCTTTAAATACTCTTTGAGCAAATCAAAAATTGATTCATTAGATTTCCAGATTACAGACGAAAGTAATGGTGTTATATACCAAATGAAGCATCTACAACCAATTATTGTCAAAGCATCCAAAAAACCTGCAATACTTTTTGAAGCCAAAAAGCCAAAAGAAGGTCCACTCGAATCAAAAATATGGAATTATGAAGAAGCCTACAAACAACACGCACTTTTTGAACCAGATGATTACACTCAAATAGGAGACTATTTTATCCATTGGGATGGCTTTGACAATAATGAAATATATGACAGTACACGATTTAATGGAAAATCTCTAAAAGCTCAGATTACTGCCATAAAAGACGGAAAACAAAAAAATATTACTATAGATTTTGCCACAAAATATAGTCAAGTACAATGGACGGATGTTAAAATCGATAAAAAAGCGAAAAGAATTGATGTCACTTTGAGAGTGAATCTTAAAGATGGAGGAGCCGAGGGATTGAGTTGTTGGAATAATACTAGAAATTTTAATCCACCACATACCAAAAGCGAAATTTGTGATTGGGATAAAATACCAGAATCTGAAATAAATCCTAGCCATCCTATTATAAAAAATAGAACTCGTAGTTTTACAGATTTAGAAAAATTAGCCTTAGAGGGTATAAATTATCATTGGGGTAGAAATAAAAATCATTTTATTGCTAAAAATATAAAAGTAAATAATGAATCTTATGAGTTATATATGAACTCTATAAATGTAAACATCAAAGCAATTGGAGGTATAGAATTAGTCTATAATACAAATGGAAACTGGGCAAGATCAGGTAATCCAGGAAGTATAAAAGACCCAATGAGTGCCGTAGGGACTATTGTTTCTAGACAAGCAATATGTTATAATGTTGGATACATTTATTATCTAGATTGGTATGAGTTTTATAAAAGTAAAAAATGGGATTACCGTTTGGACACAAATGAAGATATTGACTTTAAATTTACCTCAGCGCACGAAACGGGTCATGAAATTTTAAAGAAGTATGGAGGGACTTTTTATTCTTATGGACATAAAGGTAGTGTCAATTCAGTTACACAAAATATGAAAAATGATGCACCTGCATATAAAATAAATAGTGAAATTGATATTATGCCTTATTATCCGAGTTCACCCAGCCTATCCTTATTCAAAAATTATGCTGCCTCAGAAAAAGATGTGTTAGGACTTATTTGGCTGACTAAAATTGAAATAAAATGAAAAAAACATTAATAATATTTTTTTTTACAGCAATTAGCTGTACGACTTCTATAAAAAATCATGAAGGATATATTTATGAATATAATACTAAAATGCCTTTGTCAAATATAGAAATATGTCCTGAACATAATAATGAAAATATTAAATGCACAAAAACAGATAAAAAAGGATTCTTTAAAATTAATCTTAATTCAATGCAATATTTATATATATATATAAATGGGAATCTATCAGATTCTATACAAACCATTAGAAGCTCTGGTGGGGAGAAAATAAATTATTATTTTATAAACGGCAGAAAAGACACTGCCTTTATAGATATGAAACAAAAAATAATAATAAGACAGTAGATTTTACTACAAAATATAGTCAAATGCAATGGACGGATGATAAATCGATAAAAAAGCAAAAAGAATTGATGTCACTTTGAAAGTCTATCTTCAAGATTGTGGGTGTTATGCTCAATACTAGTGTCAGAGGAGATAGTATGATGAATGTTGTGGGGAATTTCATGGAACACATTGAGGGAAATCTTGAGTCTCATACTAAAAAAGAGAGACAGGAAATTGGGACAAAAGGAGTTGTTACGAGTAGCGAAGGCGGAATCAATAAACATTCTAAAAAAGAGCTACAAAACAATAGTGGTGAAAATCAAAATCTCATTAAGCTATTAGTAGAATACGAATTGTAGGTGGCACAATAACAAAAACCACAGGAGGAGATCAAAATATATATTCTGATAGGAATATTGTGTATAATGCTGGTACGACAATTACAGAAACAAGCGACAAAGGCATTATTTATATTAAGCCAAAAGATGCACCGCCTGCCCCATTATTAAAAAATTTTTTTTTTGAGAGTTATGAAAAATGGAGTGTTTTATTTTTATGATAGTAAAACCAATCAATATTATACAGAAAAATGATAAAAAAAAATAATCGCAATTTCAGCGCTGTCAATTTTATTTGTCTTTTTGTTTTTTCGCTATGCAGGACTTTTAGTTTTTTGGTTAGTTACTCCAGGAGACGGCGAATTGAGACCTGCTGAAATAGTATTGTTTGAAGAACTAAAAGGTGAATTGAAAATAGAAGATATATATAGCTTACCTAACTATCATATCTCGAATCCTAGAGATACTACTACATATATGCTTTATATCAAACTAAAAGATTGTAATTCTATAGATAGTATAGTAAATATAAAAGCAAATAGTATTGTACAAAGGATTTATAATCAAGTCAACCTTAATCCAAAATTTATCGCTTATGATATTGTATTCACATGTAATGGATATGATGAAAATGGTAAAGTTTATTATGAGCATAATAGTTTTGTCAGAGATAACATTCAAGAAAATACACATTCAAAAAACAATAATGGTAATAAATTTAAAAATGATAAAACAAATAGAACTTTATTATAGATGCAGTTATAAAACTAAAAATTTCATATTGATTACTTTAATAGTGGATGTATGGCTTTTCTAATTCATTCAATAACCCAACAAATATTTAACCTTAGAATCCTAGTAACTACTGAATAGATATCATAGATCTAAAAAAAAAGGATTGAATTACTTATAAAACTATAAAATTTGTTAATTTCTTAAATGATTTCAACTTTTAGTTAAAAAACAGTAATTTCGCAAACTATGAATACACTAGACATACAAGCGATACAGTTGTTATTATCAACTCCAAAAAAAATTGCCATAATTCCACATCGAGGTCCAGACGGAGACGCTATGGGCTCAACCTTAGCATTATACCATTTTTTTCTAAAAAATAATCACTTTCCAACTGTGATTTCTCCAAATGATTTTCCTGATTTTCTGGCTTGGATGCCCGGTTCTGAAACTGTGAAAATTTACGAAAAAGACAAAGAAAACTGCACAAAAATACTCCAAGAAGCTGAACTTATATTCACTTTAGACTTTAATGCACTGCATAGAGTTGGTGAAATGGAGACTGTTTTAGAAAAATTGACCGCACCGTTTATAATGATAGATCATCATCAAAAACCAGATGATTATGCTACTTACACCTATTCGGATGTGGCTTTTGGTTCCACTTGTGAAATGATCTATAATTTTATATCTTTTTTAGACAAAAAACAAGATTTAGACAAAACTATTGCCACTTGCATTTATACTGGAATTCTAACCGATTCAGGTTCTTTTCGATTTCCAAAAACTACTGGAACCACACATAGAATCATTGCAGAATTAATAGATCTTGGAGTAGAAAACACGGTAATCCCTACTTTACTTTTTGACAATAGTTCTTATAGCCGTTTGCAATTACTTGGACGAGCTTTACAAAATATGAAAGTAATGATGGATCACAAAACATCATACACCTCTTTGACGCAAGACGAATTAAATTCTTTTGATTATATAAAAGGGGACACAGAAGGTATTGTAAACTATGGTTTGAGTATAAAAGGAATTGTTTTTGCTGCCATTTTTATCGAAAACAAAGAAGAAGGAATTATAAAAATATCATTTCGTTCACAGGGTTCTTTTGATGTGAATCAGTTTGCGAGAGATCATTTTCAAGGAGGAGGTCATAGTAATGCCGCTGGAGGAAAATCGGAAGTTTCTATGGAAGAAACGCTACATAAATTTGAAGATTTAGTTCGAAATTTAAAAATATAAAACCCATGAAGTATTTTAAAGTATTACTAATTGTATTTTTTGCAACAATATTGTGTTCTAGTTGTAAACAACACCAAGAAGCAAGAAGACCTGTTTCACAGTCTTCGGGAAGCTTTATGAAACAATCAATTGCTCGAAACAAAAAATTGATTGCTAGCGAGGAAGTTCAAATTGATTCTGTTATAAAAAGTAACTCCGGCAAAACGTACATAGCCTCAAAAAAAGGATATTGGTATTATTACGAAACTAGAAATCTACTGGACAGCCTCACACCAAAAAAAGGAGATATTGCGTTTTTTGATTACGAAGTTAAAGATTTGAAAGGCAATATTATTTATTCTCAAGAAGAATTAGCCCCTCAAATTTACAAAGTAGACAAACAAGAAATTATGATGGGATTGAGAGATGGAATTAAACTTATGCGAAAAACAGAGAAAGTACATTTTCTATTTACTTCCCACATGGGATATGGCTATCATGGTGACAATAACAAAATTGGTACCAACCAACCTTTGTTCTGTACGGTAACGCTTCGTGATTTCATGCCTGAAGCAAAATATAATGAACAAATTAAAGCCAACACAACTGTTAACAGCAACACATTATTACAAGCCAAATCTACATCAAAAGACACTATAACTAATTAACAAAAAACAGCATGAAAAAAAATATTTTATTTGTATTACTATTACTTACTACTTTAATTTCTTGTAACAAAGAACATAATAATTTACCTGACGGACTTTATGCAGAAATAGAAACCAATAAAGGAAGTATCCTATTGGAATTGGATTATAAAAAAGCCCCAGTAACCGTTGCAAACTTTATAACATTGGCAGAAGGTGAAAATGATTTCATTGTAATTGACACTCTTAAGGGAAAACCATTTTATAATGGATTAAAATTCCACAGAGTTATCAAAGATTTTATGATTCAAGGAGGAGACCCATTAGGAACCGGATCTGGAGACACAGGTTACAAATTCAAAGACGAGATTACAGATTTAAAATTTGATAAAGGTGGAATTTTGGCTATGGCCAATAATGGGCCTGGAACAAATAGCAGTCAATTTTTTATCACACATTTGGAAACACCATGGCTAGATGGAAAACATACCATTTTTGGTCATGTAGTAGATTACAATCTGGAAGTGGTTAATAAAATTGAACAAGATGATTTTATAAAAAGTATATCCATCATTAGAAATGGAGAAGACGCTAAGAAATTTGATGCTAAAAAAACTTTTTCAGATTATTTTAAAATAGAGTCCGAAAGTCAAAAACAAAAAGTAGCTGCTGAGTTGGAGGCCAAAATAATATACGAAACCAAATACAAAGCCGTTTGTGAAGAAAAGGCAGCCTCATTTATAGCACTGAAAAGTAAATCTACAAAAACTGCAACTGGGCTTCAATATGTAATTACTAAAAAAGGAAATGGAAAAAAACCTGCCATAGGTTCTACCATTTATATTCATTACGCTGGTTTTCTGGAAAATGGAACTTTGTTTGATTCTAGCCTTGAAGATGTATCCAAAACTTTTGGAAAGTTTGACCCTGCAAGAGCTGCAGCAAATCAATACATTCCTATTCCTTTTCAAGCAGGAAGCAAAGACGGCTTGATTCCTGGGTTTATAGAAGGAATTGAAAAATTGTCAATTGGAGACAAAGCAGTAGTTTTCATTCCATCTCACCTTGGTTATGGAGAAGCCGGTGCAGGAGATGTTATTCCGCCAAATACTAACATTATTTTCGAAATTGAGTTAATGGAAAAAATGCCAAAATAATTTTCAAAAAAAGGCACTGAGTTTCTTAGAATCTATTACTCATAGAACTTAATGTCTTTCATTATAAACAAACCTATAAAATTTTAAAAAATGAAATCCAAAATCGCATTACTACTCTTTTTAGGGTTCTTTAATTTACACGCACAAAACACAAAAAAGCCAGTATCTACTAAGAAAACAACTGCAACAACCGTAAAAGCTCCAATTGCTGCCGAAGGTATTTTTGCAACTATTGGCACTAACAAAGGAAATATTACAATTCAATTATTTTATTTAAAAGCTCCTGTTACAGTTGCTAATTTTATAAGTTTGGCAGAAGGGAAAAATCCATTTGTAACTTCTGAAAAACTAAAAGGAAAACCTTTTTTTGATGGTTTAAAATTCCACAGAGTTATTAAAGATTTCATGATTCAAGGTGGAGATCCAGACGGAAATGGATCAGGCGGACCTGGTTATGCTTTTAAAGATGAATTTACAGATTCAAAATTTGACAAAGCTGGAATACTTGCTATGGCAAATTCTGGGCCTGCAACAAATGGAAGTCAATTTTTCATCACTCATAAAGACACTCCTTGGTTGAATGGCAAACACACTATTTATGGTCAAGTAACACAAGGAATGCAAGTAGTGAATGCTATTGCTCAAGAAGATGTCATTACTAAAATTACTATTGTTCGAAAAGGCGAAGCAGCAAAGAAATTTGATGCAGTAAAAGTATTCTCAGACTACTTTAATAACAAAGCTGAAGATCAAAAAAAACAAGTGGCTATTGATGAAGAAAACAAAAAAAAGCAAGTAGCTATTGAAGCTCAAGCAAAAAAAGCATATCTCGCAACTTATGGGTCTGTTATTGCCGCAAAAATTGCCTTTATAGCGTCCGAAAAAGCAAAAGCAACTACTACTCCATCTGGATTAGCCTATAGCGTGTTAACAAAAGGAACAGGTGTAAAACCTGTTAATGGATCTACTTTCTATTTTCATTATGCTGGCTATTTTGAAGACGGAACATTATTTGACAGCAGTTATGAAGACGTAAGCAAAGCTTATGGAAAATTTGATACCAATAGAGCTGCTCAAAATGGATACAAACCTTTCCCTTTTGAAGCAGGTAAAAAAGATGGCATGATACCTGGTTTTATCGAAGGTCTAGGCAATATGACATACGGTGAAAAAATACTACTGTTTATCCCCTCAAATTTGGCCTACGGAGAAAGAGGCGCTGGAGGAGTTATTCCACCAAATACAAATTTAATTTTCGAATTGGAAATGTTTGAAAAGCAACAGTAATTTTTTTATGATACTTAAAAAGCCATAGCAATTTCATAAAATGTTATGGCTTTTTTTAATTCTATAGAAGAATTTTATTATCATACAATGAAAATACTTTATGAATATAAATTTTAAATTCGTCTCTTTTTCAATGTTCTATAAAAACAATTAAAACGATATAAAATCCTTATACCGTTACAAAACTATACATATATAAACAATTTTTTCAATCAATCAATCAATCAATCAATAATGTATCGAATTTTATTTTTATTTTATTTGTTCGCACCTATATTTTCCTATTCTCAATCTCAAGAATATTATTTCAACAACACTTTACAAGGCACAAATGGCGGAGGTGATTTAACTAGTGTTTTATCATGTTCTGCGACAATAGGTGGTTTTTCTTCAAATATTATTACCACTACTGCTGGACTTTGTGGTACATTTGACACTTATTGCTTTAGTGAAGGGGAAGGGTTTGCATATCCAAATACTGGAATTACTGATGAATATACTATAAATATGTTTTTTAAATTTAATTCTCTAAGCGGATATTCAAGACTTATAGATTTTTCCAATGGAACTTCAGATACTGGCTTTTACATTCTAAATGATTGCTTGAATTTATATCCAAATGGCAATATTGGAACTTGCCCATTTTTCTTGCCGGATATCTATTATCTTTTGACTTTTGTACGAAACGCTACAACAAATTTCATTTCAGTTTATGTTAACGGCACATTATTTGGCTCCTATAGTGATACTGCAGGAACCTATAAATTAGCAACAAACAGTACTCCAATTATTTTTTTTAGAGATGACGTACCGGTACCCTGTGAAGATAAACCAGGATGTGTTAAGTATATTTCAATAACTCCTAATGTACAAACTGCCTCACAAGTTAACGCAACTTGGCTGAATGTTTGCAACATTGTCAGTCCTTGTCCAACATTGCCAATCGCTACCATTACATCTAGTATCCCTTCAAAAAATATATGTGTTGGGACAAGTACAAATATTCAATTTAGTGGAACGCCAAATGCAACCGTTACGTATACTGTAAACAATGGTACAAATCAAACCATTGTTTTAGATGCAACAGGAAATGCAACTTTACCAACAGGAAATTTAAGCATTAACACAACTTATGATTTAGTTAGTGCTGAGTTAGGCACTTGTTTCCAAATACAGTCAGGCACTGAAACGGTTACAGTAAATCCTATAACAACAGCAACTATTTCTGGAACGTCTGCTATTTGCTCTGGATCGAATACCAATTTAAATATTGCTTTGACAGGTACTCAGCCATGGAGCGTAACCTATTCCGATGGTGTCACTCCTGTTACCGTTACGGGAATAACGGCAAGTCCTTTTACTCCTGCTGTGAGTCCAACCTTTTTGACAACATACACTGTTACTGCTGTAAGTGACACTAATTGTGTTGGAACTTTTTCAGGGACTGAAACGGTTACAGTAAATCCTATACCAACAGCAACTATTTCTGGAACGCCTGCTATTTGCTCTGGATCGAATACCAATTTAAATATTGTTTTGACAGGTACGCAGCCATGGAGCGTAACCTATTCCGATGGTATCACTCCCGTTACCGTTACGGGAATAACGGCAAGTCTTTTTACTCCTGCTGTGAGTCCAACCTTTTTGACAACATACACTGTTACTGCTGTAAGTGACACTAATTGTGTTGGATCTTTTTCAGGGACTGAAACGGTTACAGTAAATACTATACCTACTGCAACTATTTCTGGAACGCCTGCTATTTGCTCTGGATCGAATACCAATTTAAATATTGTTTTGACTGGCACTCAGCCATGGAGCGTTACCTATTCCGATGGCGTTACTCCCATTACCGTTACAGGAATAACGGCAAGTCCTTTTACTCCAGCTGTGAGTCCAACCTTTATGACAACATACACTGTTACTGCAGTAAGTGACACTAATTGTGTTGGAACTTTTTCAGGGACTGAAACGATTACAGTAAATCCTATACCTACAGCAACTATTTCTGGCACAACAGCAATTTGTTCTGGAACAGGAACAACTATTTCATTCAGTGGAACGCCAAACGCAACTGTTTCTTATAAAATAAATTTTGGTCCAAATCAGACCCTAGTTTTGGATGCTGCTGGAAAAGCAGCATTACCAACAGGAATCTTAATTGCAAATTCTTCTTATGACCTAGTAAACGTTGCTTTGGGAACTTGTTCACAAACTCA
>Ga0123337_10007681_pt1 | contig 10000 bp, 8 predicted proteins | sample frozenSSSSmetaG_FD_89792 | JGI IMG/M metagenome (GOLD analysis project Ga0123337, IMG submission 89792) | Glacier valley bacterial and archeal communities from Borup Fiord, Nunavut, Canada, to study Microbial Dark Matter (Phase II) -... | ecosystem: Environmental > Aquatic > Freshwater > Ice >...
AGACATTAAAGATGTACATGATACTTTTCTTAATGTCAAAGGAGAAAGAGAATTAGTTGAAACGGTTAAAAAATGTTTTGCATCTCTATATTCAGAGAAAGCTATAATTGAAAATACATACAATTTGAATAAGTCTATAGCTGTTTGTGTTCAGAAAATGGTCAGATCTGATGGGTCATGTTCTGGGGTAGCTTATACATCTGACCCTGAAAGTGGGTTTGCCGATGTAATTCATATTTCCGGAGTTTGGGGGCTTGGAGGGAAAAAACTTAATGAAGGTGTAATTCCTGATGAATTTATTATTTATAAACCAACTATATCTGAGGGACTGAAGTCAATTATTCAGAAAAAGCTTGGAAGTAAAAACCGGATGATCATCTATCAGGAAGATTCAGATATTCATTTGGTGGATACACCGGATGATATGCGTGATAAATTTGTTTTAATTGAAGAGGAACTACTATCAATTGCTAATTGGGGAATAACACTGGAAAATTATTATAGCAGTGCAGTCAGTATGGAATGGGCAAAAGATGGTGAGTCGGAGGATGTTTATTTGCTTCAGGCTAAGCCTGAAAACTTTAAGAAATTTAAAAAATCACTATAAACTATGACAAAATCTGAAATTAAATTCCTTAGTGGACCGCAATCACGTAGGAAGGACCTGCTTTTTACGATTAATATATTTGGACAATTTATCCGGGGTTTCAGGGCTTTGCATTTTATAGGTCCCTGTATTACTATTTTTGGCTCTGCACGTTTTAAGGAAGATCATGAATATTATAAATTAACCCGGAAGGCTGCTGCTGAATTTGCGAAACTGGGTTTTACCATTATGACAGGTGGTGGTCCCGGAATAATGGAGGCTGCAAACCGTGGGGCTAAAGATGTAGGCGGACGATCAGTAGGTTGTAATATTCAACTTCCCAAAGAACAAAATCATAATCCCTATCTTGATAAGTGGGTAGAAATAAAACATTTCTTTGTAAGAAAGGTTCTTCTGGTAAAATATTCTTTTGCATTTGTAGTTATGCCCGGTGGATTTGGGACACTTGATGAGTATTTTGAAGCAATAACTTTAATTCAGACTAATAAGATCGGTGATTTTCCGGTCATTATCTTTTGTAAAGACTTTCACCAAAAATTAATTGAGCATACTCACATAATGAAAGAACAAGGAACTATATCCGAAGCCGATTTGAGCCTTTTTCTGGTAACAGATTCTATTGAAGAGGCGGTTGCATTGATCAGGGAAGAGAGTATAAAACGTCATGGATTAAAATTTGAAGAAAGGATCAAACCTTTTGGCTGGCTGTTTGAATCGAGATTAAAATTTTAGTCCGATTTTTGTACAAGATTATCTATACGATGTTTCATAAAGCTTTTTAACATTATTTAGGATTTTAAATTCCATAGAATGAAAATAAAAATCAATTCAATTGTGTTTAAATTCAGGTACATCACTTTGAGTATGTTCTTTTTGTTGTCCGCTGAACTTGTTTTTGGACAGCAGCAAGTTTACACGTATCATTCGGGTGTGATAGAGGTAAGTGGGTTTACCAATAATTATAATTGGAAAATGAAGACCGATAGCGTGGATTGCAGGGCTCAGCTGACCATGATCAACAGGCAGTTAAAAGCGATTAACTCTTTGAGTTTTACAGTACCTGTTAAAAAGCTGAGTAGTCCCAATACTTATATGGACCGCATTGCACATAGAACGCTTAAATCTTACCCCTTCGACAAAATATATTTTCATTATGTAAAATCTGAAATAACTCCATGGGATGATAAGGATCAGTATTTAATTAAGGCAACCGGCAATCTTACAGTGGCAGGAGTAACTCAGGCAATAAAGATGGATCTTGTAGCGACTGTTATCAATGATGGTACAATTACTTTTGCTGGTACCCATAAACTTAAACTAAGTACCTATCAGGTTACACTTAAAAAGTCATTAATGGGAACCTTAAAGACCAGTGATGATGTAACGGTAAACTTTGTTGTTGGGGTAAAACCACTTATGTTATCTGCAAGCCCGAAGAGATAATCATTCAGAAGAAATAATCGGGATTGAATAATTTTTTAATGCAAAATCAAAATGAATTTTAGGATCCCTGCTTTTGTTATTGTTTCATTTTTTATAATTCTATTGCCATTTCAGGGATGTGGCCAGAAGAAGCAAAATGCTGGCAAAGTATCTGCAGATTCATTAATCGACAAAGATCAGAACGAATGGAACAGAAGTATTCCCGGTAGTTTTAGCTCGCAGACTAAATCAAGGTTTGATAGCCTTGAGATAAGTAAATTTATCCGTCAATATCCTAAGTTCATAAAGTTTGAAGAAAGCATCCTGACATTTTACTCTCACCGCAAAATGGCTTTTGCCTGGTTTGATGCTGAAGGTTTGATCGAACATGCAGGCAATTTAACCGACAGGATAAGGAATCTTAAGAGTGAAGGAGTAAATAAAGAACTTCCTTACTATCAGTCACTGGATTCTTTAATTTACAACAGTGAATCTGATCAGCTTCCTTATATCCAAAAAATCAAGCTCGAACTGATGTTGACTGCCCAATATTTTGCCTTTGCAGAAACGGTTTGGGGAGGTATTGATGCAAAGGTTATGAAAGAGATGGAGTGGAACCTTCCACGCAAAAAGGTTTCATACGAAGAGTATTTAGACAGTATTTTAGAGACCCCGCCGGGGCAGTTCAAGGAGGTAAAAGCTCCAGTTAATAGACAGTATGATTTATTGAAAAATTTTCTGAATCAATACAGAGCACTGGCAGAAAAGGGTAATTGGTTGGAGATTAAGCCAGGAAATAAGTCTTTCGGATTAGGAGATAGCTCAGATGTGATCAAACAGGTAAAGCTTCGTCTGTTTGAGTTAGGCGATCTAAAGGATCCTATAACAGATCAGATCTTTGATCTGGATCTGCAAAATGCCGTAAAACAATTCCAGGTCAGACATGGACTAAGTGATGATGGAGTTATTGGAAAGGGTACTATTTCGGAATTAAATGTTCCTTATGAGCAAAGAATAAAGCAATTGCTTGTTAATATGGAACGTAGTCGCTGGGTCCCTGTAAGTTTAGGTACTGATTATTTGGTAGTAAATATCCCTGAATTCAGGCTGCATGTCTACAGTGCTGATCAATTAGTTTGGAGTTGCAATGTCGTTGTAGGTAAGGCCATTCATAAGACTGTGATCTTTAGCGGGGAACTGAAATATATTGCTTTTAGTCCCTATTGGAATGTGCCTCAAAGCATAGTAAGGAATGAACTATTAAAGGATATGCGAAGAGACAAAAACTATTTGCAAAAGCATAATATGGAAATCACAGGTTACCGGGATGGATTGCCCGAAATAAGACAAAAACCTGGTCCTGCAAATTCATTAGGGCTGGTTAAATTTCTCTTCCCGAATAGTTATAATATCTATCTTCATGATACTCCTTCCAAGTCTTTATTCAATGAGTCTACCAGAGCTTTCAGTCATGGATGCATCCGGATAAGTGAGCCTTTCAAGCTTGCTCAATTCTTGTTGAGGAATGATCCCTCCTGGGATGACACTGCAATTAACACCGCAATGCAGGCAGGTGTCGAAAGGGTTATTAGTTTGAAAGAGAAATCGCCGGTATTTATCGTTTATTTTACTGCTTTTGCAGATAAGGATGGCAGGATCAATTTCCGGAAGGATATTTATGAAAGAGATGACCGATTAGCTGATATGATCCTGGATTCAAGTTCCTGATCCTATTTCCTATTCTCTGAATACTCATTATTAATCTTTATTATTATTGAATATTTCTATTTTTAGATTAATTCAATAAAAAATAATGGCAAAGAGCTTTCACTACAGAATACGCAAAACACATCGATACCTCGGTCTCTTGTTGGGAATACAGTTTTTATTCTGGACAATTGGCGGGATCTATTTCAGCTGGAGTAATATGGATGAGATACATGGCGACCTGAACAGGAATCCTTCTCCCTTAATATCCGCTGGTTCCTTTTTTATCTCTCCTTCTGTGGTCATTGATAAAATGAAAAGTGGCGGTCAGCACGTGGATTCAATTTATGATATCAAGCTTATTCAATTATCAGGGAAGCCCTATTATCAGTTTTTGATCAATGATCTGTCACATTCAAATCATGCCAATCATACGAGTAAACCAAAATATAAAGTTCAATTAGCCAATGCGATAACAGGAGAGCTTCGTGGTCCCTTGGTAGAATCTGAAGCAGTTAAGGTCGCTAAAGATGGCTTCAAGGGGACTGCAGTGATTAGGGAGGTAAAACTTCTAACTTCAACTTCATCTCACCATGAATATCGTTCAGGTCCATTGCCGGCCTTTGCTATTAGTTTTGAGGATCCCGGTAATGCAACGGTTTTTGTTGCTGCAGAACTGGGTACCATTCAAAAGATCAGGATTGAGAAGTGGCGTATCTTTGATTTTTTATGGATGATGCATACGATGGATTATCAGGGACGGGATAATTTCGGGAATATATTACTGAGGGGCTTTTCTGTTTTTGGTCTGTTTACCATTTTTTCAGGATTTATTTTATTCTATGTAAGTTCCGGGAAGCGTAAAAATAGAATACGGCAAAAATAAAGTTCTAATAAAAAACCCGGCCTCATTTTCATGCGCCGGGTTTCTATGAAATAATTATTATTTACATTTTAGTTCCTTGCGCTTCTTTTGGATTAGCTGGTTTTGTTCCTTTTAATGACAGGATAAAATTCGAAACATCTGAAGTCTGTTTTGCTGTCAGAGTTTTCTCCCAGGCGATCATACCTTTTTCAGGTACACCATATTTAATGGTCTTAAAAATGTTATTGACCGTTCCACCGTGAATCCAGAATTCATCAGTTAAATTTGGACCTACAGTTCCTCCACCATCTGGTGCATGACAGGCTACGCAATTTTGCATATACACTGCTTTGCCAGCTGCCAGTACTCCAGCATCACTGTCTGCTTTTACACTCTTCTCATCGATCAGGTTTCCTGCTTTAGCTAAGAATGCGCTCTTTGATACCTCTGCCTCTTTCATTTCAATGGCGTATTCTTCAGTTTGTAATGGACTCCACTCAAATACATGATAATTGAGCAGATAAACAATGGCAAACATAATTGAGCCATAGAACATTGCGTTGAACCATACCGGGGTAGGGTTGTCAAGTTCAGTAATGCCATCAAAATCATGTTCAAGCATCATGTCTTTTTCTTCCGAAATTGGTCTCAGTCCAAGCAGTTTATTCCATATACTTTGTTTAGTACTTTGTTCAGATTTCTCTGCAGCTTCCCATTCTCCGTATTCCAGCATTCTGGCAGGTTCTGCGGCAGGTAAAAGAACTGGTGATTTGATCTCATCTGCCATTACCCGCACTGTTTTAAGTAAAACCAGTGCAACGATCAGTAAAAGGAGGGCTACAAGAAATAAGACAATGAGTATTTCTGAATATATATTGCCTGCAGTTCCACCAGTTGGAGCTTCAGCAGCCCAAACAGAATTGCTTGCAAAAAGTAGTGTGAATATAAAAATCAAACGTTTCATAATTCTATGCTTTATCGTCAGTTAATGGAAGCTCACTCATATAGCTTACGTGTTTTTTATTCATGGTGAATAGCAGCACTGTTACTATTATGAAAAACACTAAAAATATTCCAAGTGAAGTTATCAGGTAGACATCTGCGCCTGTGGATTTATCTATAAATTGTCTGAACATGTCCTTTATTATTAAATAATTGTTTTCTGTTTGTTAGTTTGAAGGTTGCATACTTACATTGCCAACTTTGATATCAGTACCCAGGCGCTGCAGATAGGCGATAATCGCAATGATCTCTTTATCACTGCTAACTTTTATGTTATCCTTAGCCAGATTAGCTGTGATCTCTTCAGCCTGTTTTTGAAGGTCAGCATTTGCTTTCTGTTCATATAAAGGAGCATATGGTACACCCAGAGTCCTCATGGCGTTGATCTTTGCAACAGTTGTTGTGGTATCAAGTGTCTGTTCGCCCAACCAATCGTACGGAGGCATGATACTTCCTGGAGACATGGTAGTTGGATCCATCAGGTGATTGTATTGCCATGCATTGGAATACTTTCCTCCCTCTCGGTGAAGATCCGGTCCGGTACGTTTTGATCCCCACAAAAATGGATGGTCATAAACAAATTCTCCGGCTTTACTGTACTCGCCATAACGTTCAGTCTCTGAGCGGAATGGTCTGACCATTTGAGAGTGACAATTCACACAACCTTCACGGATATAAAGGTCGCGGCCCTGTAATTCAAGTGGAGAATATGGTTTTACACTTGCTATAGTAGGGATGTTTGATGAAATCATAAATGTTGGCATCATTTCCACCATTCCTCCGATCAGAATTACAATCAGTGAAAGAACAAGGAAGTACATTGGTTTACGTTCCAAAGCACGATGCCAGGTTTTTTCAGATGAACTTGGAGCAAAGGCTGGTTCTAATGCCATAGCTTCTGCCGGCTCATCTGCAAGCAGTGCACCGCTTTTAGCAGTCTTGATCAGGTTATAGGTCATTACAATTACACCAGTCAGGTATAATGCTCCGCCAATTGCCCTGAAAATATGCATTGGTAAAAGTTGAAGCGTTGTTTCCAGGAAGTTTGGATATTTTAACATTCCATCTGGAGTAAACTCTTTCCACATTAAGCCTTGTAAAAATCCTGACAGATACATTGGAATAGCATAGAAAAGAATTCCGAGGGTGCCGATCCAAAAGTGGAAGGCAACAAGTTTCTTGGAGAAGATCTCTGTGCGGTAAATTCTAGGTATCAACCAGTACAAAATTGCGAAGGTCAGGAAACCATTCCATCCAAGTGCTCCAACGTGAACGTGAGCTACTATCCAGTCAGTAAAGTGAGCAATTGCATTTACTTGTTTTAAGGATAAAAGCGGTCCTTCAAAAGTAGACATACCATAAGCTGTGATACCAACAACCATGAATTTCAGGATGGTGTCTTCACGAACTTTATCCCAAGCTCCCCTTAAGGTTAATAATCCATTGATCATACCTCCCCAACTTGGTGCGATCAGCATGATTGAGAAGGCTACACCTAATGATTGAGCCCAATCCGGTAAGGAAGAATATAATAAGTGGTGTGGTCCTGCCCAGATATAGATGAATATCAATGACCAGAAGTGCAGAATACTTAGTTTGTAAGAATAAACCGGGCGTTGAGCCATTTTAGGAAGGAAGTAATACATCATTCCCAGATATGGAGTGGTCAGGAAGAATGCTACCGCATTATGCCCGTACCACCATTGTACAAGAGCATCCTGTACACCGGCATATATATAATAACTCTTAAATGCAGAAATTGGTAATTGGAATGAATTAACAATATGCAATACAGCAACGGTAACGAAGGTAGCAATGTAGAACCATATGGCTACATACATATGTCGCTCACGGCGCTTAATGATCGTACCGAACATGTTGATTCCGAATACTACCCAGATCAGAGTGATCGCAATATCGATTGGCCATTCTAATTCTGCATATTCATGCGATGTAGTTAATCCCAATGGTAAGGTCAGAGCCGCAGAAACAATGATAAGCTGCCAACCCCAGAAGTGAATACTACTGAGCATATCGCTGAACATTCGGGCCTTTAAAAGCCGCTGCAGCGAGTAATAAACACCCATGAATATTCCATTTCCTACGAATGCAAAGATTACTGCATTGGTGTGTAAGGGACGGATACGGCCAAAAGTAGTGTACTGGTTTCCCAGGTTCATCTCTGGTTTAAAGAGTTGCATGGCAACCAACAGACCTACAAGCATTCCAACAAGGCCCCATATTACGGTGGCAATTGCGAAATTCCTTACAATTTTGTTGTCATAGTTGAATTTTTCAAGCATACTGTACGATTTTTATTTATGGTGTAAAGCTAATTGTATGGTGTGACAATGATGTGACATAACTTATGAAAAAAAACTGATTCTCGTCACTTTTTATTTTCATTTGGTATCTCATCATCGAATAGTATTCTAACTGCGGGTGTATACGTATCATCGTTCTGCCCATTTTTCATAGCCCAGAAAAATGCCAGCAGAAATATGAGTGCTAAAAACACACTGCAACCGATCAGAAAATATAAGATATTCATGTCAATTTGTTTTTACGTGCAAACATATGAGTTGCAATACTGGTAAATGAAATAATGGTAACGGTACTCAATGGCATCAAAATAGCAGCATAAAGTGGTGATAATAAGCCTTGTACTGCAAAAAATAATCCAACTGCATTATATATTGTTGAAATACCAAAGCTGATATGGATGACCTTCACGGCATCTTTAGCCTGCTGAATAAAGTTAGGTAGCTTTACAAAAGCTGCTCCATCAAGTATAGCATCACAACCTGGCGAGAAGTTATTGATATTGTCAGTTACAGCTATACCCAGATCACTTTGTTTGAGTGCTCCGGCATCATTTAATCCATCTCCAAGCATCATTACTTTATTGTTTTTTTGCTGAAGTGCACTGATGTAGTTTAGTTTGTCCTGGGGACTTTGTTTAAAATGCATTTGATCTTCCCAGGGGAATGATGGAAGCAGAAAATCACGCTCAGAATCCTGATCTCCTGACAATAAATGCATGTTCAGTTTGCTTCCTAATTGAGTAAAGAGTTCTTTTAAACCCGGACGCCAGCGTTGCCTGAAGCTGAAATACCCTGCATAATGCTCCCCAATCTGAATATAAACTGTACCTGTGTCTTTTTTCTCTGTTTTTATATTAATAAATGATGCGCTGCCAATACGTACCATTTTGTTATTCACCAAACCTTCGATGCCCTTTCCGGGGATCTCCTGATATGAACTGACTGTAAAGTATTCATTGATCTTCATCCACTTGACCAGTTCTCGGCTTAGCGGATGTCCTGAATTTCTGGCCATTGAACTGATCATACATTGTTCTTCATGGCTAAGATCACCCTCAAAGCTGATGCGGAAACCTTCCGGAGCAGTAATGGTTCCGGTTTTATCGAAAACCAGGGTATTGATCCTTGCCATCTGCTCAACAACAGCTGTATTTTTCAGATAGAATTTATTCTTATCAAAAATGCTAAGAACCGCCGATAAGGTAAAAGGCGAGCTGAGCGCCAAAGCGCATGGGCAGGCAATTATCAGGACTGCTGTGAAAGATTGCCATGCTTTGGCACTATCTTCAAACATCCAGAAAGCCGCCGATCCAAAAGCTACGAGTAAGAGCGCAACACTGAAATATTTGCTGATTGTATCACTGAAGGTATCCATTTTCTTTTTCTTCCCTTCGAATGCCTCATTATTCCAGAGGCTGGTTAAATAACTTTGTGAAACGGGTTTGATCACTTCAAGTTCAATGGCTTCATTGATCTGACGTCCTCCGGCATAAACCATTTCACCCAATACTTTTTGTACGGGTGCAGATTCGCCAGTTACAAAACTAAAATCAATAACTGCATCTCCCTTCATCAGTATGGTATCGGCAGGTATGATCTCATTATTGCGGATCAGGATCCGGTCTCCAACCTTTAGCTCATCCATCGGGATCGGTTTCTCAGTTCCTTCACTGATCAATGTTACAGCCACAGGGAAGTATGAGCGATAATCCCGCTCAAAAGATAGGTGATGATAGGTACGCTGCTGCACCCATTTACCGATAAGCAGAAAGAAAACAAGTCCGCAAAGGGTATCCACAAACCCGGCACCTGTGCCGCTAAGTATCTCATAGATCGAGCGGATGAACATCACCGCAATTCCAAGTGCAAGAGGGAAGTCGAGATTCAGAACCTTGTTCCTCAGATTTTTCCATGCGGAAATAAAATAGTCGCGACCACTATAAAATACTACCGGAATCGCGAAAACAAGGTTGAGCCAGCCAAAAAATGTTTTAAACTGATGCTCAAAGGCTGCCATTCCGAAATATTCGGGAAAGCTTAAGAGCATCACATTTCCGAAACAGAAACCGGCTA
>Ga0123337_10007682_pt1 | contig 10000 bp, 13 predicted proteins | sample frozenSSSSmetaG_FD_89792 | JGI IMG/M metagenome (GOLD analysis project Ga0123337, IMG submission 89792) | Glacier valley bacterial and archeal communities from Borup Fiord, Nunavut, Canada, to study Microbial Dark Matter (Phase II) -... | ecosystem: Environmental > Aquatic > Freshwater > Ice >...
ATTCGTAACTACTTTGGCTCGACAGCAGGTCCACAATTGGAAACTCAATCGGCATCGTCGCTTCCTCATCCTCTCAAGTTTTCCCACTTTACCACCTTTTGCACTTGTCGTTAACATGAGCCGCGTTTTATAACGTTGGACAAGATGTCGTCTCAAGACTAATGGGTTCATACGTAGTTTTCTACGTAAACTCGGATTATGCACAATATTACAGCATATTAGATGAATTAATCGAAGAAGAGAGGCACAAACGAGAAACAGAAAAAAACTTAATCCTTCACGGCTTCCGCCAACTTCATAAGCAACTCAGACTAGGTGAGAATGGAAATCATGTATACCGTCTCTTTTTTGAGTCGAAAATTGACGTGGTTAGCTCTGAAAATACTGTTTTGCCACCACAAAGCAGACATCTGCAATCAGATGTTTTTGTAGCTCTCCCCTTTCAAGACAAATTTTTTCGCGTCTATGAACATGCAATTAAACCCGCAGTGGAGAGTATTACCCGTGGGGATGGTCAACAACTCAAGGTAGTTAAAGGAGACGATATTTTTGTAAGTGGATCGCTTATTGATAAAATCCGGCGTCAGATAGAACATACCAATTTAGTAATTGCAGATTGCACTCAGAAAAACGCCAACGTATTTTTTGAGATAGGTTACGCTATAGCTCTTAACAAATTGCTTATTCCAATTGCTCAGTCCATAGATGATATTCCAGTTGATATACGAGACAGAGAGTATCACACTTATTCCGATGGTATGGGACAGGATCAGCAACTTAAGATTTGGATTCAAAAAGCTATTCGTGATGTACTACATCTACCAAGAGACCAACAATAAGGTGTTCTACTTTCATGCATTTATTTATACGAAAGGCAATTTGCCCCGACGAACCTTATACTCTCAAAATCCGATAAGCAGCCAACAGCGGGGTAGAACGATGACCCATACATACGGTAACGATCCCTCTCAACACGGAAAAGTCCTGCAACCGGGCATTGCCGCGCCAGATTTCACGCTCGAAAGCAGCCCGACCGATAAGGTCACGCTCAGTCAATATCGCGGTCGCCCGGTGGTCCTCGTTTTCTACCCGGCGGATTGGAGTCCGGTGTGCGGGGATCAACTCGCGCTATACAACGAGTTGATCCCCGATTTCGAGCAGTATCAGGCGCAGGTGATTGGGATTTCGGTCGATGGGGTGTGGTCCCATCAGGAATTCGCGAAGGCGCGCAATCTGCATTATCCACTGCTCGCCGATTTCCATCCGAAGGGTGAGGTCGCGAAGCGCTACGGCGTCTATTCGGAACCGGAAGGGATCAGTGACCGCGCGCTGTTCGTGATTGACAAAGACGGGATCATCGCGTGGAGCTATATCGCGAATCCGGATGAGAACCCCGGAGCCGCCGGGATACTGGACGCGCTCGACGCGATAGCACAGAAAGAGAAGCAAGGCTCATGAGAACGCAATTCAGCAACGATAGATTGACTATCGAAGTCGGCGATCACGATCACGTACAGGGTCCGGCGAGCGCACCTGTAACGCTGGTCGAATACGGTGATTATCAGTGTCCTTATTGTGGGCAGGCGTACCCCATCGTCAAGCGGCTGCAATCCGAGATGGGCGATAAACTGCGCTTCGTGTTCCGCAACTTCCCGCTGACGCAGGTGCATGAACACGCCGAACATGCCGCCGAAGCTGCCGAGGCTGCTGCCGCACAGGGCAAATTCTGGGAGATGCACGACGCGCTGTACGAGAACCAGAAGAACCTTTCGGACGATCACATCGTGCAGCTTGCATCGAAGGTCGGTATCGATGCGAAGCAGGTCACGGATGCACTTGGCGCGCACACTTACCGCCAGAAGGTGCGCGAGGATTTCATCGGCGGCGTTCACAGCGGCGTCAACGGCACGCCGAGCTTCTTCATTAACGGCGTGCGCCACGACGAGTCGTATGATTACGAGACGTTGCGCGCGGCGATCCTCGCCAAAGCGAAGTAAGAGTCAGACCGAATGCCGCTCTATCTCTACATCCTGCGCCGTATCCTGTTGAGCGTGCCGCTGCTGATTGGGATTACCCTGGTCGCGTTCATCATCGCGAATCTGGTCCCGTCTGACCCGATGACGGCGAACCTCAGCCAGCGCGCGATGTCCGACCCGACCATTGTGGCGGCGTTCCGCGCTGAATGGGGGCTGGATCAAACGCTGCCCGTGCAGTACCTGACCTACCTCAAAAACCTGTTGAGCGGCAACCTGGGCAAGAGCATTCGCAGCCGCCGCCCGGTGATCGACGACTTGCGCCAATACCTGCCCGCGACCATCGAACTCGCGACGGCGGCTACGATCTTCGGCGTCGGGGCGGGGCTGCTCTTCGGATTGTTCTCGGCCATCGCGCGCAATACGGTTTTTGACATACTGGCGCGAGCGATTTCGCTGATCGGGATCAGCGCGCCGGTGTTCTGGCTGGCGCTGCTCTCGCTGCTCGTGTTCTATGTACAACTGCGCCTCTTTCCGGGACCGGGGCGGCTCGACTCCGGGATACAAGCGCCGTCGAGCGTGACCGGGTTCTATACAGTAGACAGCCTGATCGCGGGCAACTGGCTCGCGTTCCGCAACGCGGTTGGACATTTGATATTGCCGAGTGTGGTCCTCGGCAGCTATAGCATGGGACTCGTTACGCGCATCACGCGCGCCTCGATGCTCGAATCACTTTCTGCCGATTACGTCCGCACGGCGAAAAGCAAAGGACTTCGGCAACGCATCATCGTCTATCGACACGCCTTCCGTAACGCGCTGATCCCAGTCCTGACAGTGATCGGCCTATCTTACGGTGTGCTGCTCTCCGGCGCGGTGCTGACGGAGACGATTTTCGCGTGGCCGGGTATTGGGCGGTATGCTTATCGTGCGTCTACGACCCTCGATTTCCCCGCGATCATGGGCGTGAGCCTCGTCATTGCCCTGATTTTTACGATTGTGAATCTGACTGTCGATGTCCTCTACTATCTCGCTGACCCGCGCCTCCGCGCCCGCTGACCTGCACTTCCGCGCCCGGTTGGGCGGAGCGGTCCGCTGGCTGCGCAGCCACCCGACGATTTTGATTGGTTCGGCGGTGATCGCGTTCTGGATTATCGGGACGCTGCTTGTCCCGCTATCGGGGCGCGACCCGTTGGGGCAGGACATCAACCACAGCCTGAACCCACCCGACGCGAGTTTCTTCTGGGGCGCGGATAAACTCGGTCGCGATATTTTTATTCGTGTGCTGTACGGCGCGCGGCTGACGCTCCCGGCGGGTGCGGTGGCGGTCATCGGGTCGGTGGTGATCGGGACGCTGGTGGGAGGCGTGGCGGGCTACGCGGGTGGGCTGTGGGAAGAGCTGTTGATGCGGCTGACGGATGTGTTCCTCGCATTCCCGACGATCATCCTCGCGATGGCAATCGCGGCGGCGCTCGGACCGAGCATCAACAACGCAATTCTGACGATTGCCGTGATCAGTTGGCCGAGCTATGCACGGCTGACGCGCGGCCTTGTTCTACAACTCAAGACGACGGAATTTGTACAGGCCGACCGCGCGATTGGCGCACGTCACCGCCGCATTCTGTTTCGCTCGATTTTGCCGAACTGCGTAGGCTCGCTGGTCGTGATGGCGACGCTCGATTTCGGCAATGCGGTCCTCATCTTCGCGGGGTTGAGCTTCCTTGGGCTGGGTCCTGCGCCGGAGACGCCCGAATGGGGGCGCATGATCGCGGACGGTGTGGATTACGCTGATCAGTGGTGGGTGAGCATCTTTCCGGGACTCGCGATTTTCAGTGTGGTCATGGCCTTGAACTTCGTTGGGGACGGGCTGCGCGATCTGTTCGATCCGCGTGAGGCGCGGCGGTAAGTGAGTGCGAGTACGGGTGCGAGTGCGAGTACCTTTCAACTATACGATCTGCGTGTGACGGTCGCGGAGATCGGCGGGCGTTCGGTGTGCGGGTTGCAGGTGGGGGACTATTTCGAGGTGACGCAGAGCAGCCGGATTGTGATCCCGGCGGGCAAGCATTTTTGCATCTATGCGCTTGCGGCGATATTGCCGCTGCTTCCGGCGCACCAACGCGCGCTCGATCCGGCAGATTGGATGAGCCGTGATACGCTGATTGCCTGCCCGGACCCGGAAGAGCGCTTGATTATGAAGATCGAACGGATTGGACGGCAGATGCTGGACGCGGACGATTTGACGTGAGACGCGGGAAGCGTGAAAGCAGTATCGCGTTCCAGACGGATAAGACGCCAGCGGAGTACATTGCGCTCGCGCGGCTGGTGAACGACTATGCTTTCGACGTGGTGAGCGTCTACGGTGATGCACCATTCCAGCCAAGTTATGGACCACTGCTGCTGATGGCTGCGCATCTTGATCGAGCGCGGATTGGTCCGGCGTGCGTCGCGCCGTCGCGGATGCCGCCAATCGATATGGCGGGGGATACTGCATTGCTGGACCAGCTCACGAACGGACGGGCGTACCTCGGCATTGCGCGCGGCGCGTGGTTAGCGCGGCATGGCGTTCGCGAAGTGACCCCGCCGCTGGCCGCGATCCGCGACTCGGTGGAGATCGTGAGTCGGCTGCTGGCGGGTGATGATGCGGGCTATGAAGGCCGGGTATTTTCGATGGAGCCGGGGGTGCGGCTGCCATATGCGGTGCGGCGTCCGCGCGTGCCTGTTTTGATCGGGACATGGGGCGCGCAGCTTGGCGCGCTGGCGGGTGAACTCGCGGACGAAGTGAAACTCGGCGGCTGCGCGAACCCGGCGATGGTCCCACTGATGCGGGATTGGATTGCAGAAGGCGAACGCAAGATGGGTCGCGAGCCGGAAAGCTGCGGTGTGGTGGTCGGCGCGGTGTGCGTGGTGGATGAGGACGGCGCGGAGGCTAAACGAGCGGTGAAGCGCGACCTCGCTTTGTACCTGCCTGTCGTCGCGGCACTGGATAGGACTGTGCAGCTTGATCCGGCGCTCGTTGCACTGATGGATGCGCTCGTAAACGCCGGGGACCGCGATGGTGCGGCGGCGCTCATCTCCGATGACCTGCTCGCGAAGTTCGCTTTTGCCGGGACACCGGACGAGGTGGCAACGCAGGCGCGGGCATGTTACGAGGCGGGCGCGCAGCGTGTGGAGTTCGGGACGCCGCACGGGTTGAGCGCGGAGATAGGGATACGGCTGCTGGGGGAGCGGGTGTTGCCGCGCCTTGCAGATTGATTGGGTAGAGTTGTGACCTAGGGATTGCGGTTCAAGGGTCGCGCGGGAATAAATCCCCGCGCTATTACGGGTTGATGAACGATAGGAGTGCGTTGGTGCGGGACGCGGACGGATTCAGCGCGAAAGTGATGGGAACGAGTGAGTCCGGCAGCGGGTGTGCGCTGTTCGTGTTGGCTCGTTTCGATACAAATGCGGTTGAAGACGACGCGAGAGCATCCAAGACGCGCAGCATTCAAGCTGTATGGCAGATTACCGGGTCGCGCATACCGCGATCTCCCTTACGCCATACAGTTCCAGTTCAGATGCCGGGTCGGTCAAGCACAACGCAGGTACTGGTCTTTTGATGGACCAAGCGACAGACGATGATAGGAAGGTGGAAGCACAACAACAGGCTCTTTGGTACGCGGGGGCGCTCCGCGGGTCTCATAGCAACGTATGGCCGATACGTCCGATGGAGGGTGATCTATTCAGTTTGTGCTATAGCGGTATTGTAGATCGTGTGTTCTGAAAAGTCAAGGACAGAAGGGTATGAAATAGAATATAAGTGCGGTTCAGTTTTCATACAATTGAAGCACAATTGAAGCAATATGGCGGACTTACTAGCGCGTATGCAACACCCCGCGTACATAATCCGCGTCATCGCTGGCGAGCCACGCTAACACCTGCGCCACGCCCTGCGGCTCGCCCAGCCCTGACCCCGCCACTAGCCTGTCGTAATCTGCGCCGCGCCGCTGTGCATCTTCGGCAATCACCGAAAGCTTCATCGCAGTGCTGATATTGCCGGGACGCACGACATTCACGCGGATGTGATCTACTTCGTGCTTCGCTGCGAGCGTCACGCCGAGCGCATCCACACCACCCTTGCTGGTCCCATACGCATACGATGAACTGCCCGCAACCGAGGCGATTGAAGAGACCAAAATGATCACGCCGCGCCCCGACTCGCGCAGCAGCGGAACAGCATATTTGGAACACAGGAAGCTGCCAAGCACATTGATGTCAAGCACGCTGCGGAACATTGCCACGTCGAATTCTTCAATCGGGATGTACGGTCCACGCAACACCCCGGCAGTTTGAAGCAGCGCATCCAATTTGCCGTAACGCTCGCGAACCTGCGCGAAGAGGCCGCGCACCGAGTCCTCATCTGCAACGTTGACCGCGCAGAACATGCCACCCGTCGCGGCGGCGACCTGCGCACCTTGCGCTTCGTTCATATCCGCAATGATGACCTGCGCTCCGCGTTCGGCGCATAATTCAGCGGTCGCCCGCCCGATACCCTGCGCGCCACCGACCACCAGAACTATTTTCCCTGTAAGTGCAGACATGGCTTATTTGCCTTCTTCTGAATTGACGATGCGCAGCGCCATTTGCGAGGCCAGCCCGGTATACTGCGCCGGATCGAGCAGCGCATCAATGGTTTCGTCGGAGAGATGCGCCGCGATTTGTGGTTCGGCCTTGAGGACCGCCGCGAAGGATAGCTTCTGGTCGATAGCGCGCATCGCGGCTGCGTGAATCAGATCATGCGCGTGCTGCCGCCCGATATTTTTGCCGAGCGCGAGCATCACCCGCTCCGCGAGCAACAGGCCGCCGCCCGCCTCGATGTTGCGCCGCATCGCGTCCGGGTAGACGTGTAAGCCACGCAAGACGCGCTCCGCCAGCGCGAGCGCTCCATGCGCCATGATGCACAGTTCGGGCAGCGTCTTCCAATCCATTTGCACGCTGGACCAATCGCGCTCATGTTCGTGCAGCATCGCGTCGAGCGCGGCGGCTGCGTTGTAGCGGGATAGCCGCGCGAGGGTCAGGATCGCCTCGCACAGCATCGGGTTACGCTTCTGTGGCATGGTGCTGCTACCGACTTTGCCGATCTCGAATGGCTCTTCGACTTCGCCCACCTCTGATTTTTGCAGGTCGATGATTTCATGCGCGATTTTGCCGCACGTCGCCGCGAGCATGGCGAGGATATTGGCGAATTCCGCAAATGAGTCGCGCGCGGTATGCCAGGCGATCTCCGGGGTATTCAGGCCAAGTTCGGCCATAAATGCGGCTTGCAGGGCGAAGCCATCCGCACCGATGCTCGCCAGCGTGCCGACCGCGCCCGCGAACTGCCCCGTCAGCAGACGTGGCTTGCACGTACGCAGGCGCTCGCCATGTCGCCGCAACTCCGCAACCCAGACCGCAACCTTGTAGCCGAACGTGAGCGGGAGTGCGTGCTGCCCGTGCGTGCGGCCAGCCATGAGGGTATCGTGATGCGCGCGGGCGAGGGTACACGCCGCGTCGATCAGGCTGTCCAGCGTATTTTCAAGCAGCGGAAAGGCATCCGCAAATTGCAGGACGAGCGCACTATCCATCACGTCTTGCGTCGTCGCGCCCCAATGCACGTAATTACCCGCGTCGCCCGTGCAGCGTTCGGAGAGCTGCCAGATCACGGAGACGAGCGGATGCGCGGTGCGGTCGATGCCGCGCTTGATTGCGTCTATATCGAAGCCGACGGCGGTCGCCTGACGGGTGATTTCCGCTGCGGCGTCGTGTGGAATGATGCCACGCGCTGCCTCCGCACGGGCAAGCGCGGCTTCGACATCCAGCCACTTTTGCAGGAGCGCGTCATCCTCGAAGATCGCGCGCATGGCTGCCGAACCGTACAGGTCTTTGAGAAAAGCGGAGTCGAGGGCGTGGGCGGCCATATTTATGATTCCGTCAGGACGTTTCGATTTGGAGCAGGTATTGTTTGACGCCGAGCAGTGTTTGGCGCATGTGGTCGATGATCGTGTCGCGCAGTTTTGGCGCGTCGTGCGCATGACAGGCATCCAGTATCGCGCGGTGTTCGGCCTGAATTGGCGCGGCCTGATCGCGGAACAGCAAGTAGCGATAGCGGTAGCGTTCGGCAAGGTCCCACAAGGTCGCGATCATGTCCAGCATATACGGGTTTTCGGCGGCTTTGTAGATCGTGAAATGGAAGGCGCGGTTGGTGCGCGTGAACTCGGTGTAATCATGCACCGTGAGAGCGTCCCCCATTTGCGCCATGAGGGTATCGAGGCTGGTGAGTGCTTCCGGGGTGAGGCGGGCGGCGGCGCGAAATGCCGTCTCGCCTTCGAGGATTTCACGCGCTGCGTAGAGCGCTTCCATATCCCCGCCGGAAGCCTCGCTCACGAATGCACCGCGCCGGGGAATGATTTGTACGAAGCCTTCCGCCGCCAGATTTTTGAGCGCCTCGCGCACCGGGATCAGGCTCACTTCCAGCGATTGCGCAAGCCGCGCCTGATCGATGCGCGAGCCGGGCGCGAGTTCGCGATGCACAATCGCGGTGCGGATACGCTCCTGTACGATAGCGGTCAGCGTGCGTTTGGTGTCTTCCAGTGGTTTGAGAATGGTCATGAGTTCAATCCAACGACATATAGGAGGATTCAGCGTCCGCGCTGAAAAAGTTCGATGATGATGCCGTTCGGGTCCTTCATATAGAGCGCCGCACCGCCCTTGTTGGGTCCCTCGTTGAGCGCCACCGGCTCACTGATAAAGCTTGCGCCCGCCGCCTTCAATTTCTGGAACATGGCCGCCAGATCATCGACCAGATAGGCGACGTGGCTGCTGCCGGGATTATTCGGCGTCAGGTCCTGCGGCGTCCCCTGCGGGTGCGTGTACTGGATCAATTCGAGGCGGTGATCGGTCCCCGGAATACGCATATAGCTCACATAGGCGATCAGGTCGGGGATACCGACTACATCCCGGAAGTATTGATTGGTGACTTGCGGGCGCTCGCTGATCATTTCGAAGCCGAGCAGGTCCCGATAGAATGCGAGCGATTGTTGCATATCCCGCACTGTGAATGACGTGTGATCCGCGCCGATAATAGACATACAGGCTCCGCTTGAGTGATTAAAAGGCAGTCTCGAATGGATAGAAGAGGTGGTACGCGGTCCAGCCGCCATCCACACGCAGGACTTCGCCCGTCACGAACGAGGCTTCATCGCCCGCGAGGAACAGCGCCGCCTCGCATACCTCACGATATTCCGCGCGGCGACCCATCGGGATACGGCTGCGCAGCGTTTCGTCGGATACGGGTTCCAGCACGCCACGCTGTGCGGGCAGCACGCCGCACGCGATAGCGTTCACGCGCACATTCCATGCGCCCCATTCGACGGCCAGTGCTTTGGTGTGCATGAACAGCCCCGCCGCCGCTGCGCTGTAGGCCGCCCGCTGCGCCTGCGTGAAGAGACCGTGTACGGGTCCGAGGTGGACGACACTGCCGTAGCCCTGCGCAAGCATGACGCGGCCTGCGGCGGTTGCCGCCAGCGCGGGAAGCGTGAAAAATTGGCGCTGCTGTGCTTCCCAGATTTCGGGACCCGTTTCGGTCGCGGGGAGCGCTGCCTCGTGCGGCATCGGCAGCAGATAGTTTGTCAGCAGCACGTCGAGGCGACCGTGTTCGCGCGCCGCCCCCAGCACTGCCGCCGCAACCTCGCGCGGTTCGCTCAAGGCCGGGTCGATCCGTGCAAGCAACGCGCCTTCGGCTTTGAAGGCTTCACCAAGCGCTGCCGTCAGCTCATTTTCGATCCCGGCAAGGACGACGATTTTGTTGGGATAGCGCTGCATCATGCGTCCACCGGAAGGTTGCCCCATGCCGTCCAACCGCCATCGACGGTGAGTGTCGTCGCGGTGATGTAGCTGGCGCGGTCGCTGACGAGGAACAGCGCGGCTTTCGCAATTTCATCGATCTCTGCGACGCGGTTGAGCGGCGTGCGGCGGTTGTATTTTTCCAGAGTGGCGATTCCTTCCTCGACCATTTG
>Ga0123337_10007683_pt1 | contig 9999 bp, 6 predicted proteins | sample frozenSSSSmetaG_FD_89792 | JGI IMG/M metagenome (GOLD analysis project Ga0123337, IMG submission 89792) | Glacier valley bacterial and archeal communities from Borup Fiord, Nunavut, Canada, to study Microbial Dark Matter (Phase II) -... | ecosystem: Environmental > Aquatic > Freshwater > Ice >...
GTCCTGTCCTGTCCTGTCCTGTCCTGTCCTGTCCTGTCCTGTCCTGTCCTGTCCTGTCCTGTCCTGTCCTGTCCTGTCCTGTCCTGTCCTGTCCTGTCCTGTCATGTCATGTCCTGGTCCTGGTCCTGGAGACGCCGACCGCTAGGTTAAGCGAAAAGCCGGCAGTAGAGTAGAACAGGGGCACAGCCCTGCGCTTAACCTTCCTCTCTCCTCTCTCTCGGATCACTTCGCTCCTTGATCCTTACATCTTATCTTACACCTTACACCTTGGCCTCTTCTAATTTCATCATTCATCATTCATCATTCATCATTCATCATTCATCATCCCCGTCATCTCGTCGGCTCTCTTTCCCGATGGAGCTTGATTCTGCAAAAGACCCATCTCACCCATCTCCTGCATATGCATGCCCCACCTAAGCCTCCCTGCAGCCTTACGCCAGAGACAGCCTCACTTGGCCTTGGAGGGGTCTTGCAAATGGCCCTGTCTGTCATCTACGTGCGCCATACCATGTGCCATACCATCATCTCCATCTCCATCTTCATCGTCCCGAGTCACCGGAAGTTCCCCTCCAGCCACAGGCGTGCCGATACGGTGATCCCACCATCTCATCATCCCATGCGGACCTCTTCAGCTGAGACCCGTCAGCAACCAATCCTCAGCCGTCGGAGGCGCATTGTTTCCCTTTCTGCCTGCAAACAGACGACCAGCCTGGCGGACCTGAACGAACGGGAGCCATCGGAGCCATGGCCTTCGAGTCTCCCACTCCAACTCCAACTCCCACTACTACAGTCTATGACATTTGCTCCAGCTCGTTTTCTCAATTACCCATCCTGCTACAACTGACTGTGACGGCCGTGACTACACTGCGACTCCACTTCTTACTTTTAGCATCTCTGCTCGGAAAAGATCCATCTATAGCAGCTTTTATGCAGTGCCCCCCCGTCCTGCATGAGCATGCAAGCCATCTACGAGACCTCTCCCCACAGCTGCCGCTTCTGCCGCTGCTGCCTTATGACGCTCCATACCGAGAAGCTCTCCTCAGGAGCTATTAAGGCAGTCATATTCCTCCTAGGTAGTGACTCTTCTCCTCATCTTCATCGTCGTCTAGATTTCCATTTCGTCGTGCCTGTTCATCGTTGTTCTTATATTTCTTCGCTTGCTTGCTTCCTTCCGTTCCCTTTGTTCCCGGCATTCATCTCAAACGCACCACTGTTTCTTTCCACAAAGCATCGAGTCTCGTCATCGATCACCAAGTCATCACTCATCCTCAATCACCATCCTCAATCTCAATCACATCAACTCCAATCCCCTCAACCGCCACAATGTGCTACCGCGTGGTCGAGCGCTACTCCGTCTGTCGCTGCCTCTACTACCAACACAGCATCGACATGTGCGCCGCCGCCAACCAGCAAGGCCACCGCGTGCAGGAGAAGACCATCCTAGTCGGCTACCTCTGCAGCCAGCACTCCGACCGCGACGACTCCCAGGCCAGCAGCAGCTACGGCGGCTACTCCGACTCCGGCTACGCGAGCCGCGACTCCCAGCGCCACAGCTCCTCGCGCCACCGCAGGTGAGACGTCCTGTCCTCGGTGACGGGCGCGTCGTCGCAGAGCATCGCGCTCGCGGCTGCTGACGGGGCACGAATGCCTGCGTCCGTGCCGTAGTCGGGGCGGGTTTTGCACGAACGAACGAACGAACGACTTTACGAGCGAATGCGGGATCTGACGGCTTGGACGACACGACCGTAACCCCCTCTTAATATCACGAAAGCGATGCTATCTGCCATGAATCTCCACTTTATCGACGACACGAACACGGATGGGCGGGCTGGGCCCACATACAGCCATTCACATGCATACAATCGAGAATAGCAATGCGATACGATCAACCACAATCATTACGCATCGGACATCGCGGCACGGGGCGGGGCTTGAACTGGGAGTCATCATTGGGTTGCTTTTTGGGTTTCTTTTTTGTCTGGGCGGGGCTGGGTTGGATTGCAGTCGTTTGTTTGATATCCCTCGCCGCGTTTGCGTTGCTGCTTCCTCCCCATCGATGTCCTGACCACCATTTCGTCTTGTCTGTTTTATTTGCTTTTCTGCATCGTTCCGCGCTCGAGGGGGAAAAGAAGGGACGGCGTGGGTGGCCACAGTTGCATTGGAGACGGCGTTTTTGCTCAAGACTTTCCCGACTCACCTCGAACCTGTTTTTCCCGTCATCTTTCGTTGTCGCTATTCTATTTTCGGCGAGCTTTTTCATTTTCATTTTCATTTTTGTTTGGGCGGAGTTGCTTTCCGTCAGCATCGGCGCGTAAATAATGCACTGGCTGCATAATCTGTACTGTCTAATTTTCCACCATCGCTTTGGAGGAGGGAGACGGGGATCCGAGCCGAGCCGAGCCGCGGCGGCAGCAATGCTCAGGCAGCAAAGCCCGCCGTCTCGTCTCTGTCTCGGACGAAGTCATGGGGGCCGGCGCGCCATGCAATGGATGTAGGTAGCTAGAGCGAGTCTCGCGTCAGCCAGCGGCCTGGTGCGCTGGTGGGGGAGGGAAGGGAGGATGCGGACGGGGTTTGCAGGCAGCGCCGCAGGGCCATCCGTCCATCCGTTCTGTTCCGAAGAAATAAAGAAATATACTTTTACTCGCATCTCCTCTCCTCTGTCTGGTGCGATGGTCTCTGCCTGCTTTGTTCGCGTCACGTGCATGCGTGGCCTCCGCGCCCCTCGTGTGGTGTGGCATCTCCCCATGCAGAGCTTGGACGGGTGAGCTGCGGAGAGGAGAGGGGGGGGAGGAGGCTAGGGGTAGGATGAAGAGGAAAGAAGGGAGGGAGAGAGAGCATGTGAGATGAGATGAGATGCGATGAGATGAGAGTATTGGAGGAGAAAAGAAAGGAAGGAAGGAGGCGAGATGGTGCGGTCGGATTATGGATGTGCGTGTGCGTGTGACATGATGGGATGATGATGATGATGATGATGATGATGAAGCCGCACGAACGCGCGATAGAGACAGAGGGAGATGCACAAAGTGACGAATCTAGATCGACTGACCGACTGATTAACTGACTGATACACCAAACGAGGCTTGTCCGTCATACCATGCGTGTCGTGTCGTCGTGTAAGCCCCCTCCGCTGCAGTCCACTCCAGTCCGTCACGTCTAGCTACTTACCTCCTCAGAAGGGCGGATGGGTATGTGCATAGATATGTCTATGTCTGGCTAGCCACCTGAGCAGTGCGGCGTTGTAGTGCATAGATAGACAGACAGACTCTTCATTTCACATTCACATTCACATTCGCATCACGTCAGCGGAGCAGCGTGATAGACAGACAAGTCGTGCTATATTCCCTTCTCTGAGCTACGCAAGATAAGGCAGGCTGAGGGACAGGATTCGCCCGAAACACCCATAGCACGCGTCCGTCCTTGTCTCGACCCGACCCCGGCCTCCGCGAAACCCATCACAGAGCCCCAGGACCGTGTCCCCGCAGCGACGCCCTCGCCACCGCATCGCCATCGCGCCCTCTGCACCCCCCTCCCCCCCTCCCCTCGTGCTGGAGCACGCCAGCCCCGGACGGCCGGCGCGCGCACGACGCTTGTCAGATGCACGCAAGCAAAAACGCACAGGATGCCGCGGATTCGGCCTCGTGGGTGGCGTCAGAGGACCAGCTCTGACGCCGGGATCGGACTTCTGAAGTGTCGAGATGTCGAGGGCGCGACGCAAAGGAGTGGTGGCGTCGGCCCTGTCCTGTCATGTCCTTCGTCCTGTGGAAGGGGTGTCTCCAGGACCGTCGTCCCGCAGCCGGGGCATCGCGGGGTAGGTGGTGATGCCGAGGGTGCGGGGCGGGTCCGCGCAGCGTCGGCCTAGCGGCGCACGACGATGCCCTGGCGGCGGGCGGAGGTGGGCAGCTCGTCGTCCTCGGACGACGAGCAGCACGAGTCCTCGTCGCTGTAGCCGCAGCGCGAGCCGCCGCAGTCGAGCTTGACGCGGTCGCCGCCGCGCGTGATGCCGTAGCGCTCGCACGAGCACTGCGAGGCGGTCGAGTAGTCGGACATGCTGGAGGCGGAGCTGGGCGAGCTGGAGCCGGAGCGCGACGACAGGCTGGAGCCGACGGACGACGGCGGCGACGACGAGAGGTCGTAGTCGTCGAAGGTGGTGGCGCTGAAGCGGCTGGTGAGCTCGTCGACGGTCGCGGCGGAGAGCGCGCCGTACTCGGCCTCGAGGATGTGCTTGGTGGCGTGCGGCGAGATGGGCTTGGGCGACTGGATCTGCGAGATGGAGAGCGGGCGGCCCTTGGGGATGTCGGCGGTCGCGGCGCGGGACTCGCGGCGGGAGGAGGAGGAGTGCTTGGAGCTGGAGTGCTTGGAGGAGGACTTGGAGGCGGACTTGGAGGAGGACTTCGACGAGGAGGACTTGGAGGAGGGGACGTCGAGGATGTTCAGGGCGCGGCCGGTGGTGGGCTCGGTGGTGGAGTCTTCAGCTGGGTTGTGAGAGACGTGGTAGCCATCGATGATGTACTGGTGGTTTGTCAGAGAGTGGGGGAGTGAGAGGGGGGAGGAACGTACGTAGTACCAGTAGCGTTGGCCGGGCTGGAGCATGGAGCCCTGAAACTTGAACGTGCCCTTCCATGCGCCGGACTTGGACGAGGTCTTGTCCTTGGCGAGAGGAAGCTGGCCGGCGTAGTTGTCCCATGAGCCGAGGAGATGGACGGTCTTGACGGAGGAGGAAGTGCGAAGATTGAAACTGAGTTGAATGGCGGCCATTCTGATTATTTGATGCGTGAGAGTCGTAAAATTGAAAACTGATTTGGATTGGCTTCGATTTGAAGTGAGCAAGGACGAGCTAGTTTATTAGGATATCGTCGGGTTTGTGAGTGGTGAAATTAGGAGGGAGTTGACCAGCAACTGTGAAATTGAATATTAGAATAGAAGAAGTTGGTGATGAGGATTAAGAGCACGGCTCTGGACAAGAAAGATGACAACAAAAAGGACGAAGGACGAAAAAGGGACAACGGAATTGTAGAAAACTAGCTCGGAAACTTGAAGGCTTGCTGAAGAGAAAAGGAGAGGAAAGGAAGGAAAGGAGAGAGGAGACGAGAAGGGAGGAGTGGTCTCTTATGTGGAAGCCATGGTGGTGGTGGAGGAGGGGGAGGGGGAGGGGAGAGGGGAGGGGGGTGGATGGAGATGGATGAATGGGACAGGAGAGGTGGAGGAGGAGAGGTGGAGGTGGAGGTGGTGGAGGTGATGGAGGAGGAGGAGAGGAGGACGACGAAGAGGAAGAGGAGGAAGAGGAGGAAGAGGAGGAAGAGGAGGAGGAGGAGGAGGAGGAGGAGGAGGACGAAGAGATAGACAGACACACGGCAGAGCAGAGGCGACGATGATTGGCCGACGCAGCTGACTGATGGGCGATCTGCACGGTCGGCGCGTAGGCATGCTGTGATTCTGTGAAGCAGACAACGCTAGGCTGCTCTGGGACAGCAGCGTCTAGATCCATGTCGACGGCGGCCACTCACATCGTGCGACGAGGCTGTGATGTTTCCGTGATGTCTCCTCACTAAGGCGTCGTCGACATGCTCTGCAAATAGTCGCCCAATCAGCTGATGTCGATGAGCGGAAAATAGATTTCCTATCATATCATATCATATGTACATATAATATGATATGGAAAAGCTTCGAGTACAGACACTCAGTAACTATGCGGCATAGTGCATGCTACATGCTGCATGCTACATGCTGTCACTCAGGTACATATCACAGTGAGTGCAGATGTGTGCAGATGTGAGTGCAGGAGTGGACAAGAAATACAAGAAGTACAAGAAATATAAGAAATATAAGAAATATATTAAACACATCACCTACATCTGTAGACATGAGCCTTGATTGGTGCATCCCTCCTGCTACTGAAGTCTCCTGCGGAAGATGTCCATGTGGATGCGCCATGCATCCATGATCCATCCTTCAGCCAAGTCCCAGTCAGATCCTCGGCGTCTTGATTCTTCAATTCTTCAACCAGGAAGCCGACGATGACGACGACAAGCTAGGGCGTCAAAGTGGCCGTCCTCGAGGACTTCCTCCTTATCTGTGAGCGAGGGCTCGAAGGTCGCGATGCATGTCGACGAGGGATGCGAGGCCACACTCACGTGGACGACGGAGGATATCGAGGATACATAGATACATACATAGATGCATACATCCCACCCCTCTGTGCACAGAGAATGCAGAATGCAGAATGCAAACACATGCAGTGTGACTGCGTATGCATCTGCCCAGAGCCCTTTCATCTTTGATCTTTCTTCTTCCTAGCTTCGGCGGGTAAGGAAGGTTTCTTTGTAGTGACAATGAGCCGAGGCTGGAGGGACAGTGACTATCCTTGCATCCTTATATGGAAAATCCTCAGTGTTGACGAGAGGAGATCAGAGATCAGAGATCAGAGAAAAGGAGAACAGGGCACGTGATAGATGGTCACATCGCTCCTCACCGCTCCTCACCGCTCTTCACCTGACCTGAGTCACCTGACTTGAAAGTACACGTGATACCTCTTGGCCATCACGGGTTTTGTGGTCGAGGTCACGAGATACCCCAGATACCCCTGATACCCCTGATACCCCGCCAAAACCGAATGACGCTCAGGCTATGGCACCGATGACAGCGAAGGGGCGAAGATCAGCATCCAAACGACCCATTCTCCAGACTCTCCAGACTCTCCAGAGAGCTGACAGCTGAAGAGACTCGCGTCGTCGCAGATCGGCATGATGGCGCGTCACAGAAGTCTTGACATTCCACTTTTCCTCCACTTTTCCTCCGCTTCCTTTCGCCATCTGTCCGGAGAAGGACTTGGCTGGACAGGCAGGTTTTCAGTCCATGTCACGGCACACTTTGCGTGTGGATGCTGTGCTGTGCTGTGCTGTGCTGTGCTGTGCTGATGCTGACTCAAAAGAACAATTCTTCATCTCACAGGACAGATTATGAATATCAACGAGGCTGAAGATGCGAGTGTTGGTTGATAGGATCCCCCGGAACCCCGCTTGCTCCGACCCTACTACCTTGGCTTAGGTAAGGACGTCAAGGATGTCAACTTGATAGTTATCAACCTACGTCATCTCTCTTGTTGTTTGTTGTTTGTTGTTTGTTGTTTATTGTTGGTTGTTGGTTGCCTTCCTCTGTCCCTCTTCTCATCCCTCTTCTCACATCTCTTCTCACATCTCACATCTCACATCTCTAAATACACGACTACACAACTACACTCTATTGCAATACAATACAAGCTGTTCCACATGAATGTCATTCTCCTTGTTATTATGTAGATGCAACGGCGAGTCAATCTACCTCCGCCCCTTTGGCACCACATCTCAACCTCCATTCCCCTCCATTCCCCTCCCTCCCTCTTCCTCGCTGTTGCAGATCTCTAAAGCCACCGCCTATCAAATCGTCACAGCCACCAGAGACGGGGACGAGCTTTGTCTGCAACGATCCTCAAATGACATCTTTCATTCCCTAAGAATCCCTTGGCACCTTCTTCTTCAGCTCCCCAGCTCTTCACTGCCTCCTTTCATACCCTGTACTTCAATGAAAACTCGTTCATAACATGGGATCCAGGGACATTCATAACACGGGCCCCAGGGACACCAGATTCGTTCCGGCTGCTCGGCGGCCCTTTCACTATGCCTGTCCTATTTCCTTTTCTGGACATAATTCTTCCATCCCCGCACCCGTGCGTTTCAGATGAAGATTTAGCTTCGAAGGGCCCTCTTTTGATTTCCAATACTCGCCTCACAGCCCATTGTTCGCAGAGGGCCCACTATAAAGCCAACGCATTTCCCCAGAGAACTTACCCCACGAAGACTGTCTATCATCTGTCAGAGCAACCTAGGAAATGATCTCAACCATGGGCACAAAAGATTTGAGGGCGCTTCAAGTGCCCAAGCCGACTAGACCCGGTATCCAACGTCTGTCATCAATGACAACAACCAGAGAGGAGGTTTCCGAAGCAGGCGAAAATGTCGTCGTCGTGCCTCACAGATACCTGCTGCAACGCGCACACTCGTACTCGGACGGCTTCGCCGCCTCGCTCGGCAAGGCTAGGGCGGAACTCTCGACTATGAATCTTGAGGATGAGACGTCAGTTCTTTCAGACCCACCCTCGAGGCCAGAGTCACCTGAAAGCCCTCTAACCGACAGCACGCCTCAGACACCTCTCACGCCGCTCAGTCCATCCACCGACCTCCAATCGGCCGACACCTTCGCCTTCGCCTTCGACATCGACGGCGTGCTCGTGCGCGGCGGCAAAGCCATCCCCGAAGCCATCGAAGCGATGAAGATGCTCAACGGCGAGAACGAATACGGCGTCAAAGTGTAAGGCCGCCTTCTCCGCTCTTTCTTCCATCATCACATGACGCACCATATTCAAGTGCTCAAGCTAACACCCACAGTCCCTACATCTTCCTCACCAACGGCGGCGGCAAAACCGAAGCCGAGCGCTGCCTCGACCTGTCCCGCCAACTCGACATCCCCGTCTCCCCCGCGCAGTTCATCTGCGGGCACACGCCGATGCGCGAGCTCGCCGCCACCTATCACAGTGTCCTTGTGATCGGGGGCGAGGGCGAGAAATGCCGCGAGGTCGCCGAGGGCTACGGCTTCCGCGACGTGATCACGCCGGGCGACATCATCTCGTACGACGCCGCGACGACGCCCTTCCGCACCCTCACGGCGGCGGAGCGCGCGAACAGCAAGGGCGGCCGCGACCTGAGCACCGTGCGCATCGAGGCCGTCTTCGTGTTCGCGGACTCGCGCGACTGGGCCGGCGACTGCCAGATCATGCTGGACGTGGCGATGTCGGTTGGCGGGTATCTGGGGACGCTGTCGGAGCGCTTCGACGAGGGCCCGCCGATCTTCTTCAGCCATAGCGACATTGTCTGGTCGGCGGCGCACCAGAACGTGCGGCTGGGCATGGGGGCCCTGCGCAGGATGGTCGAGAGCCTGTTTCGCGAGGTGACGGGCGGCGCGGAGCTCACGACGGTGGCGTTTGGGAAGCCGCAGACGGGGACGTTTGAGTTTGCGACGAGGCTGCTGAGACAGTGGCGCAAGGAGGAGTATGGGATCGACGAGCCGCCCGAGACGGTGTATTTTGTGGGGGACACGCCGGAGAGCGACATCAGGGGCACGAACGAGTTTAACGAGAAGAGCAGGAACGACTGGTTCTCGATCTTGGTCAAGACCGGTGTATGGCAGGAGGGCACGGAGCCGGCGTACAAGCCGAGAGCGACGGTGGATAATGTGCTGGAGGCGGTGAGGTTCGGACTCGAGCGGGAGTTTGGGAAGCCGGGCGCGAAGGTACCGCAGAAGATCGATCCGCTGTGCTTGGCGGGGGATGTGGTGAAGATTGTCTCATGAAGGAATATGCGCGGGAATGGGAAAGATGGGGACATGGTAGGGACTGGATGCGATATGTCATTAGGCGTTATCTGTTTTTCTGGCGAGAGCGGAAGTTGCAAATACCCCCGGAATACACCACGCAGGACAGTGCTGTAGATACCCCCTTTAGCAGGATAGCTAGCAGGAGGACTGGGGAGTAGTAGCAAACATCTACTGTTATATGTGCTTTACACCTGTTATTGTATCTATTTTTACTGCGGATGCAGACTCATCTGTTGTCTTCGGTCATGTGAGAGAGGTCCACGTGAGCGTAAAAGAAACGTCCGTTGTGACGTTGAGACATTCACAGTAGGGAGGGCTCAGGGACCTAAAGTTCGTTAGCTAAACTCTACTCCTGCCTCCACAAACGCATCCCCATCACGTGTAGCAAGATCATGAACGAAGTGGACTGCACATCCTCATCTTTCTTCCCCATCGTCGAATCCGAGCCTGCACTCCATTCCACCAACCACGAACAACCGTCCCCTCATCAATGCGAAGCTCCCCAGCTCGCCTCCCGCGCCGTCCCCCCCCGACAGCACCCATGAAAACCCCCCCACCGCCCACCGCGCCCTCCCCCCCCGCGCCCCCCCAAAC
>Ga0123337_10007686_pt1 | contig 9995 bp, 9 predicted proteins | sample frozenSSSSmetaG_FD_89792 | JGI IMG/M metagenome (GOLD analysis project Ga0123337, IMG submission 89792) | Glacier valley bacterial and archeal communities from Borup Fiord, Nunavut, Canada, to study Microbial Dark Matter (Phase II) -... | ecosystem: Environmental > Aquatic > Freshwater > Ice >...
GCCGCCGGTATCCACGTCGGTGTGCCGCTCTTCCGCCTCGGTGAGCTCGGTCTTTCGCTCCTCGACTTCGGCAGCAGTGGGCTGAACAATATCAACCCGGCACTCAACACGGGCTTCAGCAACGTCGTCGTTTACGGCGCGAACCTGACGCTCCGACCGATCGGACGAATCGGCATCAACCTGGAAGGCGCCAAAAGCGTCACCCAGCGCGGTGTCTTCAATATCGATGGTCAGAACAACGATGACAACAACGCCTACATCGGAAACGTCACCTATGCAAGCGGACCGATCAACGTGAAACTCGCCTACCAGTATATCGATCCGCGCTACGCGGCTCCGGGATTCTGGAACAAAATCGGCAACTGGTACAACCCGACCAACATCCAGGGACCTTCTGGTAACGTCGGCTACAAAATCAATAATCGCCTGTCGGCTTATGTCGGCGGCGGCTACTACACCGGTGCGCGCAATCGCCCCGGCAACTTCACAATGGGTTCGAGCATCGCTCAGGGCAAAGCCGGTATCAAGTTCAATGTGAACCGCTACCTCAATGTCGGAGCCGATTACGAGGGCGTGATCTACGACCTGTCCACCGCCGTTTCCGGTACCGGACGCCGTGGCAAGCCAGTTGAGCAGTACATCACGCTCGGTATTGGCGCGAACCTGACCAGCAACACGACATTCAAGGTCGCCTACCAGCTCCTCAACCAGCAGGAAGTCGGCTCCACCTACCTGGGTGGCACTGGCACAGGAACCTCCAACGCCAGCGTGTTCACGACACAACTCGCCGTCCACTTCTAAGCAGACGACGCGTAGTATCGCTCCTGCCGTCCTCCCTATACTGGGGAGGACGGCTTTTTTGCGCGGATTTTATCGGCAGGTTCTGGAAGCGATGCAGGAAAATCGATATGCGTCGCCGAAAAGAAGCAAAGAAGGGTGTTCACTTGCCGCCAATTCATCGTGCCACCATTCAGCACACTGTTTCTATTTCTTTTTATCTCTTTCTGTTTCTTTTTATCTCTTTCTATCATTTCGGGCGTAATGAGGCGAACACTTGCACCAAAGCTATAATCAAGAAACTGGAAAAATAGTCCTGCCAGACAGACCACATTGCAAGGAGGAACCAGTATGAACCTTGAAATAACGACGCCGATGCGTACCCTGCTGTGCGAAGATGATGGGATCACCGTCATGCAGTTGCGCAAAGCCCTGCTTCTCGGCGGTTTCGATATCGTGGGTGAAGCAATGTCGGGTCGCAAAGCGATCGAACTCGCGCTATCGCTCAAGCCCGATCTGATACTGATGGATATCAATATGCCTGGTTCAATGAACGGTATCTCTGCAGCTCGCGAGATCGTACAGCACCTGGCGGTTCCGATCATCATGCTGACCGCCTACAGCGACGACGACTCCGTCAACGACGCACTCGAAGCTGGCGCATGCGCCTATCTGGTGAAACCAATAACCAGGGAACAACTGCTGCCTGCGATCTACCTCGCCGTAACCCGGTTTCGAGCCATACAAACTGCGATCGAGGAGGCGACCGACCTGCGTGAAGCGCATGATATACGCCGAATAGTCGAAAAAGCAGTAACAATGCTGCTCGAACAGCAGACGATCAGCGAGAACGAAGCCTACCGAGTTCTCCAACAGCAGATGGATGTGACGCGGCGCACACTTCGGCAGACAGCGCAGGATATTCTCGACGGAGGCATCCTCTCGAGCATTCCACCTCCCGAAGGTCCCATCGAGGCGGTTCCCGTATCCTCCTGCGGCACTTCACGCTAGACATTTTGCCGTCTCATGATTGTATTTTCTTACTGGATTTTCTTATTCTGTTTCCTTCTTTATGTCCTTTCCAGTCTTCTGTTTTGCTGGCTCTTTTTTTGCTGTTCTTTTGCTGCTTCTTCTTTTTGCTGGCTTTTTTTACTGTCTTTCTTCTGTGACGTTTATCACAATTACGATGATTACTCCCGACCGAAGCGAATTCTTAGCGCGGGCACAGACCGGCAATTTGATCCCGGTATATCGCGAAATACTCGCCGACCGCCTGACTCCGGTTTCTGCCTATGAGCGGCTGACGAGCGGCATTGCCCCCGGCTGCAGAGTCGAGGATGCGTATGCATTTCTGCTCGAAAGTGTCGAGGGCGGCGAGCGCCTCGGACGCTATTCGTTTCTCGGCTGCAGCCCGACGCTGGTCTTTCGCAGCAAAGGCAGAACGGCAGTCATCACCGAACATGGCGTCACGCGTACGGTCGAAATCGCTCTCGGTCAAGACCCGCTTTCGTTTCTCAAACAGCTTCTCGACAGATACAAATATGTCGAATCGCCGGACTTACCCCGGTTTTGCGGCGGCGCGGTCGGCTACTTCAGCTACGATGTCGTACGTTTCTTCGAAGCGATTCCGGATACGAATCCCGACGAACTCGATGTCGACGACGCCTGTTTCCTGTTTACCGACACGCTGCTGATTTTCGATCATGTCCGCCACCGTATCAAGGTGCTGTGTAATGCCCATGTGACGGAGGATCCGAACGCAGCGTATGATGCCGCACTGATCAAAATCGAGATTCTGGTGTCTCGCCTTCGCGCTTCGTATGATCCGCCCGCGCCATATCAGCCGCTCACGCCACTGCCGATACAGATAGAGGCTCTATTTCCCCGTTCAGAATATGAGGCGGCAGTTCAGCGCTGCCGGGAGTACATTCTCTCGGGGGATGCTTTCCAGATCGTGCTGTCGCAGCGGTTTCGTGTGCCGTTTACCGCCCCTCCCTTCGATCTGTACCGTGCCCTCCGCTCCGTTAATCCCTCACCCTACATGACCTATCTCGATCTCGGTGAACGCAAACTCGTCGCTTCGTCACCCGAGATACTGGTGACCGTCGAGCAGAAAACCGTTCGTGTTCGCCCGATCGCCGGGACGCGCCCGCGTGGCGCGACGCCGGAAGAAGATGTGCGTCTCGAGACGGAACTGCTCGCGGACGAGAAGGAGCGCGCGGAACATATCATGCTCGTCGACCTCGGGCGCAACGATGTCGGTCGCGTCTGCGAATATGGCAGTGTGCATCTCGACGAGTTGATGTCGATCGAGAAATATTCTCACGTGATGCACATCGTTTCAAACGTGACGGGAAAGCTCGCGCCGCAGAAGGACGTCTTCGATGTGCTTCGCGCCTGTTTTCCAGCCGGAACCGTTTCCGGCGCGCCGAAAGTACGGGCAATGGAGATTATCGAGGAGCAGGAATCGACTCGGCGGGGCTTTTATGCGGGAGCGGTCGGGTACTTCAGCTATTCGGGAGACATGGATATGGCGATCACGATCCGCACGATGCTGCTCGAGGGTCAGACAGCCTATCTACAGGCTGGAGGTGGACTGGTTGCCGATTCTATTCCGGCAAACGAATATCAGGAGTGCCTGAACAAAGCGGGCGCCCTCGTTGCGACGATCGAACGGGCAGAAGTGGGTCTGGACTGAAGCGGTCTGTACCAAAAAAGCAGATGTGCGGATCAGCTCTCTCTCGCCGCTCTGGCGTCGGCGGTGCGAGCGATCGGGATCACGACGCGGAAGATGGTGCCGCGATCGGGCAGGCTTTCCATTTGCAGTTCACCTTTATGAAGATCGAGATACCGGCGAATCAGCGGGAGACCGACCTCCCAGCCCTCATAACCGCGTGCTGGAGAGTTTTCGAGCAGCGGAAACGAGGCAACCATGTTAGCGAGGGCTTCCGGGGGAATATGCAGTGCGGTATCTCGCGCCTCGACAGTGATCATGCTGACATCGCGCCAGGCTCTCACCTCGACACAGCCTCCTGCAGGTGTAGCGCGCAGTGAGCTGGACAGCAGATGGTATATTATATGGCGAAAGATGCTTTTGTCGGCTTCGATTTGCCCCAGATCGTCGGCAAGAGTCATCGGGAATTCGACTTTTTTTCGCTCCGCGAGCGGCTGCAACGTAGTATAAAGCTCCTGCATCAGCGGAGTGACGTCGACCAGAATATACTGCAGTATCAGTTTTCCGGCACGAATACGCAGCAGATCGAGTAGATTGTTGATGCATTCGAGCAGATTTTGCGCCGAGTTTTCGATGTGCGCAAGAGCCTGCGACTGTGCGGGCACAATCGGTCCATACGACTCTTCCATCAGCAGTTCGGTGAAGCCGAGGATCGCTGTCAGCGGAGTTCGCAGTTCATGCGAGGCGTTCGAGAGAAATCGTCCTGCCAGATGCTGCGTGGTAACCGCCTCATCCTGGTAGCCCGCCAGTTCCAGTTCACACTGGCGGATTCGTCTGTCCGCAACCGCAGCGATCACGAAGGCGCAGTAGCCGTCATTGTTATGCAGCGCGGGCGCATCTGCACCACGTGCCTCCAGAACCAGGCGCGATTCATTCTCCAGACACAGCAGCATTCGCTGCACATCCGGCCAGTGCAGGGGCAGCGCTGCGAAGAGCTGTGATGCTGTGCCCAGACCATCGGTGTACGCCAGTCGGCTGCCATACGTGTGCGAGGCGGCATGTATTTCTGCTGGCTGGCTGGTCGATTTGGCAGTCACAGCGTCGTTTTCTGCCTGTATCCGCTCAATTCCGGCGTACTCATGGCAGGAAGCAAGCGCCGATAGCAGTTCGAGCGCCGCCGTATGCGCTGCTCCTTTACGTGAATACAGTTCGCGATTCAGATGCCACAACTCTGCCTGGACAGTCTTCTGCCACTGGCGCATAATGATGCCCTGGTTGTCACGCAGCACCTTCGCTGAGTTGAGACAGGTCCATATCATCGCAGTTATTTACCCTGCTTTTTCGTAAGCCGCTGCACAATCAGTGGTGTTAGATCATTCGAGGAATAGACCAGTGAGTTGACTTCGAACACGTTCTGGAACCCTTTTTCGGCAGCAATTTTACCGATGATTATGCGCAGCTTGGCCAGTTGCGCGCGGCGGAACTGCTCGAGTGCGCTGGACCGAAAAGCCTCTATGTCCTGATCGAAGTTCGGCATCGCCTGATGTATGCTGGCGGTCATATCCTGCAGCTTTTTCATACGCGCTTTGTCTGCAGGGGTGAGGTTCTTATCTGTTTTGACCTGCAGGTTCGAGAGCTCATCCTGCTGCTGACCAGAGAGGGTTTTCAGCTCTTTGAGTCGCGCGAGATTTGCTTCTGTTCTGACTGTTTTGCTGTTGATCGTTGCATACTCCAGCCACTCGCTGAGCGACAAATAACCAACGGACTCGAGGTCGGATAGCTGGCGGCTGGCTTCAATACGCAGCTCTGTGTCTTTCTGCGCCAGTTCTTCACGATCGCCAGAAGCAGCATACACACGCTCCAGGTCGACATTTGCGACATTGCCGAGCGAAAGCGCGATTTGCGATTTCGGTTCGGGGCTCTGACGTGCATCGACAATAGCCGCGCCGAAACCGCAGAGCAGTGAGAGTGTCAGTATACAGATTGGCGCGGCGAGATTAGGGTTGGGAGATCGCATTACGGATTAGCTTCCTTCGTAGTCGAGGATAAATCTTCTCTTCGGTGTGGGCTCGAGAGTCGCTGCCCGGGCGATAGTCGAGACACATCGCTTTGTTGTCAGGCAACGCGCAAAAATTACCGCACTGAATTTAGTGTCGTTTTGAGATCAAAATAGCCGAAAATTTTGCTCGATAATTATTGAGGTTAGCCTTACTTGTTCAGGGGTTCAGACCCTCTGAAGCAGGTTACGCCGGTTCGACTGTGACGCGCCCGGCTTCCAGATGCAGTCTGCCAGCTGCGAAAAGCCGTACCGCTTCGACATAAGCGCTGTGCTCTGCTTCCAGAACGCGAGCAGCAAGCGTTACCGGCGTGTCGTCGGGCAGCACCGGCACGGTTTTTTGTGTAATAATCGGGCCGGTGTCGTAGTCCTCATCGACAAAATGGACGGTGGCTCCGCTCCACTTTGTTCCACTATCGATCACAGCGCGGTGAACATATTCGCCATACATTCCATGCCCACCGAACTCCGGCAGCAGGGCGGGATGCACGTTCATGATGCGACCGGAGTACGCGGCGATCAAATGCACCGGCAGGCGACGCATGTAGCCCGCGAGGCAGATGAGTTCGATTCGATGGCGTTTCAGCAGGCGCAGCAGCGCGGTAGAGTAACCTTCTTCGTGTCCCTCATATCTGCGCGGCGAGACGACGGCGAGAGCGCTGCCAGATCCACGCGCACGGTCAAGCGCGGGCGCATCGCTGCGGGTTCCAACGACGAGAGCGATCCTGCCCTCGATCGTGCCGCGGGAACAGCCGTCGAGGAGCGCCTGTAAATTCGTGCCGCGCCCCTGACCGGAGACGAGCACGGCAATCGCGAGCGGCGCGGGTGGCAGGACAGTCTCATGCATCGAAGCTGGATCTCCTCTCAGTAGAATTCGACAGCACTAAGGGACTGTAAAAGAATAATCTCCCGGGCATTTGTAGGGGCGCTGCTTGCTGCGCCCTCCTGAGTCGGAAAGTTATATATTTACAGATCCTAAGCAGACAGACGCCATTTGTTCGTAGATTTCAATTATGTGTCCGACGGAAAAAGACAATCAAAAAGACAGTCTCCTGGCGGAACGCCCGCAGCGACGGACTTCAGTCCGTTGAGGCAATCATGGGATCGACCTGGGCTGGAAAACTACGAACTTTCTGCGCCTGCCCGCTTAAAATGTCACAGGCGAACTATCTGTCCAGTATTGTACCTAGGTCGAGCGACTTTCTGCACAAAAACTATAATTACGGGCATTTTGAGGACAACTGCTGCGTGCCCGGAAGGTAAAAACTTCTGGAACCACAAAGTGCAAGCCTACCGGGTACTGGGAGTACCCGCCTTCAAAGTGCGAACGTCCGCCAGACAGCGGCAGTACGTTCGACGCGCAGCGGAACGTACTCTATTTGATTCGCAGCACGTTCCGCTTCGCTTCAAATGCACATTGTTTTTAATGCAGGCATTGGCAATGGAGCGAGGTACGTCCGAAAGACGTCTGCTTTTTCCAGCTGGGTAGTTTCAGTACCCGGCAAAATAATCGGCTGCGGAAGGTGAGTAAAATAGTATGTCCACTCCACTCCGACTTATTCTCTTCAGCAGTGTTCTGCTGCTGATTTTTCTGGCTCTCTGTACCGGTTGCGCGCGCCCGATCAATCGTACTGCCGAACGTCGCGTTCGCGAGATGCTGCCCGAAATTTTGGGGACTGCTCGCGCCTATCGTGTGCACATCGACAATGCCCCGCAAAGCACGCTGGGCGGACGCTTCACCAATGTTGCCATCGATGGCGATGACGTGCAGCTTGCAAATGGACTGGTGCTCGACAGCCTGCACCTCGATCTGAAAGGCGTAGATTTCGATACCGGCAACAGACAGCTTCGCAGCATCCGTGAGACTCGCTTCCGGGCGACTATTGGAACATCGAATCTGGATGAGTTCGTCGCAGGAATGGCTGTCGATCGCAGTGAAAAAAATGCAAACACTGCGGGCGGCAAGGTAATATCTGATGAGCCCATCCGTAATATTCGGATCTCGGTGGGCGTAAAGGACATCGTGACGATCTCCGCCGACCGTATCGTGCTCGGCCTCGGGGTTCCCTTTCGGCTGACTGGTCCCGTGCATATCGTGCCGCCGCGCCAGATCGAAATCGACCCGAAGCGCTTAGTGGTCGTCGGAATTCCTTTCACTGGAAATCCGCTGCAACTGATAAAGCAGTGCTTCGAAAGCTCGCTCGATCTGTCGGCGCTGCCATTCCCGGTAGTGCTCACCGAGGTCCACACCGCACCCGGAACGCTGACGCTCTTCGGGACAGCAAACGTCTCGGCGCTGCTGGCGCGCAGGCAGCCTGTGAAAGGTCTGCGTTCGGCAAAATGATTTCATGCAGAGCCTGTCGATATTCAGTATCGCTACACATTGCGAAGTTTGGGGACGTGTCAGTGCAATACAAGGGTCTGTAAATAGTTGACTTCCCGATGAGAAGAGGGCGCAGCAAGCAGCGCCCCTACGGACTTTGCCGGGCGCGGCAAGCAGCGCCCCTACAAATGCGTGGAAGATCATTCTTTTACAGTCCCTGAGTATTCGCGTTTTGTCTCGTAATGATTACCCTGCCAACTGATTGTCCTGCTCCGCTACAGAGACTCATACAGCGCTTCAGCTTTGACATGAAAGGGATACCATGACTGCGTTTGATTGGGAATTGGAACGGACAAAAGACAACCTATGGGCGCTCACTACTCCGCCGGGCACCTCCAAATATACGATGCATATATCTGATAATGAGGGACTATGAACACTCGTCTGCACAGTGGGCAAAACAGTGCTTCAGTACGATGCACGCTGTATCAAAGACCTACACGCGATGCTCAAAGCAACTGGAGATTGGGTCGAATTGGGAGGGGCTGACGAGCAGAAACCTGCGAAGGAAGGAACCGTAGAAGCCTGGGGGAGAGCTTCAGACAACCCGATCTGCGGTTGGTACGGACTTAAAAAAGGGCTGCGTGGGCGCTTCGGTGTCTATATTCCCCCGCTCATGGAAGTGCTCGGTCTTTGCGAGATGGAACACAATCCAAAAAACAACCGTGTGCGCGCGAAATAGGTCGGCTCTCAGTAACTGATTGGATTGCGTTCATAGAGTGCAGGGAACGGGCGATATTGAACGAAAATGCTTACATGGAGTGGGAAGATGCCCTCGAAACAATCGCGGCTTCTGGCGGCACAACGCTGCTAATCGGAGGAATGGACACTGGCAAGACGACTTTCTCACGTCTTCTGCTCAACCGCTGCATCGAAGTAGACATCAGCAAAGAAAATAGAGACGTAAATAATAAGGAAAACAGCGCAGACGCAGAGCCGAATGCTGCGGATAGTGGAATTAGGACACAGACCAGAACAGCGACAAAGAAGGTCGATCGTGTCGCTGTGCTGGACGCCGACTTAGGGCAGTCCGAGATCGGTCCGCCTGCCTGCGTCGGGCTCGCTTTTGCCGGGCAGCCAGTGCTCTCGCTCTCCGATCTTCAGCCAGCCCTGCTTGCCTTTGTCGGCAGCGTCACGCCGCACGGGTGGCTGCTCGAACTCGTGACAGCCGTACGCCGCCTCGCCGACTCTACGCCTGCGGGCATGCCGCTGATTATCGATACGGGAGGCTATCTCCAGGGCGCCTCGGCACGGCGGCTGATACAGACCCTCTGTGACCTGCTCGCCCCGGCGCATATCGTCGCGCTGCAGCGCGGTACGGAACTCACGCCATTTCTGCCTCCCCTGCGGCGGCGGGGAAACTGCACACTGCATCTGCTGCCGATCCCCGCTGCAATCACGCATAAAACGCCTCGCCTGAGGACTCAGCGCCGCGCGATGCGCTTCGCTGCCTACTTCCAGAACGCAGTCGAACATTCCTATAATTTCGATGAGGTCGCTTTCGGCGGAACATGGCTGGGGACCGGCACGCCGCTCGCGGCACATCTGTTGAAGTTTGCGGCTCAAACACTGCGATCTCGTGGAAAAGTGTATTATGCCGAGCGGAGCGATCAGCATCTCGGTATCATGACGAGCCATCCGGTTCCACATGACGCACCCGAACTCGGGATTTTACTGCAGGAGCTAAAAGCGAAGTCCATGACGATTACGTCCGCGCCACGTCTGAAACACCTACTGGTCGGGCTGGAAACCGGCGGAGGTAAACTGCTCGGTCTCGGATCTCTCTCTGCGGTCGATTTCCGGAGGCGCACGCTCGGCGTTCTAACGCCGGTGCGGGCTCCGGCAGCGGCGTCGATACTACGGTTTGGCAGCCTGCGCGTAGCGCCCGATGGCAGCGAAGTCGGTACACTCGCGCCCAACGAAATAGGATGATCCCCACTGGTGATCGTAACTAAGGGATTGTAAAAGAATGATCTCCCGGGCATTTGTATGGGCGCTGCTTGCTGCGTCCAACAAAGTCCGTAGGGACGCTGCTTGCTGCGTCCAACAAAGTCCGTAGGGACGCTGCTTGCTGCGCCCTCCTGATTCGAGAAGTCAACTATTTA
>Ga0123337_10007687_pt1 | contig 9995 bp, 10 predicted proteins | sample frozenSSSSmetaG_FD_89792 | JGI IMG/M metagenome (GOLD analysis project Ga0123337, IMG submission 89792) | Glacier valley bacterial and archeal communities from Borup Fiord, Nunavut, Canada, to study Microbial Dark Matter (Phase II) -... | ecosystem: Environmental > Aquatic > Freshwater > Ice >...
AAGAACAAACATTAAATAAATATTAGTTAGCAACATTTAGTCTTTATCTTTGCCCAATTTATAAAAATAATAAATCCTGTTTCACTCTATTGTATGAAATATAAACGCATTCTTCTAAAATTAAGTGGCGAGTCACTTGCCGGAACACAACATTATGGCATTAGTGCTGATATGCTTAATCAATATGCAGTAGAAATTAAGCAATTGGTTGATGCAAAAGTGCAAGTAGCAATAGTGATAGGTGGTGGAAATATTTTCAGAGGGATTCAATCTATGGAAGCTGGCGTTGATAGGGCACAAGGAGATTACATGGGCATGTTGGCAACTGTAATTAATAGCATGGCGCTGCAAGGTGCTTTAGAAAATCATGGAATTTTCACCCGTGTGCTTTCTGCAATTCGTATGGAACAAATTTGTGAACCATTTATCAGACGCAGAGCTATCCGTCATCTAGAAAAAAACAGAGTAGTTATTTTAGGAGCCGGAACAGGCAATCCTTATTTTACAACCGATTCTGCTGCAAGTTTAAGAGCTATAGAAATAGAAGCTGATGTAGTTTTGAAAGGTACACGTGTTGATGGTGTTTACACTGCAGATCCAGAAAAAGATCCGTCGGCAACAAAATATGAAAATCTTTCGTTTGATGAGGCATATCGTAATAATTTAAATATTATGGATATGACTGCCTTTACCTTATGCAAAGAAAATAATTTACCTATCATTGTATTCGATATGAATAAGCCCGGCAATTTATTAAAAATAGTAAACGGCGATAATAACGTTGGTACTTTAATTTCAAACTAAATTATTTATTAACCACACACCTTGAATATTTATATTTTTTAACATGGAAGAAATACAATTTTTTCTCGACGAATCAAAAGATTCAATGGAGAAAGCTTTAAAACACACTCAAATAGAACTTCAAAAAATACGAGCAGGCCGGGCTACACCAAGTATGCTTGATGGGTTGATGGTTGATTATTATGGATCAATGACTCCTCTCAACCAAGTTGCATCAATTACAACACCCGATGCCAGAACAATAATGATTAAACCTTTTGAGAAAAAAATTATTACTGAAATTGAAAAATCAATTAAAGATAGTAGTTTAGGCCTTAATCCTCAAAACGATGGAGAAGGAATCAGGTTAAATATTCCTCCTTTAACTGAGGATCGCAGAAAGGATTTAATGAAAAAAGTTAAAAATGAAATTGAGGTTGGTAAAGTAAACGTGCGCAATATCCGTAAGTCTACTAACGAAGATTTAAGAAAACTATTAAAAGATGGCGCATCTGAAGATGATGTAAAAAGAGCAGAAGATAAAGTTCAAACCCTTACTGATGGCTTTGTAACAAAAATGGATAGTTTATTTTCTGAAAAAGAAAAAGAAATTATGACAGTTTAAAACCTAATCATTTACAAAGTAAAATAATCCTAAAATATTTAAAATAAAATTAGTTTAAATTTGTTTTTATTGATATAAAAAAACTATATTTGCGGATTAATAAGAAGAAAGTCGGAAAAAATAAATAAAAAATGTATTTAACAACTGAAATCAAACAAGACCTGTTTACGAAGCACGGACATGCTAAAAAAGCTAGTGATACGGGTTCAGCAGAATCACAAATTGCTTTATTTACACATAGAATTAATCATTTGACAGAACATTTAAAAGTTCACAAAAAGGATTATTCAAGCCGCCAGGGTTTGTTGAAATTGGTTGGTCAAAGAAGAAGATTATTAGATTATTTAGCTGATGTAGATATTGCAAGATACAGGGTTATAATTGGTGAATTAGAATTAAGAAAATAAAAAAATAGAAAAGGGCAATCTATGCTGATTGCCCTTTTTTTTATATTGTTTTAGGTTGTATGCCTATTTACCCCTCCATTTTTTTTGCATCAATACCCCGTAGAGATGCCCAATTTAGAATTCAAACCTTACGATATTAATTTATGATGCCAAACGTGCTGACTAAAACCATTCAATTTGCTGACGGAAGAACTATAACTATTGAAACAGGCAAGCTTGCCAAACAAGCTGATGGCGCTGTGGTAGTTAGAATGGGTAATACCATGCTGTTAGCAACTGTAGTATCTAATAAAGATGCAAAAGAAGGCATAGATTTTATGCCATTATCAGTTGATTATCAAGAAAAATTTGCATCGGCAGGAAAAATTCCCGGAGGTTTTCTTCGCAGAGAAGGAAGACTTTCCGATCACGAAATATTAATAAGCCGACTTGTTGACAGAGCCATTAGGCCAATGTTTCCAAAAGATTACCATGCTGATACTCAAATAAATATATTCTTAATCTCCGCAGATGCAGAAATCCTTCCAGATGCATTAGCAGGTCTAGCAGCTTCTGCAGCTCTTGCAGTTTCAGATATTCCAGTTGCTGATTATATTTCAGAAGTAAGAGTTGCAAAAATAGGTGGCAAACTTATTATTAACCCAACAGCATCATTATTAAAGAGTGCTACAATCGATTTAATGGTTGCAGCATCTTACCACAACATATTAATGGTTGAAGGTCAATTACAAGAAGCATCTGAAGAAGAAATGATAGAAGCTTTAATGTTTGGCCATGAAGCTATTAAATCTCATTGCGTTGTTCAAAAAGAACTATCGGAGGCTGTTGGGAAATTACAGAAAAGAACTTACGTTCATGAATCCAATGACGAAGCACTTGAAAGTAAAATACATGAAGATCTTTATTCTAAAGCGTATGAGATTGCTAAAATGGGTTTACCTAATAAGCAAAAACGAAGTGAATTGTTTAAAGAAATTAAAGAACAATTTATTTCATCATTACCTGAAGGCCATACATATAATTTAAAACTTGTCGAAAAATATTATCACGATGTCCATAAAAAAGCAGCAAGAAATGCTGTTTTAGATACTGGCATACGTTTAGATGGTCGTAAACCAGACGAAATAAGACCGATTTGGTGCGAGGTAGATTATTTACCTTCTCCACATGGTTCAGCAATTTTTACAAGAGGAGAAACCCAATCACTTACAACAGTAACTTTGGGTACCAAACTTGATGAACAAATTATTGATTCAGCTATGACTGATGGAAGCAGCAAATTTATGCTTCATTATAATTTTCCAGGTTTTTCTACTGGAGAAGTTAAGCCAAACAGAGGTCCAGGTAGAAGAGAAGTAGGTCACGGAAATTTAGCTTACAGAGCCTTAAAAATAGTATTACCTCCCGATGATGAAAATCCATATACTATTAGAATTGTTTCTGATATATTAGAGTCAAACGGTTCGTCATCAATGGCAACAGTTTGTGCAGCTACATTAGCTTTAATGGATGCAGGGGTCAAAATAAAAGCTCCGGTTTCAGGTATTGCAATGGGTTTAATTGCTGAAAATGGAAAAATAGCTATCCTCTCTGATATTCTTGGCGATGAAGATCATTTAGGTGATATGGATTTTAAGGTTACAGGTACTATTAATGGAATTACTGCTTGCCAAATGGATATGAAAGTAGAAGGTTTATCTACTGACGTATTGGTTCAAGCCCTCAATCAAGCAAAGGCTGGTAGATTACATATATTAAGTAAAATAACTGAAACATTACCAGAAACAAGGTCAGATTTAAAACCTCATGCACCCAGGTCAATAACCATTAAAATTGATAAAGAGCAGATTGGATCAGTTATCGGACCAGGTGGTAAAATTGTTCAGGAAATTCAAAAAGAATCAGGAGCAACAGTTATTATTGAAGAAAAAGATAATGCAGGTTTGGTTCATATTTTCGCTACCAATCAGGAGTCAATGGATAAGGCAGTTGGAAGAGTAAAAAACATTGTAGCGATTCCAGAAGTTGGCGAAGTATATGATGGAATTGTTAAATCAATAATGCCATTTGGTGCTTTTGTTGAATTTATGCCAGGTAAAGATGGTTTGCTGCATATTTCAGAAATTAAATGGGAGCGATTAGAAACAATGGATGGTGTACTCGAAGCAGGCGAAGAAATAAAAGTAAAATTAATTGAAGTAGATAAAAAAACAGGTAAATATAGATTGTCTCGCAAAATTTTATTGCCTAAACCTGAAAAAACGGCTTAATTTTTGCTGCAATCAATTTTCATTTTAAAATAAAAATATTTAAAAATTAATCGGATTTAATGGTTACTAAATGTACCTAAATCTGATTAATTTTTATATTATTGTATTATTAATTTAAATGCTTCGTTTAATAAAGAAACTTAATATAATATAATTTGGTTTTATTCTCAGAAAGGTTTGAGAAATAGGTAATTACATAGTAGATAAACATAGAAAAAAAATGAGACAACTAAAAATCAGTAAACAAATCACTAACCGTGAAAGTCAATCCCTGGATAAATACCTTCAGGAAATCGGTAAAGTTGATTTGCTTACTCCCGATGAAGAAGTAGAATTAGCGAAAAGAATTCGGGAAGGAGACCAATTAGCACTTGAAAAATTAACAAAAGCTAATTTGCGTTTCGTTGTATCTGTTGCAAAGCAATATCAAAACCAAGGTTTATCTTTGGGAGACCTTATTAATGAAGGTAATTTAGGCTTGATTAAAGCAGCTCAACGCTTTGATGAAACTAGAGGTTTTAAATTTATATCTTACGCTGTATGGTGGATTCGTCAATCCATTTTACAAGCTTTAGCTGAACAATCACGTATTGTACGTTTACCTTTAAATAGAGTAGGTTCATTAAATAAAATATCAAAAACATTTAGTGAATTAGAACAAAAATTTGAACGTGAGCCATCACCAGATGAACTAGCTGAAGTTTTAGAAGTGAGTACATCTGAAGTTGTAGATACACTTAAAATTTCAGGTCGACATATTTCTATGGACGCCCCTTTCGTTCAAGGTGAAGAAAATAGTTTATTAGATGTTTTAGAAAACGATAGTGAAGATACTCCTGATGCAGGATTAATAAATGATTCATTACGTAGAGAAGTGCAAAGAGCATTGTCTACACTTACTCAAAGAGAAGCTGACGTTGTTACTTTGTATTTTGGTTTGAACGGAGAGCATACAATGACTCTTGAAGAAATAGGAGAAAAATTTAATTTAACACGAGAGAGAGTAAGACAAATAAAAGAAAAAGCAATAAGACGCCTTCGTCATACATCTAGAAGTAAAGCATTAAAACCATACTTAGGATAAATATTTTTCATAAAAAAAAAAGCCTTTCAGAAATGAAAGGCTTTTTTTTTGGAAATGGTGATAATTTTAATTTATATTTATTTTTTTTATAATTTAGATTATATGAAATATTTAAATATAAATAGTTGCAAAATATTGTATTTATTATTTATATTAATTTTAAATGGATGCAGTCTTTTTCATAAAAATGTAGACCCAAGTTTACCACCCATAACTATGGAAGGTAAAAATACTTGTGGATGTATAATAAATGGTAAAATTTGGGTTGCTACTGAATATTCTATCAATACTGGTTCTGGTGGATATACTTTTCCAGCTGTATCCGGAAATTTTTATAAAAAAAAATTTCTGAATATTTTTGCAGGGAACTCTTTTACATTTTTAATTAGAAAGCCTAGCATTAAAACTTTTTCCTTAAAGGATACAAGTTTAGTAAAAGTACTTTATTATAATCCACTATCTTATAAGAATCATTGCCTTTATGAGCCACAGATTGCTGATGGAATATTAATTATTTCTAAATTAGATACCATAAATAAAATAGTTTCTGGCACCTTTGAGTTTAGGACAATCCCTCAATGTGGTGATACAACAAATATAACTCAAGGAAGATTTGATATTGGAAATCTATATTTTTAGTTTAAATTTCTGAAAATCTATTTAAATCTCGATTCAATATTTTAATTTGATAATAACTGTAAGATTTTATGTCAGATATCATTAATAAAGTTATTTGGAAAACTTCGGATGGTGAAAATGCATCTGCTATAGTTTTTAGACGAAAATTGGAAAAATTATTTGATGAATTTGAAGAGAACTCAGATGCTGATAATAATAATGAAATTCAAAATCATTTACAACAAGCAATGATTTATGCGAAAACTCAGATGCTTGATAGTAATATTAAATCTGTTTATGAAAAAGGAATAGATAATAGTTTTAAAACCGCTTACACAATTGCTGTTGCAGACTTTCTCAATGCCCCTGATATATCTGAAATTGATCTTACAAACTATCAAGGCAGAATTGGAGATACTATAAGAGTAAAGGTTATAGACGATTTTAAAGTAAAGTTTGTTAAAATAAATATTTATAATCAAAATGGAGCCTTGCTAGAAAGAGGCCATGCCTTCAATCAAGGTGATTATTGGCTCTATACTATTGTAAAAGAAAATGATAATTTAGATGGTGATAAAATAATTATCCAAGCAAGCGACATTCCAGGAAACTTAACTGAAAAACAGCAAATAATTTCTTAAAATATTTATTAATAAAATTTCATAAATAACATTTTTAGCATATTAGTTTTATATTTTTTGCTTAAATAAAATTAAGAAATTTACCTTTATTATGTAAGTTTGTAAAAAATAATTATAATTGCCGGAGCGAAGGCATAAATCGTAAATATTCACCCAACTTAAACGCGAGTATAATATGAGCATCTTTGACAAAGCAATTTCGCAATCAGATGCAAGCAACCCGATTAGCAGCGAGTATGAAGGTTTCTTAGCATTATTGTATGCAGGTATTACTTCTGATGGTAAAACTAGCAGCAGCGAAATTAATCTGGCTCTTGATATCATGATTCATAAAAAGATGTTTGCTGGTGCAGATACTCATGAATGGCTTCAAAGAATGAAATCACTTTTTGAAGCTGTGGGAAGCGAAGAAAAAATTATAAATTTTGCAGCTGACAGAATTTCTACAAGCCTGAGATCAATGGTATTTGCTAACATTGTTGACATGATCCTTTCTGATGGAGAAGTAACTCAAAGTGAGAAGCGCACATTGGAATTAATGCAAAGATCTTTAAAAATCTCTGATGATTTAGCTCTAAAAATTATTGAAGTAATCGTTATAAAAAATAAAGGCGGTTGATAAATGAATTCCATTAATATTTTAATATTATATTCGTAAAATTAAAAAACCTGTTCACTTTTGAACAGGTTTTTTAATTTGTTTTCAACTTAAAATAATAAAAATGTTTGTTATAAAAGAGGATATTTTTGCAGGATTTAATAGAATAATTCTTTTGAATGAACAATCTGGGGATTATTTTACTGTTATACCTGCAAGGGGAGCAATTATTCAAGATTTATGCTTATCAAAAAATAATAAAAAATATAATATTATTGATGGGGTTGATGAATTAGAATTACCTGACAATAATAAATTTAAAAGTAGCATTCTATTTCCTTTCCCAGGGAGAGTTGAAGACGGAAAATATAATTTTGAAAACAAAAATTATCAGTTAGAAATAAATGAGCTACAATTAAATAATAGTCTTCACGGAATTGTTTATAATGAAATATATGAAGTAACAGATATTGTTTCAACCTCTTCAAAAATATCGATCGAATTAAACTTTCAAAATGAGATAATTAAAGATAGTTTCCCTTTTCATTTTAATATAAATTTGCTTTATAGCCTATCATCCACAGGAGAATTTAATGTAACTTTTAGTGTATTAAATTTTGGTGAAGAAAATTTTCCATTTGGCATAGGATGGCATCCTTATTTTAAATTAGGTGAGGATATAGATGAATTAAAATTAACACTCCCTGCCAATCAATATGATGAATTGAATAAAAGAAATTTGCCTACTGGTAATATTTTGAATTTAGAAGGCTTTATGAATGAGGGAACTTTAATTAAAAATAAAGATTTCGATTCTGGTTTTATAATAGAAGAACAAAAACATCTTGCCTCTACAAAAATTTATAATCAAGAAGAAAATATTGGAATAGAAATTACTCAAAAAGTATCAGAAGGTTTTTTATACACTCAAATTTATACCCCACAAGATAGAAAAAGCATTGCAATTGAACCTCAAACTTGTGGTGCCAATGTTTTAAATACAAAAAAACATTTAATTATTCTATCTCCAGATCAGGCATGGAGTGGGAACATATCTGTAAAACTTTTTTAAAATGACTCATCTAGAACAAATTAAACAAGATTTTTATACTCATTTTGCTCAAAATCCCATTGTATATCGTTCGCCAGGAAGAGTTAATTTAATAGGTGAACATACCGATTATAACGAAGGTTTTGTGTTGCCGGGCGCAATAAATAAATTTATTTACCTGGCTATTTCGCCAAGGGAAGATGATGAAATTTATCTAATTTCAAAGAATACAAATAGTTCAGCAAATTTTAAAATCGGAAATTTACAGAAAAATTCAAATGGTTGGTCTGATTATATAATTGGTATTGTAGACCAACTTATAAAAAAGGATTATAAAATTAAAGGCTTCAACTGTGTTTTTAGTGGTGATATACCAATGGGTGCAGGCTTATCTTCTTCAGCTGCTTTAGAATGTGCAACTGTTTATGCACTTAATGAATTAAATAATTTAGGGATAAGCAAGCTTGACCAAGTAAAAATCGCACAAAAAGCGGAGAATGAATATGTGGGTGTAAAATGTGGGATCATGGATCAGTTTGCAAGTATGCTTGGAAAAGAAAATATGGTTTTCAAACTTGATTGCCGCTCTCTTGAATATGAATACTTTCCACTTAAAATGGATGGCTATAGTATTGTATTATGCGATTCAGGGGTGAAACACTCTTTGGCATCATCAGAATATAATGTACGAAGACAACAGTGTGAGGAAGGTGTCGGAATATTAAAAAAACATTATCCTTCTATAAATAGCTTAAGAGATGTTTCGATTGAAATGTTAAAAAGTCATACAATTGAATTCTCACCAAAAGTTTTAGATCGGTGTATGTATGTGGTGGAAGAAATAAAACGTTTAATAGAAGCTACGGAAGACTTAAAAAATGGAAACACAGAAGCTTTTGGTAAAAAAATGTTTGAAACACACTATGGTTTAAAAAATTTATACGAAGTAAGTTGTAAGGAATTAGATATTCTTGTTCAAATGGCTGAAAAAAATAATAATGTTTTAGGATCAAGAATGATGGGAGGAGGTTTTGGAGGTTGTACTATCAATTTAATTAAAGAAGAAGGGGTAACCAACTTTGTTGAATACGCTAAAACACACTACCCCATCGAAACAGGAAAAGAATTACTTGTTTATACTGTTAAACTTGAAAGTGGAACATGCAGACTGGATTAGAAATCAAGCCTATCTTTATTCCAGAACTAGAAACTTAATCTTTAATTTCAAGTAAATAAAAAGAATAAGGTTCAATTTTCAAATTATCGCTAACGTTTATTATCTCTTCTCTCCAATGGTCATAAAACGAACCAGATGATAAAATTTCCCATGGCATATTTATATTTACATGACTATAATTAAAAATACAGATTAATTTTTGTTCTTTATTTTCTCTAATAAATACTGCAAGGTGTTTACTATTTGGAATAAGCCAGGTAATATTTTTTAAATCTGCTAAAACTGGTAATTTTTTTCGAATTGAAATTAATTTTTGAGTATTGGAAAAAATTCTTTCTTCAATTGTACCCTTTTCTCCAACTCTTTTATTTTTGTTCCAATCAATTAAAGGCCTATGCATCCAACGATTATCATAACTTTTTCCTTTATCATTTAAATAAGAATAATCATTGGTGTAACCCAGCTCATCTCCATAAAATAGCATAGGTATACCACCAATAAAAAAACTTTGCGCTTGCATAAGTAAAATTTTATGAATTGAAATTTCAATATCATAATCATTATTTTCATCTAATGCTTTTTCAAGACCACATAAAGAAGCCAAACTACCACTTATTCGTGCATCTTGTGTTTTTGGATTTACAGAAAACAATTCTCCTTTGGATGGGGACCCATCAAAATTTCCGGAATAATAATTTTTTAAAAACTTACGATGCTCATAAGGGTTGAATCCTGCTTGTG
>Ga0123337_10007688_pt1 | contig 9993 bp, 9 predicted proteins | sample frozenSSSSmetaG_FD_89792 | JGI IMG/M metagenome (GOLD analysis project Ga0123337, IMG submission 89792) | Glacier valley bacterial and archeal communities from Borup Fiord, Nunavut, Canada, to study Microbial Dark Matter (Phase II) -... | ecosystem: Environmental > Aquatic > Freshwater > Ice >...
AAGCATTTTATGGAAATTATTAAATTCATTAAGCAGCAACGTGAACCAATTGCCTTCGTAGCTGATAAAGTCGATCGAATTCAGAGGAGTCAAAAAGAGACACCAATATTAGACGATCTTATTAGACAAGGCAAACTGGAACTGCATTTTAACAGTGAAGGTTATGTTATCCATCAACAATCAAGCGCTCATGAATTAATGATGTGGGGCATGGGGATTGTAGTTGCTAAATGTCATACTGATCTACTTAGTGAAAACGTCAGAAAAAGTCTTAAGCAGAAGATAGAGGTGCACGGTGAATGGTATGGCTGTGCACCTATGGGTTATCTCAATAAACGAGATGAAAGAGGAAGGGGGATAATTGTTGTTGATCCGGTAAATGGTTCAATAATCAGGAAAATCTTTGAAACTTACTCGACAGGGGCTTATACTTTATCTGAGATGATAACTAAAGCTAAAGATTGGGGTTTTAGAACAAGGAAAGGTTATCATTTAACTAAATCACCTTTACACCGTATGTTGCAAAATCCTTTTTATTATGGTGAAATGAGGATTAAAGGAGAATTATGGCTGCATTGTCATGAACCGCTTACCACAAGAGAAATTTTTAAAGCATGCGAGGCAGTGAGAATGGGCTGGGATAAAAAACCTTTTCAATATCGTGGTAAGGAGTTTTTATTTAGGGGTATCCTTAAATGTGCTGTTACCGATAAGCTCATCACTGCTGACACTAAAGTTAAGCAATATAAGAATGGCAGTACATCTGAATGGACTTACTTGCGCTCTTGGGATGCTAACGACCCGAAGAAGATTATTTGGGTTAGGGAAGATGAGATTATTACTCAACTTGAGAAGGTACTTAAAAATTTGCAAATCAAGAATCCTGATATATTGAAACAAACAATGGAATATTTGATAAATGTCAATGAAGGCAAAGCCCATGAATTTAATCGTGAAGTCGGAGCGTTAAAACAAGAACACACTCAGATTCAAAATAAGCTGGATTCACTTATAGATTTATTAGCTGACGGAATTTTAACCAGAGAGGAATTCTTACGGAAAAAAACACAGCTAAAAGACAGGCAGTATGATTTAAGCGAATTACTTAAGAGCTATGACAAAGTAGACGATATATTTTCAAAAAAGCTTGTAGACCTGATAAACATTACATCCAACGCATATGAAACATTTAAAGGTTCGACGATGGCTGAAAAACGTGAATTATTGAATTTTATATTTGCGAACCTAAATCTTAACGGTCGAAAGCTGCATTACTCTTTGGCTTTTCCATTCTCGGAACTAGCTAAATTAACCAATTGTCCCACCTGGCGGAGAGAAGGGGATTCGAACCCCTGACACGTTGCCGTGTACACGCTTTCCAAGCGAGCGCCTTAAGCCACTCGGCCATCTCTCCAATGATATAAGCTTTGAGCGCTTAAAATATATATTAATCAGAAAATTATAGCAATGTATAAATGCTAGATAAGCTAATATATATGGTCAAGGCCGATCACTGTTTTCGAGCATTTATTTAAACGCACTGCTCTAATAAAACTTGAAAATATTGGGATAAAGAAAATTTAAAAACTCATTTGAATTATTTGTGAGCTCAAAGTTTCAATAGCAAAGAAAAAAGCGTAGAAAGTAAGGGATACTCGCTACGCTTAACATGTAGATTTTAGAAATAATTATTTTTTAATAGACTTATTATAGTCACTAATTTTTTCATTTAAAGCTTCTAATTTTTTGACTAAATTAATACGCATTTCTTCAGTTTTCACGTCTTTAGTTTGATCGTAAGTATCTAATTCTTTTTTAAGATCATCACGCTCTTGCTTTAGACTTGCAATTTTTGTATCTTTTTTATCTTTAGCACTGGTAAACATTTCATCAATTTGTGTTGACATTGATGTATAGATATCAGAAGCCTTCTCACTAAATTTTTCCATGCCAGCAGCGGCTGTATCTTTGATACTATCTTTGATTTCTGCAAGCTTTTCCATTACAGTTAAACTATGTGTTCCATCTGTATTCGTAGTGTGAGCATAGGCTGCTGAAGAGAAGGTAATTGCAGCTCCTGCAAGTAGTGCTAATAATTTACGGTTCATTTGTTTTTTCCTTTAAATAAGTAGTTCAATAAAATTATAATACTAATAATCAGACTTTTAAGTTCTTATAAACAATATAATACTTATTTAGTTTGATTATACTCTTCAATTTTATCGTTTAATTCATGTAGCTTGTCAACAATCTTTTGTCTTGCTTCATGCGCTTTATCTTCACCTATTTGCTTATACTCCTCAAGTTTACTATTAAGCTCATCACGCTTATCCTTAAGTTTAGCTAGGTTTTCATCCTTTGAATCCTTCATCGAGGCTATTAGATCCTCAATTTTAGTGGATAAGGTTTTATATACATCAGAGACTTTTTCGCTGAAATCATGAGCAACTGATTTAGTAGAGTCAGTTAAATTACTTTTCAGCTCAGCTAAATTATCTAAAATTGACGCCATTAGTATCTCCTTAAAAATTAAATTTATATATAACAAAATTCTTGTTATATATAAATTATAGTACTCTCAATATGGAAACGCAACAGGCTTAAGACTAATAAATCAATTAAATCTAGTTTTTATTATTTACCCGGATAAACTCTATTACTTCGTCTGCTGTGGAATTTAAGTAAAAATGTTTGAGATATTTTCCGTCTTTATCTAAAAGATACACAAATGAAGAGTGATCAAGCATGTAATGACCATTTGCAGCATTCGGGGCTTTTGCATAATAGACTTTGAACTGATCAGCAACTTTTCTAATTTGCTCAACTGAACCGGTTAGGGCAGCAAATTTTTTGTGAAAGTGACTGGTGTATTCTTTAAGCACTTTTGAGGTGTCTCGTTCAGGATCAACGGTAATGAATAATGCATTTACATCAATATTATATTTATCTAAGGCATTAAGAACTTGTGTTAGTTTCTGTAATGAAGTAGGGCAGATATCAGGGCAATATGTAAAACCAAAATATATTAGACTTAGTTTACCTTTTAAACTTTTGCTATTATAGGGGTTACCATCTTGATCAATTAATTCAAAATCTCCTCCGATTTTCACATCATCTTGAATCGGTGAACCTTGCCCTGCCATAGGCCTTGAATCATTTTGCGTGGTAATAAGTAGGTACAAAGAGATAATTGCTATCGCAAGACCTAAGATTATTGTTATTCTTAGAATCATTTTTGAAGAATTGTTCACAATTAGACCCTATTTTTCTGATTTAAAATTTCTGCTACTTCTAAAGCAGCGTAAGAAAGAATAGCAGATGCGCCAGCTCTTCGGAAAGCCATTAATGATTCTAAAATAGCAGCTTCCCAATCAAGTGCGCCGGCTTCTGCAGCTAGTTTTAGCATCGCATATTCACCCGTAACTTGATATGCAAAAATCCTAATGTCAAAATTTGAACTTGCTGCGTGTATCACATCAAGAAAAGGCATCCCTGGTTTTACCATCACCATATCAGCGCCTTCAGTAATATCATATTCAATTTCCCGCATGGCCTCTTTAATGTTGCGGATATCCATTTGGTAAGTGGCTTTATTTAAGCCTCTATTCTTGTTATTAAGCGCATCTCTAAAAGGACTGTAAAAGCATGAATTATATTTTGCAGCATATGCTAGTATATTTACAGATTCAAAACCGGCTTCGTCAAGCACTTCTCTTATGGCAAAGATCCTACCGTCCATCATGTCAGAGGGAGCTATAACATCAGCTCCTGCTTTAGCTAAAACCAAAGCTTGGTTACACAAAGCTTTGATAGATTTGTCATTGTCAACATCATCGTCAACTACAATGCCATCATGTCCATGAGAAGTATAAGGGTCAAGGGCAACATCGCATATGATGCCGATATCAATATTTGCATTGCGCAAGGATCTAATAGTACGGCAGATTAGATTATCTAAATTATAAGCCTCATCAGCATTCTCGCTTTTTAAATTTCCATCAATACTTGGAAATAAAGCAATAGCCTTAATCCCGGCTTTTGCGGCTTTTGTAGCAGTCAGGACGATTTGATCAACCGATTGCCTGAAGACCCCTGGCATAGTTTTAATTTCTTCACGCGCGCTGTGGCCTTCGATCACAAACATTGGCAGGATCAAATTAGCAGGTGACAAAGTGCTCTCAGCTACCAAATCCCTAAGCCAGGCGGTTCTTCTATTTCTTCTGAGTCTTACTGTTGGGTACATAATTATAAATTATAAAAAATTTTTATATACAGAGTTTAAGGCGATTTTGAGCTGACTTCAAGTCTTTCTATAAACTATGAAGAATAAAATTTGCTGAATTTTAGAATAAAGCGGAAACTTCAACTAGACTTTTAAAAAGATTAAAATCTAGTTCGGAATTTAGGTATTCAGGGTGCCATTCAACCCCTATGGCATATTTGTGCGCCTTAGATTCAATAGCTTCTATAATACCATCAGGTGCGGTTGCAGATACGATCAAACCTTTGCCTAAATCTTTAACTGCTTGATGATGAGTCGAATTTACGTTTGTTTGTAAATTATTACTTGCAAGTCCTGCAAGTATGGTGCCTGGGCTAATATTAATTAAATGCGTGGGAATATGTTTTGGTGCAGGCTGCTCATGGTTTATATCACTCGCAATATATTCAGGGATGTGCTGAATCAGCGTCCCGTCGCACACTACATTTAAAAGTTGCATACCATTACAAATACCTAGATAAGGAATATTTCGCTCTAGAACTTGCTTGACTAATTCCAATTCAAAGCCCGCTCGCTCATCATTAGTTTTTACTTTATCTGAACTTATTTTTTCATTATAAAATCTGGGGTTTATATCTTCATCCCCGCCAGGGATGATCAGACCGTCAATTATATCGATAATCTCGTCGGTCGACTCGGAAGTGTAAGGAATCAATACGGGGATACCGCCGGCTTTAATTACGCAATCCACGTAGTTTTTACGTAAAGCGTACCAAGGAAAAGCAGAATACTTATATTTCTCCGAATCATTAGCAGAGTCCAAAGTTATTCCAATAACTGGTCTTCTTGATTTCATTCTTTATTCACCGATCCCGTGACAATGCTTGTATTTTTTACCTGATCCACATGGGCAAACTTCATTTCTTGAAACCTTCCCCCAGCTTTCTGGATTATCAGCTAATCTTAGTTCAGGCGACACGAACGCTTTAACGGCTTTGAGCTTAGTCTCAATAGCTTTTCCACTATTGTATTTGCTAAAAGCAGGATCAACACGTGTTTGATGCATTGGTTGTAATTCCTTGTGCTCAAGGGACATGGCTTCTTCAGGTAGGTGACTAGTATCGATATGTAGGAAGCAAACTCTTTGAATAAAAAGCTCTTTTAAATTGCCAAGCATTTGTTCAAATAAATTGAAAGCTTCGCGCTTATATTCGTTTAAAGGGTCTTTTTGCCCGTAAGCTCTAAGCGAAATACCCTGTTTCAAATAATCAAGATTATGCAAATGGTCTTTCCAAACCTGATCAAGCGTAGTTAAAAGTATATATTTAACCGCATCTTTCATCACTGATTGCGAATAAGCTTGTTCTTTCGATTGATATAACTCGCGGGTTAAGTCAGTTATTTTTGAAGATATCTCAACTTCAGTAACATCTTCTTTAATTAAACTATCTGCTTCAACTTTAAGTGCAAATACCCTATGTAATTCATGGATAAGGCCTGCAGTATCCCAGTCCTCCCTATATGAATCAGGTTTAACAAAAGACAAAACTTTATCTTGAATTAATTGCTCGCTCATTGTTGAGAAAAAATTATGAACGTCATCAGAACTTATAATTTCGTTACGCTGTTCGTAAATTACTTTACGCTGATCGTTCATTACATTATCAAAATTCAATAAATTCTTACGAATTTCAAAATTGTGACCCTCAACTTTTTGTTGAGCTTTTTCTAAACTCCTACTAATCATTGGATGTTGTATAGCTTCTCCGCCTTTGAGGCCCAAAGTTCTAAGTATATTTGAGATTCGCTCTGAGGCAAAAATGCGCATTAAATCGTCTTCTAATGACAAGAAAAACTTGGTAGCCCCAGGGTCGCCTTGTCTGCCCGCTCTACCACGTAACTGATTATCAATTCTGCGACTTTCATGACGTTCAGTACCTATAACATATAGGCCGCCTGCTGCAATTACTTTGAGTTTATCTTCGGCTACTTGTTGTTTAGTTTTAGCTATCTCAGCGTGATAACCTTCATAAGACATTTGCGTTTGATCAATTTCTTCAAGCATCATTTCAGGATTACCACCAAGCATAATATCGGTACCTCGACCTGCCATATTAGTAGCAATAGTTACAGCTTTAAAACGACCGGCCTGCGCAATAATGTGTGCTTCGTGTTCATGAAATTTAGCATTAAGGACATTATGTTTTATATCAAGCTTACTTAGTAAATTTGATAGTTCTTCTGATTTTTCAATACTGACTGTACCAACAAGTACCGGCTGCCCACGCATATAGCAGTCGTTGATTAGCTTGACTATAGCTTCATATTTATCTTGTTTAGTGCCGTAAATTTCATCATCATGATCAATTCTTGTGATAGAATTATGAGTCGGTACAGAAATAACTTCCAGATTGTAGATATCTTTAAGTTCAGCGGCTTCTGTCATTGCAGTTCCGGTCATTCCGGCAAGCTTTGGATAAAGTCTAAAGTAATTTTGGAACGTGATTGAGGCAAGCGTTTGATTCTCATTCTGAATTTTTACACGCTCTTTAGCTTCTAAAGCTTGATGCAGGCCTTCAGAATAACGCCTACCGTCCATAATTCGGCCGGTAAATTCATCAATAATCATAACTTTATTATCTTTAACCAGATAATCAACATCACGATTAAACAGTACGTGAGCCTTGAGAGCTTGATTAATATAGTGAACTAAACTCAAATTTTCAAAATCATATAAAGTAGAATTTGGTTCAATTAAACCATTTGTACCCAGCATCTTTTCTATTTTGTTAATACCATTTTCAGTGAGATTGACGGTTCGCATTTTTTCATCTTTCTCATAATCTTCACTTGAAAATTCGCGCGCTAATTGATCTATTATTACATATAATTCTAAATTATCATCGACAGGGCCGGATATGATAAGAGGGGTTCTTGCTTCATCGATTAATATTGAGTCAACTTCATCAATTATAGCGAAATTAAAAGCTCTTTGAACTTTCGTCTCTTCGCTATATTTCATATTATCTCTTAAGAAATCAAAGCTAAGTTCATTATTAGTTGCATGAGTAATATCTGCAAGATAAGCTTCTTTTCGCTGTTGATCGGTAATATTGCTTACAATACATCCAACCGTTAACCCTAAGAAATTATAGATCTTACCCATCCATTCAGCATCACGTTTAACTAGGTAGTCATTGACCGTGATAATGTGGACACCTTTACCTGTTAAAGCATTTAGGTAAGCAGGCAATGTTGCAACCAAGGTTTTCCCTTCACCTGTGCGCATCTCAGGAATCATCCCACGGTGTAAAATCAGACCACCAATTAACTGGACGTCAAAATGGCGCATAGAATGGACTCTGCGCGCTGCTTCTCTTACTATTGCAAAGGCCTCATAAGTGATATCATCAAGAGTTTCACCTTTGCTGATTCGTTCCTTGAATTCAACAGTTTTAGCTTTCAAAGCTTGATCAGACAGTGCTTGAATTTCTGGCTCAAGCTTATTGATCTTCTCAACTTCAAGCTTTAGCTTTTTGATCATTCTATCATTAGCGCTGCCAAACAATTTCTTTAGTAGTGAAAACATTATTAAATCCTAAATTATTTAGAGTATTTTTAGTCTTAAAGGGGTTTTATCCGTATTTTTCTTTCCATTCAAGTTTCTTTTTCATATATTGCGGGTTATTCTCTGCTTCCTTCCATTTATGAAAAAATATATCGGCACTAACTGCTTTTTCAGGATCACCGGTACCTTTTTCAAGTTGGTAATAATCTTCTTTTGCGTACTTTCTTCCGCCTTTATAGTTAGTGTAACGCCTGGATCTCGTAAAGCCCATTTGCAAGAATTTTCTAGCCATATCAGCACCGACAAATTCATCATTTTTAAGGTACTCAAGGAACAGTTCAAATATTTTCTCGCTGCTGGCACGGGCGATATGTCTATCTTTGAAACGCCAAAAGGGTGCAATTTCGCTTTTGAAAGGCTCGCAAATTAGGACCCCTTGTTCACCTTTTTCAACTCTATATTCTTGCGGGGACTTACGATAATCAATATCGCTTTTCCATTTATATTTTGATTTATCAAAATTAAGGTAAGAAGGCCCAGTCATAAAATGTTCAAATTAATATAAGCTTTAAGTCTCTCAAATAGTGCAATCTTTTTGCGCACTTCAAATACCATATTAAGATATTGGATTTTGGAAATTTATCAAATAAATTGTAAATAATTATTGACGTTCGCCTACTATGATTCTAAAACTCTATATTACTTAAATATATGTGGATCAAAAATAATGAAAAAATTAGCTATTATTTTTCTATCAGCAAGCATCCTAAGCAGTGCTGCTTTTGCAATAGATGATAACGTAGTTGCGACTTACAAAGGTGGCGATGTTAAAGAATCTCAAGTAATGCAACAATTTAAGCCAGCACTTGATATGGCGCCTGCAAACAAAGATAAAAAGTTTTCTGAACTTGATGGTAATTTACAAGAAGCTCTTGTTAAAGGTTATATTAATTTCAAATTACTTGAGCAAGAAGCAAAAAATCAAGGGATTGAAAATCTTCCAGAATTTCAAGAAAAATTAAATAAAGCTAAAGCTCAGCTTGTTCAACAAGAATTACTTGAGCGCTTTGTTAAAAATACCGTTACTGATAAAATGATCGATGCTGAATACGATAATCTAGTAGCAAGACTTAAAGGTAAAAAGGAAATTAAAGTTAGCCATATTTTAGTAGCAAATGAAGCTGAAGCTAAAACTATCAAAGTAGAACTAAACAAAAATCCTAAAAAGTTTGAAGCGATTGCAAAGAAATCTTCACAAGATACTGGTTCAAAAGCTAGTGGTGGCGAAATCGGTTACGTGATAGAAGGCCAATTAGTACCTGAGTTTGAACAAAAAGCTTTCTCAATGAAAGTAAATGAAATTTCTGATCCTGTTAAAACTCAATTTGGATGGCACATCATTAAAGTTTCAGATACAAGAGATGTTAAAATTCCTACCAAAGACGAAGCAAAAGCAGGTCTTAATGACAAATTTAGCACAGAGACTATCCAGAAATATTTTGCAGATTTAGCTGCAAAAGCAGATATCAAGCTTAATCTTCCTAAAGCTGAAGAAGCTAAACCTAAAGCGGTGGCAGCACCTCCTGCTTAATAATTTCGTAAATTGCGAATTAGTTTTAAAGAAGGGGCCAAAATTTGGGTCCCTTTTTTTATCTTAAAGACTTCAGTATATGTATAGAAATAAAAGGGCTAGATTAGCCAAAATTTTCTTAAATTTATTAAGCTCGCAAATTCTTAAAACCGGTAGACTCCACCAATATTTGGAGTGATAAATTCATTTAAAGAGATGTTGAATTTAGCTCTTGCAGTATCTAACTCTGTGCGTGATTGATCAAATTTGTCATCAGCAAGTTGAAATGTCTCAAAATGACTACCGATTGAGAATTTTGAATTTAAATGCTGATGTATTAAAATAGCTTCTTCAGGATTAATATGAACATCGCTCATAAACCAACGTGGCTCAAAGGCGCCGATGGGGATTAGACTAAGTAATATATTTTCATATTTTTTCTGATACCTTCAAAAAGCTCTTTGCTATAGCCGGTATCACCGATAAAACATATTGTTCCTTTTGGCGTACTAATTAACCTGAGTTTTGCGTAAGGAGGGATTGTTAAAGTTGTGTACTAAAAGGTTTGCAAGGAGTTAGGAACACGAATAAATTACAATTTTAACTCATGATTAAAAGAGGTAATATATGTTC
>Ga0123337_10007689_pt1 | contig 9992 bp, 7 predicted proteins | sample frozenSSSSmetaG_FD_89792 | JGI IMG/M metagenome (GOLD analysis project Ga0123337, IMG submission 89792) | Glacier valley bacterial and archeal communities from Borup Fiord, Nunavut, Canada, to study Microbial Dark Matter (Phase II) -... | ecosystem: Environmental > Aquatic > Freshwater > Ice >...
AGAGACTTATCTGGTTCAGAATTAGTCAACGCTCTTGCTCGTCTAGGCTACGAGGTCAGTCATCAAAAGGGTAGCCACATTCGGTTAACTACTCAACAGAATGGTGAGCATCATATCACAGTTCCCGCCCATGACCCGATTAAAATTGGCACACTTAACGCCATATTGAAAGATGTAGCTGCTCATGCTGGTTTAACTCGTAACGAATTACTTGCGTTGCTTTTTCCATAGCTATTAAAAATGGATAAATAGGTGAGTGTAATTAATGTTTAATAAATTCACTTATGACTGAAACTTTACTTGTGTATGCGTAGCCCGTACTTCTCTACGAGACGCTCCGCGTAGCTTGCTTCCCGAAGGGTACGGCAAGCTACCTCGGCTGCGCTCGGCACAAGTCAGTAACCATCGTAGACATCGCAAATCCACCCAACTCTAATTATTATGTATATTTTTTAATTTCTGAAAATGCGATCGCGCCCTTTTCCCAACGCGATCGCTAAATTTTGCATCCCCTAACCAATAAAATGCAGTTGATTGATCACCGCACTAATTAGATTATGGGTAATAGGAAGACTATCGACTACCATCCCCACACACAACAGCATCATGTAGGAGATGGAATAGAGAAACAACTCTTTAGCGACAGTGCGATCCTCTGGATTTTGCAACAATCGCCAAGATTTGTAGATAAATAATCCTCCCAGAATTAGGGCGATCGCAGCATAAAGAATTCCACTCGCGCCCAAGGGATAAACTAATAACCCGGTTGCAACTACGGTAAGCAGGGTATAATACCAAATCTGCTTCACGGTTGCCGTATCTCCTTCAACCACAGGTAGCATTGGTATCCCAACCTTTGCGTAATCGTCCCGAATCATCAGAGCTAAAGCCCAGAAATGGGGCGGTGTCCACAAAAAGACGATGGCAAAAATTAACCACGCTGACCAGCTTAATGTGCCTGTGACAGCAGCCCAACCCACTAACGCCGGAATTGCCCCAGCCGCCCCACCAACAACGATATTCTGGGTAGTGTGGCGTTTTAGCCAGTGGGTGTAGACCAAAATGTAAAAGACAATGCCAGAGAAGGCTAATAGCGCGGCTAACAGGTTGGCAAATACTGCTAGGAGTGTAAAGGAAATTGTTGCCAGTGCGATCGCAAAAATTAAAGCATCGCGTGGCTGCACCTTACCCGAAGGTATCGGACGATGACGCGTCCGCTCCATGTCATAATCAATATCCCGGTCATAGACACAGTTAATCGTCTGGGCGCTTGCAGCCGCTAAGGTGCCACCAGTGAGAGTTACTAGCAACAGCAATAGGTCTACTTCTCCCTTAGCCGCAATCCACATACTCCCAGCCGTAGTAATCAAAAGTAACGGAATAATCCGCGGCTTTGTTAGCTGGTAGTAACTTTGAATTACCTGTAAAAATGTTTCGTGGTGGCGAGAGACATTAGTCTCAATCATTTTGACTCTGGTTCCTTATTTTTCAACAACTTATATGCAGCCCCCGCTCAAGCTGGCTCTTTCAGTCGAACGAAAACACAGATTTTCTGCACCTGCGTGGCTCGCAATACTCGCCGTTGCGGCTTTCATCATTTAGTGGGGAGAGACGCGATTAATCGCGTCTGTACAAAATGTTAGAAATTCTTCCCCTGCTCCCTCATCTCCCCTACTCCCCACTCCCTACTCCCCACTCAGCACTCACTGAGTCACGCAGTGCTAGAACTGTAAAAGCCACCAAAGTACCCAGCAAAGTAGCTCCTATAGCTTGGTGAGAGACGGTGAGAGGCTCGACTTGAAGATGTAATTTGTAAGTGGCGACTCCCAACAAGATTTGTAAGATCAACAACGCACCAGCCATATTTGCCAGTCGCCGCAAAGCTGGATGTAGTGCTGGTGTCCGCCAACAGATAAATACCATTGCCAAGGTTGCCATTGTTGGCGGCACTAAACCAGCAATATGACTGTACATTACAGTACAAAGTTGAGAACCGCCGAGGCATTGGTGTAGCGCCCAGCGAGAGCCTACCAAAGCACCGAGTAGACTTTGCAAATAAACCAGAACAGCCGCAGTTAAACCTACCCAAGGCAACTTCCCAACGGTTCCAGTGCCCTTATAGGGTGTGAGTGCCGTGCTGATAATCAGCAGGGTGGTAAAAAATAACAGCGCCGTTCCTAAGTGGGCGGTAACGATATCAAACCGCAGCAGTTGGGTGACGGTGAGTCCCCCCAAAATGCCTTGGAAGACGATTAAAAACAAGGCAAATGTGGATGCCCAAGGCAGCCAAGAGGGTAAGAAACGACGATGCCACCAGGATAAACCGAAGAGTGCGATCGCGCTTATACCAATTAAGGCTGCATCCAATCTGTGAAACCACTCCAAAAACACCTGGAAATTCATTTGCTTGGCTGGCACGAGTTCGCCATAGCATAAAGGCCAGTCTGGGCAAGCAAGTCCAGCATTCATGACGCGGGTGGCACTGCCTATTGCCATCAAAATTAAGGTGGCTATGCACATTTTCCACACCAAGCGCCGAATCATTTCCTTGGGCTTTTGCTGCTGAAGTGCCGCTTCATTTTGTTGTAGGACAAATTCGCTCATCAACGATACCTTCTGCCCGCTCTTGGTGGATCTGTTAAAATTTTCAATTTTCTTTTAGCGTTCCATCTTCACCCTAGCGTATAGGCTAAAGGTTTATAGATTGGCACTCACTTATACTTTCAATCACTCCAGTTACGTTTTGCCTGAAGCTTTAGGTATTTTTCAAGATGTCAGAAATCGATTTATGAGAATTAATTTAAGCATCATAAATTTTTCCTTAAATTTTTTCACTGATTTATATCTATTTTTGGCGTTGTATAATACTAGACTCATACCCAAGATTAGTAAAATAGCCAAAAAAATTAATAAAAATTTCAGACCTTTGTCCCCGATGCCTGACAGTCTAGACTACCTTAGTAAGTGAGTAGCTTCGAGATAAAATAGTAAATTCATTTAAGTAAGCCGTGAAGATTCCAAGTTCAATCTGGACATTACTCATTGGCATCGTGCTAACGCTAGTCAGCTTTTGGTACGGTCAAAATCACGGTCTGTTGCCAGTAGCCGCCACAGATGAAGCGGTCTTGGTGGATGGTCTGTTCAATACGATGATGATCGTTTCTACAGGTATATTCCTGCTGGTTGAAGGTATTTTAATTTACTCTGCATTTAAATACCGCCGGCGTGCAGGTGACAATGAAGACGGTCCACCAGTTGAGGGCAATATACCTCTAGAAATTCTCTGGACAGCAATCCCAGCAATTATCGTTTTCGGCATTTCAGTTTACAGCTTTGATGTGTACAACGAAATCGGTGGCTTTGATCCCCATGCGATCCATGAAGCGCCGATGAATCAGGAATCGATGAAAATGCCAGGGGCAGCGTTTGCGCAGCGTGCGGGAACCGCACTCGCAGCAACTTTAAGCGATACTCCTCCCAGCAGCGAACCGAACCTCAATCAAGAAAAATCTGATGAGGCAATGCAAGACCCAGCTACCGCAAAAGTCCGCAATGCTGACCAAATTCCCCAACTGCGGAATGCCCCAGGTGTAGGTAGTGTTGCTCCGACAATTGGGGGCAGCCTTGATCGAGCAGGCAAACCACCAGAATTACGGGTCAACGTCACAGGTCTACAATATGCCTGGATTTTCACCTATCCTGAAACTGGTATAACTACAGGTGAAATGCACGTCCCCATCGGGCGACAAGTGCAAATCAATATGACAGCCAACGATGTCATTCACGCCTTCTGGGTGCCAGAGTTCCGCCTGAAACAAGATGCGATCCCCGGTAGACAAAGCGAGATTCGCTTCACACCCAAAAAAGCAGGTGATTATGTCCTGATCTGTGCTGAACTTTGTGGGCCATATCACGGAGCAATGAGAGCGCCAGTAGTCGTTGAGACAGAAGAAGCCTTTGACAAATGGCAGCAAGAGCAGCTAGTTGCCAGCAAAGAAACCCTAAATCAAGCGATCGCTGTTAATCCTGCCGATCTATCCCCAAATGAATTTCTCGCTCATTACACCAAAGAGATGGGAATTCAGCCAGAAATCCTCCATCAAGTTCACCATTAATCAATTGTTATTTAGTCAAAATCCCATGACTAATACTTCTCTACGAGAGGCTGCGCCAACGGCAACGCTACTTCGACACCGCTCAGTACAAGTCAGTACAAGTGACTAATGACCAATGACACAAACCCGGTTGCAAGAAACTGCCAATATCCCCGCCCTTGTTGATGAACCAGGGAGCAGAAAATGGCAAGATTACTTTGGTTTTCAAACCGACCATAAGGTGATTGGGATTCAATACCTAGTCACTTCGTTTATTTTTTACTGCATTGGTGGCGTAATGGCTGAATTGGTTCGCACAGAACTGCGAACCCCAGAGGTAGATTTTGTCACCCCAGAAGTCTACAATAGTCTGTTCACGCTGCACGCCACGATCATGATTTTCCTCTGGATCGTGCCAACAGGGGCAGGGTTTGCTAACTATCTAATTCCCCTAATGATTGGGGCAAAAGATATGGCATTTCCTCGGCTGAATGCTGTTGCCTTTTGGATGATTCCCCCTGCGGGTGTGTTGCTGATCGCCAGTTTAGCTGTGGGCGATGCACCGGATGCCGGTTGGACTTCCTACCCTCCCCTGAGTTTGGTAACAGGACAAGTGGGCGAAGGCATTTGGATTATGAGTGTCCTGCTGCTGGGTACATCATCTATTTTGGGGGCGATAAATTTCCTGGTAACATTGATCAAGATGCGTATCCCCAGCATGGACATCCACAAAATGCCCTTGTTCTGTTGGGCGATGTTCGCCACTTCCTCACTGGTTTTGGTATCAACCCCAGTCTTAGCAGCAGGTTTGATTCTGCTTTCCTTTGACTTAATTGCTGGGACAACATTTTTTAACCCGACTGGCGGTGGCGACCCGGTAGTATACCAGCACATGTTCTGGTTTTACTCCCACCCAGCAGTTTACATCATGATTTTGCCCTTCTTTGGCGGAATTTCCGAAATTATCCCTATTCATTCCCGCAAGCCGATTTTTGGCTATAAAGCGATCGCCTATTCCTCTCTTGCCATCAGCTTTTTGGGGCTAATTGTCTGGGCGCACCACATGTTTACCAGTGGTGTCCCCGGTTGGTTGCGGATGTTCTTTATGATCACCACCATGATCATTGCTGTACCCACGGGAATTAAAATTTTCAGTTGGTTAGCAACCATGTGGGGTGGGAAAATCCAGCTTAACAGCGCCATGCTATTTGCCATCGGCTTTGTTGGCACCTTTGTGATTGGCGGGATTAGTGGCGTGATGTTGGCAGCAGTGCCTTTTGATATTCACGTTCACGACACTTATTTTGTGGTTGCACATTTGCACTACGTCCTCTTTGGCGGTAGCGTTTTAGGGATTTTTGCAGGGATTTACCACTGGTTCCCGAAAATGACCGGACGGATGATGAACGAATTTTTGGGTAAGGTTCACTTTGCTTTGACTATTGTGGGTTTAAACATGACCTTCTTACCTATGCACAAGCTAGGTTTAATGGGCATGAATCGCCGGATTGCCCAATATGACCCCAAATTCACCACACTGAACGAAATCTGCACGTATGGTTCTTATATACTGGCAGTTTCAACATTGCCCTTCATCATCAATGCGATTTGGAGTTGGTTGTACGGCGAGAAAGCTGGTAATAATCATTGGAGGGCACTTACCTTAGAGTGGATGACGACCTCACCGCCTGCGATCGAGAATTTTGATCAAACCCCAGTACTGGCTACGGGTCCCTACGACTACGGTTTGGAAAGGGCTAAAGAAGGTGTACCTTTGTATGATCCCAATCCAGTCTTATCTGGTGGCCCAAACTCAGTGTTAAGAGCAAAACCCGATCCAGAGGTTGCCGCCAATCCCGAAGACCGGAAATAGAGTTAGGAGTTAGGAGTTATGACTTTAATAAAGTTGTTAGTTCAAAATTTTTAACTCCTAACCCTTCTCTACGAGACGCTGCGCGTAGCTTGCTTCCACGAAGTGGTACGGCAGGCTCAGGGCATCGCTTTTAACTCCTAATTTCTAACTTGTAACTCCCCACTCCCCAATTTATCCTTTAAAAAATTCATGCAAAGTCAAATAATTGACCCAGCTAAAACCGAACTAAATCATCACCACGCAGAGGAAACAGTAGTTGGTCATCATGAAGAACATCCAGACCATCGCCTATTTGGGCTGGTTGTCTTTCTGATTGCTGAAGGGATGATTTTTATGGGACTGTTCGGAGCCTACTTGGCTTTCCGTGCTACTTTACCTGTATGGCCTCCAGCCGGTACTCCAGAATTAGAATTATTGCTACCGGGAATCAACACCATCAATCTAATTTCTAGTAGTTTTATCATGCATAATGCTGACGCTGCGATTAAGAAGAACGATACGCGGGGTGCGCGAATCTGGTTAGCAATTACTGCTGCAATGGGTGCTACTTTCTTGATCGGTCAAGTATATGAATATACCCATTTAGAATTTGGTTTAACTACCAATTTATTTGCTAGTTCATTTTACGTTTTGACTGGTTTCCACGGATTGCACGTTACCATCGGCGTTTTAGCGATTGTTGCCGTGTTATGGCGATCGCGCGTCCCGGGTCACTACAGTAGCGAAAAGCACTTTGGCATTGAAGCAGCTGAAATCTACTGGCACTTCGTTGACGTGATTTGGATTATTTTGTTCGGATTACTGTATCTACTGTAAGTATTAATTATTAGTTGTTCACTCCACGCAAACAACTTAATCGGCCTCCTATTGGGGGCTTTTTTAATTAAAATGCTGCCGTTGCAGCTCACTAGTTTTGTCGAACTTACATTGATATTACTAATCGCGATCGCGGTTAGTCATGACTAAAATCTGGTAACAAATTGTGGCGCACACTGCAAGCATATTTGTGCCTTTAAATTCCACTGTTTAAGGTTTTATCAGTAATCAGACGCAACACTTAAAATAAATAAACCTCCTGACTCCTAATGTTGTCTTCTGCCCACAGTTGTAAACACTGGAGAATAGTGGTACATTTACTGAAGTGAGAAAACTACGGAACTTATTCCAGAAATAAATTTTAGATTAAAATACTTATAAAAGTATTAAACGAACCACTGAAGTGGTTAACGATAAAACTACTTTAACGCTAGGTCGCCTGAAAAAGTGACTGTCTCAAATACCAAGAACTCTAGCAGCAGGTATTTAATAACCTCACCCAAGCTGTGAACGGTTAGCACATTAACAAGTAGTAGACACCAGATGAGCCAAAACCCTCTAGTCAGAAAAACACTCCGAGGTCGCTTTGAGACTGTCAAACTGGTGAGAAGCGGAGGATATGGTAATAATTACTTGTTAGCAGGTGCTAGAGGTAACAGATATCAATCCTTGATCGCCATAAAAATACTTCGGAATCGCTTTGAAATTATCAAACACTTAGGAAGCGGAGGATCTGGTGATACCTACTTAGCCGTAGACCGGGATTTACCAGGACAACCCCATTGTGTCGTCAAACATTTCCACCCAAAAGATCCTAATCCTACGGTTGTAGCGATCGCTAAAAGGCTATTTGATCGGGAAGCGGAAGTTTTATATCAGCTAGGCAACGAGCACGATCAAATCCCTAGACTGTTTGCCCATTTTAATGAAGATGGGGATTTCTATTTAGTCCAGCAATTTATTGACGGTCATGCCTTGACTCAAGAAATTGTACCAGGTCAGCGTCTTAGCGAGAATGCAGTTTTAAATTTATTAAGAGAGATCCTGGAAGTGCTGGCCTTCGTCCACCAACATAATATTATTCACCGAGATATTAAGCCCCAAAATTTAATGCGGCGGCACACCGATCAGAAGATTGTGCTAATTGACTTTGGGAGTATTAAGAAAATTAGTGCTTTGGGAGCAGGCTTAACAATTGCGGTTGGGACTCCTGGCTATATGCCAAGCGAACAGGCTAAGGGAAAGCCAAAACTTTGCAGCGATATTTATGCAGTCGGGATGATTGGCATTCAAGCTTTGACAGGTTTAATACCTGAGGAACTACAAGAAGATCCCAATACTGGAGAAGTTATCTGGCGCGATAAAGCACAGGTAAGTGGCGCTCTTGCAAATGTTTTAGACACAATGGTTTGCGATCGCTATAACCAGCGTTATCAATCTGCCACAGAAGCATTACAAGCGCTTAACTCTGATCTGGTGTTGTCACAGTCCTCACAATCTGCTGACATCAACCAAAATACTGATCATAGCTATTTGCTAACTTATAAAAACTTTCTTTTGCTGCTGGGAATAGGGCTTGGTGCTATCACTAGTTTGATAGTAATAGTTTTGATCTATATATTTATGAATACAAATACATTGCATCCAAACCAACCTACTCAATTAAATAATTTTATAGAAAAATTGATGGGTAGACAGTTGACTAATGTTAATATGAATAGCCTAGTAGCCAAATCAGCAGCTAACAGAAAAGTCTATAAAAGTAATTCCAGCATTACAAAGACTACTAAAAAGCAAATTGAATCTCAACATTAAAAACAATTAATCATCTACCAGGAATCATATAACTGGCTTATTCCAGATTTGCTTTCAACCTAAATATTTAGACATTCCTGTAGTATAAATAAAATAAACAACATTTCAAGATATGGACAATACAAATCCCAAAAAAGCTTTAGTTAATACCGAAATTGGCCTCTTTCTTAGAGGTTTGATTATTGGTAAAGTGCTGACACTTATGGTTATTGGCGGACTGCTTTGGTGGTTACTGAAGCCCAATTTATTGTCCCGTAGCAGCGTTAATTCTTCCGCTAATCAAAGTCTCAACACCGATACTACTACATCAACTTTTCAGACAGTTGCTGATGTTCCCACTAACTCATTTAACTACGGAGGCAGTACAGCTTGGGCATCTATTCGGCAATTGGTAGATTCTCAAATCCAGAGCGATCGCCCTGAACTACAATTACGTTACCTAGACCCTTTGAATGGTAGCCCTGGTTCTAGCTCAGGCATTCGGATGTTGCTTGATGGGAAATTAGACTTTGCTCAGTCCTCGCGTTCCCTCACAGATGAAGAACAAGCGATCGCCAAAGAGCGAGGCTTCACACTTGGGCAACGTCAGGTGGGTATGGATGGAATAGCAGTGGTAGTCAACCCATCGCTCAATGTGTCAGGTTTAACTGTTGAACAATTGCAGCAAATTTATTTGGGTCAAATTACTAACTGGAATCAAATAGGTGGGCCAAACCTACCCATCACACCTTTATCTCAACGACCAGAGGACGCAGATACAGTCATATTTCCGAGCAACAGCGACTTTAAGGGGCAAGCATTTGGCTCTAATGTGCAGTATGTCTACTCTACTACAGACGCAGTGCGCCAACTTACTAAAACCCCTGGTGGTGTGTATTACGCTTCTGCGCGTTCAGTAGTATTTCAATGTAGTGTGAAGGCTTTGCTATTGGGTCGCACTTCTGGTCAGCTAATTCCCCCCTATCGGGAACCGATGGTATCGCCTGAGCAATGTCCACGTCAGCGCAACCAGCTAAATACTCCAGCGATCAAAAATGGCAGCTATCCGATGATTGCTAACTTGTTTGTGATTATTAAGCAGAATAAAGGTCGGGAACAGCAGATTGGGGATGCCTACGCCAAACTTTTATTAACCGACCAGGGGCAAAAAGCAATTCAACAAGCTGGTTTTGTTGGGGTTCGCTAGTAGATTTGGAGGACAATTAAGCCCCCTTCCTACAGCTCCCCCACTTCTTTAATAAGTCGGGGGCTACACAGGTCATTCAAATTGCTACTTCGTCTGATTCTTTAATTTCGGAAATACCTATTAGGGTAATAGGTGGACAGTTGGGAAATTCAACAATTTGATAGGTTTCGCTAGGTACAGCTAAGTATACGATTCTGTCTGCTTCTTG
>Ga0123337_10007690_pt1 | contig 9991 bp, 6 predicted proteins | sample frozenSSSSmetaG_FD_89792 | JGI IMG/M metagenome (GOLD analysis project Ga0123337, IMG submission 89792) | Glacier valley bacterial and archeal communities from Borup Fiord, Nunavut, Canada, to study Microbial Dark Matter (Phase II) -... | ecosystem: Environmental > Aquatic > Freshwater > Ice >...
CATCCCGTGTGATGTCGTAGCTCGACGGCCGCGCCGGTTTGTCGTCCGCCAGCTCCGCGGCCACGAAGTCCGGATTCCGCAGCCGCTCCCACTCCTCCAGCAGACTCGAATCGATTCCGCGGATCAACTCGCGGAAATACGTCTCCATCTCGACGACCTCCTCGGTCTTCGCCGCATCCGGCACCGTCTGACTCAAAACTTTCCACACCTGCGACAGATGCCGCAGCAGCAGCCCCTCGCCACGTTGCAGCCCGTAGTCGCGCACGTAATCCGCAAACGACATATACCGCTCATACATTTCCCGCGCGATGGACTTGGGCCGCACGTTCTCCTGGTCGATCCACGGATGCACCGCCGCAAACGCATTGAACGTATCGTATAAAAACTCCCGCAGCGGCTTAGGATGCTCGATCGTCTCCAGCTTCTCCATCCGCTCCTCGTAGGGAATGCCCTCCGCCTTCATTTGCTCGACCGCGTCGCCCTTCAACCGGCTGATCTGCTGACGCAAAATCTGGTCCGGATCCTCCACGATGGCCTCGCACAACGTGAGCACGTCATACGGATAATCCGGCGAAGCCCGGTCCAGCAGCTTCACCGTGTCGAGCAGGTAGAGTGACAACGCCTGGTGCAGAGAAAAATCATCCTGCAATGCCACGTTCACCCGCAGCTTCCGCCCCGACGGCTCCGGCGTGATCCACTCCACGATCTTCCGGTCCAGCAGCGCCCGGAACAACTGCCACGCCCGCTTCCGCAGCGCCCGTTTCTTGTGCGGCGTCTCGTGACAGTCCGCGATGATCTGCCGCATCGCCCGGCATCCGTCCGTCTCGCGCCCGAGCACGAGCAGCAGCATCCCGTGCGACACGTCGAAGCGCGACACCAGCGGCTCCGACGGCGCCACCATCAGCTTCTCAAACGTCTTCGCATCCCAGCTCACTTCACCCTCGGGCGCGGCGCGCTTCACGACCTTCTTTTTCTTCGACGGATCGCGCGCGGCTTTCTCCTCGGCGCGCTTGTTTTCGATAATGTGCTCCGGCGCCTGCACGACCACGTAGCCTTTGTCGTCGTAGCCCTTTCTTCCGGCCCGACCCGCCACCTGCCGAAAATCCCGCACACTCAAGATCGCCGCCTTCTTGCCGTCGTATTTCCATAGCTGCGTAAACACCACCGTGCGAATCGGCACATTGATGCCCACGCCCAGCGTGTCCGTGCCACAGATCAGCTTGAGCAATCCCTTCTGCGCGAGCTGCTCCACGAGGATGCGATACTTCGGCAGCAACCCCGCGTGATGCACGCCGATGCCGTGACGCAGCCAGCGCTTCACTTCCTTGCCATACGGACTCGTGAACCGCACGCCCTCCAGCGCCTTCGCCAGCACGGCCTTTTCGTCCTTCGAGCACACGTTGAGGCTCATCAACGCCTGAGCCGCCTCAGACGCCGCCCGCTGCGTGAAATGCACGAGGTAGATCGGCGCGCGGTTGTCCTCCAATGCCGTCGCCAGCCGCTCGACGAGCGGCGTCTCGCAATACTCAAACTCCAACGGCACCGGCCGCCGGTCGCTGCGCACCGTCACGCTCGGCGCCCCCGTGAGCCGCGTCATGTCCTTCTCAAAAAACTCCGTCGCGCCCAGCGTGGCCGACATCAGCAAAAACCGGCTCTGCGGCATCGTGAGGAGCGGCGTCTGCCACGCATAGCCGCGCTCGCCGTCCGAGTAGTAGTGAAACTCGTCCATGATGACCGCGCGGATGTCGCTGCGATCACCGCGCGCCAGCGCGATGTTGGACAGAATCTCCGCCGTGCAGCACAAGATCGGTGCCTGCGGATTCACGCTCGCGTCACCTGTCATCATCCCCACGTGCTCCGGCCCGAAGTCACGGCAAAGCGAAAGAAACTTCTCGTTCACCAACGCCTTGATGGGACACGTATAGACCGACCGCTCGCCCGCGCACAGCGCCTTGAAGTGAAACGCCGCCGCCACCAGCGATTTCCCGGAGCCGGTGGGCGTGTTGAGAATGACATTCCGCCCGGCAAACAGCTCGATGATCGCCTCCTCCTGCTCCGCGTAGAGTTCCAGCCCGCGTTCCTTGATCACCGCCAGAAACCGATCAAGCACAGCATCCGCATCCGGTTTTCCGGGGAGTGGCGCGAGCGGAGCGGGAACGTCAGGAACAGACAACATGCGCCCCCCACAAGGGCCCGACTTCCTTGCCCTGACAAGCCCGACGCATAGCCACACACTTCCGCAACAGCCTTGCCAAGTGCACGCCAAGCCAGCGTGATTCCCTGCCATGTCTCTTAGCTGGAACGAAGTCCGTGACCGCGCCATCCGTTTTTCCCGCGATTGGTCGGAGGCGACCGACGAGGAGCGCGACAAGCAGACGTTCTGGAATGCCTTCTTCGACGTCTTCGGCGTGCCTCGCCGTTCCGTGGCCTCCTTCGAGCAAGCGGTGGCCAAGGCGCGCGGTTCCTACGGCTTCATCGACCTTTTCTGGCCAGGCGTCCTCCTCGTCGAGCACAAGTCCCGCGGTGCCTCCCTCACCAAAGCCGAGTCACAGGCCTTCGCCTACTTGCACGACCTCGCACGCGAGGGGCGCCACGACGCCGTGCCGCGTTACATCGTGCTCTGTGATTTCGCCCGTTTTGCGCTCTACGATCTGGAGCCGGAAGATCGCGACGGCCTCCCCGTGCTCGACGACGGGCGCGCCTACCGACTTACGGAGTTTGCGCTCAAAGACCTCCACCGCCACGCCCGCGACTTCGCCTTCATCAAAGGCGAGAAACCCGTGCGCCTCGACCCCGAGGACCCCGCCAATCTCAAGGCCACCCAACTCCTCGCCAACCTCCACGACGCGCTCGAAGCCACCGGCTACACCGGCCACGCCCTCGAACGCACCCTCGTGCGCCTCCTCTTCTGCCTCTTCGCCGAGGACTCCGGCATCTATGAGCCCGGCATATTCACCGCGCTTGTGGACCGCTCCCGCGCCGACGGACGCGATCTCGGACCGCTCCTCAACGAACTCTGGGACGTGCTCAACACCGCCGAGGACCGCCGCCAGACCACGCTCGACGAAGACCTCGCCGCCTTCCCCTACGTCAACGGCGGCCTCTTCGCCGAAAACCTCCCCACCTGCGCCTACAACACCGCCCTGCGCGAGGCGTTGATCGCCTGCTGCCGCTTCCACTGGGCGCGCATCTCGCCCGCCGTCTTCGGCTCGCTTTTCCAAGGCGTGATGGAAGGCAAGGAACGCCGCCAGCTCGGCGCGCACTACACCTCCGAGCACGACATTCTGAAACTCCTTCGCGCGCTCTTCCTCGACGAGCTGCGTGCCGAGCTCGACGCCGCCAAGGCCGATCGCTCCACCAATCGCGCGACCCGCCTCCGCGCCTTCCAGCAAAAACTCCGCCGTCTGCGCCTCTTCGATCCCGCCTGCGGTTGCGGCAACTTCCTTATCCTCGGCTACCGCGAGCTGCGCCGCCTCGAAAACGAAACGCTCACCGCGCTTCACACCAAGGACGGCCACGTTCAGGCCGAGCTCGACGTGCGTGCCCTCGCGCTGGTGGACGTGGATCAATTTTACGGACTCGAAATCGGCGAATGGCCCGCCCGCATCGCCGAAGTCGGCCTCTGGCTGCAAGACCACCAGTGCAACGTCGAACTCGCCGAGCTGCTCGGCCAGACCTACCGGCGCCTCCCGCTTAAAGCCACGCCGACGATCCGCGTAGCCAACGCCCTCCGCACTGACTGGCGCGAGTTCCTTCCGCCGACTGATGACACGCTTGTGCTGGGTAACCCACCGTTCATCGGCAAGAAAGAACAAGATATTTCCCAGAAGGCAGACATGGAGCTAATCTGGGGCGACGTGAAGGGTGCGGGCATTCTCGACTACGTCACCTGCTGGTATCGGAAGGCCGGCGACTACGTCCAAGGCTTCCCCTGCATCCGCTGCGCCTTCGTTTCCACCAATAGCATAACGCAAGGCGAACAGGTCGGCGTTCTCTGGTCGCATCTGTTTCAGCGATTCCACCTCAAGATTCACTTTGCGCACCGCACCTTCAGTTGGATGAGTGAAGCGAAAGGTCGTGCCCACGTGCACGTGGTTATCATCGGCTTCGGCCTTAGGAATCCACGTGCGAAATGGATTTTCGAATATGCGCGACACAACGGCGAACCCACCGCCCTACCGGTCCAAAATATCAATCCCTACCTAGTGGAGGGCAGCGACGTGGTCGTGCGGACTCGGACAACTCCTATCAACGGAGCTCCCGAGATTAGCTACGGCAGCATGATGATCGACAAGGATCGAAAGGCGGCTGATGACACCGGCCTAATTCTCACGGAAACCCACCGAGACGCGCTCTTGGCGGAGTGCCCGGGGCTGCGCCCGTTCATCCGCAAACTTTATGGCGGTGAAGAGTTCATCAATGGCACCGTGCGCTGGTGTCTTTGGCTCGTAGATGCCGATCCAGCCTTGCTTCGCTCCTCTCCGCTGCTGCGCGCGCGAATCGAAACTGTTCGTGCGTTCCGAACTTCGAGCAACCGGCCTCAGACAAAGGAACTCGCGGCTACGCCGATGCTCTTTGGCGAGATACGGCAGCCTAAAAACCGCTACCTTCTCGTTCCCAAGGTATCCTCGGAAAATCGCACTTACATCCCCATTGGTTTCCTGCCGCCAGAGGACATCGCAAGTGGAAGCGCGCTGATTGTTCCCGGAGCCACAGTCTATGATTTCGGTGTGCTTTCCTCCAGCATGCACAATGCATGGCTCCGGTGCGTTGCCGGACGGATGAAGAGCGATCCGCAATATTCGAATAACATCGTTTACAACAACTATCCCTGGCCCACCGCCGCCACCGACAAGCAACGCGCGGAGGTCGAGGCCTGCGCGCAAGCGGTGCTCGATGCGCGGACGAAGTTCCCGCAAGCCACCCTCGCCGACCTCTACGATCCGCTCTCGATGCCGCCCGCCTTGGCCAAAGCGCATGCCGACCTCGACCGTGCGGTGGACCGCTGCTACCGCGCCAAACCTTTCGCGAGCGACCGCGAACGCGTCGAACACCTATTCGCCCTCTACGAACAACTCACCGCCCCCCTCGCACCCACCGCCAAGCCTCCGAAGAAGTCTCGCAAATCAGCCTAGCCTCTTGCCACGCCCGTTCACCCATGAACCTGATCGCCATCCGTCACCAGCAGACCTTCACCCACGGCCATTCCCGCCCGATGCTGATCGTGGCCGAAGAGCCTTCGCAGGACGCACGGCATGAGATCGTGCTCAAACTCGGACCCGATGTGCAGAGCGGCCGCACCGGCTTGGCCATTGAGGCGATTTGTGCCGACTTGGCCACAAGGCTCGGCCTGAACGCCGCCCAAGGGTGGACTGTAGAGATCAATGCAGACTTTGCCGCCAGCGTCCCGGATGCGGAAGCCCGCAGGCGACTCGGCGTGGCGACCGGCCTGCAATTCGGCAGCACCTTTCACTCAGGCCAGTATCATGTACCACTGGCCGACGATGCCTTGACCGATCCGCTCATCGACAAAGCCGCCGCTGTGCTGCTTTTCGACGCCATGATCGGCAATGACGACCGCCACCGGCTAAAGCCCAACTGCCTGTTGCGCGGCGACGATATCATCCTCATCGACCATGAGCGGGCCTTTCCCGGGCTACGCGCCGAATTCCGCCCTGCCGCGTGGGAGAACGGAGGACTGGATGTGATCCGCAACCACGCCTTTTTCAGCGGATTGCATGGGCAGTTGCCCGATTTCGCCGACGCCGCCCAAGCTTGGCGAGCGGTGACTCCATCTGTCGTGGCCGAACTCGTAGCCAGCGTTCCCGCTGAGTGGCTGGACAACGCGGGCCGGAACCGCGCGACCCATTTTATGGTCGAAATGGTGGCCAACGTGAATAAGGTATCTAGCTTGCTTACGGAGATACTACGATGATGACGACGACCCCCTACACTTACCGCGTGCTGCGCTACCTGCACGACCCGGCTACGGGCGAAGGGCTCAATGTGGGTGTCGTTGTGTATGCGCCGGCACTGCGCTGGTTGGAAGCTCGCTTCAATCTCAACGCCGGCCGTCTCAAGCACGCTTTCCCAGCGCTCGACGTGGACCTTCATCGCGCCCTCATGCGTCGCCTCAAAACACGCTTCGAAGCCGCATCCCTCGCGTGCGCCCAAGAATTACCGTTCTCGGAACGTCCGTCTGACCTTGTCGGTTGGGCCAACACCATCCTGCGCGAAGACGACAGCTCTTTACAGTGGGGGCTTGAAGGCGGTGGTCTCACTGCGAACCCCCAACGCGAACTGCACGAACTCTACGAACGCATGGTGCTGCGCCACCATGCCCGAATAGGACGCCAAGGTAGAGACGATGTTGATGTATGGAATTTGTATCGCTCGTCGCTACAGCGCACCGGTGCAGCCGAACGCCTCACGCGTCACGCCGTGAAAACCGAGCTGGACGAAATGACCTTCGATCACGCTTGGAAAAACGGCCAGTGGCATTGCCTCCAGCCGCTCTCTCTTGATCTGCTCGAACCAGAAAGCATCCGCAACAAGGGCCATCGCCTGCTAGGCGAAGTTTCCGGTGTGCGGGAGGCACTGGCCGACCATACCCTCTATATTTTGCTAGGCGAACCCAAGGAAGGTCCCTCCCGCAAAGCGGCCGACCGGACGCTCAACCTGCTGCATGCCAGACTGGATGTTCGTTATGAGCTCGTGCGCGAGGCCGAAGCGAATGCCTTCGGCGAGCGCCTCAGTCACGACATCCTGACGCACAGCGTCTAATAGACGGAGCCGTTGGGAGTGAACCGGCTGAACGCTGACGACCGGTTTTCATCCCATGACCTGCTCCACTGGTCGGCGGTGAACGATTTTTGTCAGTCGGCACCACTTTCCACCTCCTCTCCGTCGAACCGGTCTTTCCTGACGGATATCCGCTCACTCAATACAGAGCTCCGCTAATCTGTGACAGTGTTCCGCTCATGTCAGACAGTGCTCCGCTGTTGTCAGGCGGACCTTTTCTCGCATCCGAACGCAGATTTTTGCATTAAAAAAGCATTATCCTTAGGCCTTTGGCTTATTTTTTGCGTTTAGCGGGCTCCGCCTTGGGTTCTTACAGCCTTCGCCAATGCGTCGGCGGGCTCCGGGCGTTATTCGCACGCATCCCTATGATTCCCGATCCCGTCTCCAGCTCGGGCGGCTCTTCGACCGCCACGCCTCCCGCCCCCTCCACGCCGGCCACCCGCGCCGACTTCGATCAACGTCTCGCCAACGACCTGTCCGCCGCCGCCACCCTCATCACCACCGCCTTGGCCAAACCTGCGGTGCTCGCCGAACTCAGCTACACGCAGGCCGAGATCGAGGAAGGTCAGGCTCTGCAAGTCTCCGCGCAGGCCGCCTTCAACACACGCCAGCAAGCCGTGAGCACGGCCACCACCGCTGCAACCACCCGCGACGACAAGCTGGTTATCGTGCGCGCGGATTTCGTGGACTACCGCGCCACCGTGCAGGCCAACTTGCCACCCGATGCGCGCACCGCCCTCGGCGCCGGCGGTCGCGTGCCCGCGGACTTGCAGAAGCTCATCACTCTCTCACGCAGCGCCTACGCCGCTGCCCAGCAGCCGCCCTACTCTGCGGTGCTCGCAAAGCGCAAGCTCACTACCGCCGTGCTCACCGCCCGCCTCGCCGCAGTCGATGAACTCGAAGCGCTCGATGGCAAGGCCAAGACCGCCGACAAGGTCGCGACCGCCTCCACCAAGGCGCGCGACAAGGCCGGCGCGACGCTGGCGAAATGGGTCGCCGCCTTCCGCAAGCAGGCCAAGACCGACCTGCGCAAGTTCCCCGAACTGCGCGCCCAGTTGGGACTGTGAACGACGGCGGCGCGGAGTCTCGTTTCGGCGCGAGACTCCGGCTCCGCGCAAGAAAGTCATCCGCGCACTTGTTTGCGCGGCGGCATTACGCAAACATGTGCCAATGCCTGAAACCAAGCCTTCATCCCCACCGGAAACCAGCGGCCGCTGGCTGGCTTGGGGACTTGTGCTGATGACCGGTATTTTGTTTTGGCCGGTCACCCGCTGGATCGTCACCGAGGCCGTCGCGCGCGAGCAGATCAAGCAGGGCATGGTGCTGCTGCTCTGCGCCGCCGGACTCATCATCTGGAAAAACTCCCGCGAGCTGCGTCCCTCGCCCAACCTGAGCAACGAAGCGCTTGTCCTGCTGGCCGGCGCGTTTGCCTGCGTGGGTCTGGCCGGCACCACGGGCTGGTCGCTCCTGCTGTTGCCGGGCATGACGCTCGGACTGGCCGGCTCGCTCCAGATGATTCTGGGCACGACCGGCTACCGGTTTTTGAAACCCCTGATCGCGGGCGTCACCGCGCTGGTCGTTATTATCCTCATGTTTCCCCTGCTCGACTGGCCGCTGCGCCAACTCGCGGGCGTCGAGGCCGCGCGTGTGTTGAGCGCGCTTGGACTGGCCCCGCAGCTCGCTGTCTCCAACGCCCAGCATAATCCGCAACTGGTCCTGATGGTTGGCAAACAGGCGTTCCTCGTCGCGACGGAGTGCAACGGTTTCGGGCTGATCACCTCGGGCGCGCTGCTCGCCCTGCTCGCGGGTGAAATCAGCAAACGTCCACGCTGGATCATCGCAGGCCTGATGCTGCTCGCGCTGGTCACGGGATTTTTCGTCAACCTGCTGCGCATCCTCGCCATCACCCAGCTCGCCCCGCGCTTTCCCGGACACTACCACGCCATGCACGAGGTGATCGGCACGATCATGCTGTGGCTCGGACTCGGGTTCATCGGCTGGCTGGCGTGGCGTCCGCAAGCTTCCGTGTTGCCGCCGGCCCCACAACCCGCAAACGTCTGAACCCTTATGGGACGTCAATGGCTCCACGCGAAACGCGCGATCGTTAACAACAAGAAGGGACAGTTTGTCGGCAAGATGGTGAAGGAAATCACCGTCGCCGCCAAAATCGGAGGCGCCGACATGGCCGCCAACGCCCGGCTGTTCGCCGCCGTTGAAAAGGCGAAAAAAGCGAGCGTCACCCGCGACGTGATCGAGCGCGCCATCAACAAGGGCGCCGGCATCGGCGGCGAGAAGATGGTCATGGATCACATCGTTTTCGAGGGCTACGCCCCCCACAAGGTGCCGATCATCGTCGAGGTTTACACCGACAACGTCCAGCGCACGACCCCCGAGATGCGCGTGCTCTTCAAGAAGGGCATCCTCGGCACCACGGGCAGCAACAAGTTCCTCTTCGACCACGTCGGCATCGTCGAGGCCCACACGCCTGCGGCCAACGTCGATCTCGAAGCCGCCGCCATCGAGGCAGGCGCGAATGATTTCGAGGCGATCAGCCACGAGCAAAACGACGACATCCCCGAGGGGGCGACCGGCGCGCGTTTCCATACGGATCGCACGCAAGTTCACGCCGCCTCAACCTGGCTCTCCGCCAACGGCTGGACGGTCGTCACGAGCGAAATCGGCTACGTCGCCAAGATGTTTCCCGAGCTCACCGACGAATATCGCGGCGACGTCGGCGAGTTCCTTCAGGCGCTCGAAGAGCACGAGGATGTTCAGCGCGTCTGGGCGGCGGTGAAGTAACCCCGCGTAATGCGGCGGCACCCACTCCTCCGGCGGCGCGGACAAGCCTGATTCGCACGGCGTATCGGACAAAAAACGCCGTGATAAGGCCGTAATAAGCCTAGCCGAAGCGGGCCTTATTCATTAAGTTGGACAAGGATCATCCGTTGACGCTCGGATGCGCCCCAACTACCACTAACTCTTTTATGGCTTACGCTGACACCCTGCCCAAACAACGCTCGTTTGGCCAAACCAACCGTCCCGATGCCTGGTGGCTGAAGCCACTGGCCGTTTTCCTCGGGTTCTCCGCATTCATTGTCTACTCCACCTGGGCCGCGTTCCAAGGCGTGGGCGACATGCACAACAACACGTGCAGCTACTGGTTCGGCGGCAATGGCGCCAACTACCTGTC
>Ga0123337_10007692_pt1 | contig 9991 bp, 6 predicted proteins | sample frozenSSSSmetaG_FD_89792 | JGI IMG/M metagenome (GOLD analysis project Ga0123337, IMG submission 89792) | Glacier valley bacterial and archeal communities from Borup Fiord, Nunavut, Canada, to study Microbial Dark Matter (Phase II) -... | ecosystem: Environmental > Aquatic > Freshwater > Ice >...
GTGAGCATCTACGCCTTTTGCTGGTACTATATCTCGCAGGATTTTTTCCGGCGACTCGACCGGCGGGCCAGTACCACCGGCGATCTGCTCATTCGCTACCGGCTCGATGCAGACCTGATGCGGCAGTTGAGTCAGCCCCGGAAAGACCAGCTGCCCAACCAGAAGACCCTTGTTTTTAATGAACGCGACTCCGTCATTTTCGCCACCAACAGCCGGGTATCATTGCGGGTAACACCGGGGTTGCTAACCAGCGTCCGAAAAAATAAACGGCGCGATTTCGAGGAGGAAACCTACTACGTATCGGCTTCGCGCTACAGCACCGCGTCGGGTACGTTTGTGGTGGTGGTAAGTGCCGAGAATACGTACGGCGACGCTTTTTTGCAGCAACTGCAATGGGCATTGGCGGGGCTGTTTTGCCTGATTGCGGGCGTTACGGCCTTTTCGGGCTGGGTGTTTGCCGGCGAAGCCCTCCGGCCCATGCAACGGATTGACCGGGTGGTGAACGCCATTTTTCCGCGCAACCGCGACGAACGGCTGCGCGTTAGCCGCGAAAATGATGAGATCAGCCGGTTGTCCATCACCATCAACCGGATGCTTGACCGCGTGGCCGAGTCGTTCCGGTTGCAGCGGATGTTTGTAGCCAACGTCTCGCACGAGTTGAAAAACCCGCTTACCCAGATCAGCTCCCAGCTTGAGGTGAGTCTGCTTAACCAGCGCGACCCCGAAGCCTACCGCCAGACCATCCGCTCGGTACTCGAAGACGTGGGTAACCTGTCTGAACTGACCCGCGAACTGCTGCAACTCTCGCAGGTGAGTCAGGACGACGCTACCCACCTGCTCACCGACGTAGTGCGGGCCGATGAGCTGATCTGGGACGTTCGCGACGAGGTGATGGCTATCAATCCGCGCTATCAGGTTATTGTTGCCCTCGGCACGCTACCCGACGAATCGGACGGGCTAACGCTGCGCGGCAACCGGACGCTGCTGGCTACGGCCCTGAAAAACCTGACCGAAAACGCCTGTAAGTTCGCCCCCAGCGGACTGGCGCGGGTGGGCGTAAGCATCGGGTCAGATCGGGTCATTATTGAGGTGCAGAACGAGGGCGACCCCATTCCGGCGGCTGACCTGCCGTATATTTTCGAGCCATTTTACCGAAGCCGCCAAACCGCCGACGTGCGGGGCTATGGCATTGGCCTGTCGCTGGTAGAGCGGATTGTCCGGTTGCACGGGGGGCAGCTATCGGTCAGTTCAGCAGCGGGCGAGACGGTCTTTTCGGTCGGGTTGCCGCGCGGCTAAGCGTGTAGTAACTCACAACGCTGAAACGAAGAGAAACTGACCCTGGCCACCTATAGTCACCGTAACGGAGTATCATAGACACCGGCAGCCGGGCTGCTGCATGAACGGTTGGTGGCCCTCCCGGCCTGTCACGGATGGTGATTGGGTAGAATGGGCGTGATCTGGCTCATCATCCTGATGTTGACATCGGTCGTCACGTCGATCTGGTAAAATAGTTTTCCATCCACAAAGGCTTCGACATGGGCCGGGCGATTATACCCTCGGCACGATCTCGTACAGCGTACTGAACGGCGGCACCTGGAGTCAGCCGATTCGTATTGGCGAAACCGAGCAGACAGCAGGGCGAAAAAGCATGACCATGACGGCTCAGTGGATCGGCACGGGCGGGTATAGCAGCAGCCCCTCCTCGTTTATGTCCCCATAGATCGGTTAGCAGCCTACTAACTGATGGTACGCAGGATACGCCCGACTCTCTTCGCTTGCCCTCCAGACAAAACACCGTTTGGTAAATACTCAGCAGAAGATACGGGTAAGTGCGTTGATTTTCTGTTGCTTAGCCGTAGTTTATGAATCTAAGCCGATCCCCTCAACCATAACTAATACTATGATGCGCCTACCACTACTCGCCATGCTTTTCGTCTGTGGATTTTTGCCATTGGCGTTGGCCCAAACCCCGGAGAAAGGCTTCGGTAGCAAACGCAAAACGGATTTGTCCCGATCGTTGCCCGCCGTAACCCAACCACTCCGTGGACTTACGATGCCCGTTCCGAAGCGCGATACTGACGACAATCCGACGGTCAGTACGGCGCCTGTCCAGCATTTCTCATTTACTGAACCGACCCGGCCCTTCTCATTCACGGCCCCCGATCTGCACGTTGTGCGGGACTCGGCAACGGGGCGGCCCATTTTCATCCAGAATTTGCGGGCCGCCCGCGCCACCGATGCAAAAACCGGAGCCAACGCCCGCGTGTCGGCGGCTGCAATAACCTATACGTTTTTGAATCAGGTAAGCGAAGTACTCCAGATCAGCGACCCCGAAGATAATTTCGTCATCCAGAAGTCGGAGACCGATGAATTAGCGCAAACCCACATCTGGCTAAAGCAAACCTACAAGGGCATTCCCATAAACGGGGCCGATCTGGTGGCGCACGTAATCAACGGAGAGGTGTCGGTACTGAACGGTCACCCGCAGCCGACCCCGACCGACATCAGTACCACCCCGAAACTAACTATTGATCAGGCCACCAGGTATGCCTTCGGCGACCTGGGCAAAGAAACCGTGGTGCGCTCATTTGGCAGCAATATGCTGCAACTAAAACCCGCCGAGGGCGAGCTGTGCCTGTATCCGATGCCCGACAACGCCATGCGGCTGGCCTACAAACTTGCCATCCGGCCGAATTTCTTAGATCAGTGGCAGTATATGATTGACGCCGAAACAGGAGCCGTGCTGGACAAATACAACAGCACCTGTAAGGCCGACGGCCCCCGGTCGGCCACAGCGGTTGATTTGAATAAGGTATTGCGTAAAATAAATACCTATCAGGTCGGTACTGTATACTACCTGATTGACGCCACGCAACCGATGTTCGATGCCAAGGCGTCGGCCCTGCCTAACAAAGCGGTCGGTGCGTTAGTGACGCTCGACTGCCGCAACAAACCCTATACCAGCCCATCGCTGGGGCTGATTTCGTCGGCCAATAACACCAACTGGACACCAACGGCGGTTTCGGCTCACTACAACGCCAATACCGCTTATCAGTATTATAAAACGGTGCATGGCCGCAACGCCATAGATGGCAAAGGCGGCAACATTATCTCGCTGGTCAACGTGACTGACGAAGACAGTACAAGCTGGGGAAATGCGGCCTGGAACGGAGCCTATATGGTCTATGGAAACGGCGATGCTGCGTTCAAACCATTGGCCGGTGGGCTCGACGTGGCGGGGCACGAAATGACGCATGGCGTGGTGGGCAGCAGTGCCAATTTAGAATACAAGGGGCAATCGGGCGCTATGAACGAGTCATTTGCGGACGTTTTTGGCTGTATGATCGAACGCAAAAACTGGACAATTGGCGAAGACGTAGTGTTGCCGGCCTATTACCCGTCGGGCGCATTGCGCAATCTGGCAAATCCTAATCAGGGTGGTAAAGGAAAAGACAATGGCTATCAGCCTAAAACGATGGGCGAGTACGTGCCAAACGGCAGTGTTCATACCAACAGCGGCATCCCAAACTATGCGTTCTATCTGTTTGCCACCAATGACAGCGTTGGCATTTTGCGGGCCGAACGAACGTACTACCGCGCCCTCACCGCTGGTTATCTGACCACTACGGCCACGTTTCTTGACTTGCGGATGGCTGTTCTGAAAGCCGCCGATGACCTTTATGGCCGAAATTCGCCGAGTGTTGTCAAGGCCGCTCAGGCCGCGTTTGATGCGGTCGGTATTGTAGAAGCCAGTGTACCGACGTCAACAACAACGGTCAGCACGCCCGTAGCGCAGGGGCCAGATTTACTGCTGCTGGCCAGCAGCAAAGCCGATGGACTTTACTCAACAACGGTAGTAACAACGGGAACCGCCAAATTTGATCTGAAAACGAATCGGGGGCTGCGTCACCGGCCCAGCGTTACCGACGACGGTAAGTACGCCTATTATGTGTCGGCTGATAAGCGCGTTCGGTACGTTAATTTGACGGGTACACCCACCGAAGGTATTTCACTGAGCGACACGATCTGGGATAATGTTGCTATTTCAAAAGACGGCACCAAACTGGCCCTGCTGAAAGCTGCCCAGGATAAGTCAATCTATGTCTATAGTTTCACGAAGAAAGCCTGGAAAACCTTCACCCTCTATAACCCGACCAACACACAGGGGGTGGCAACCAGCGATGTGAAATATGCCGATTCATTTGACTGGGACCAGGCGGGCGAATACCTCGTTTATGATGCCTACAGTGAGGTGCCAACCAGCGATGGCGACCCTGTTGGCTACTGGGACGTGGGTGCGCTGCACGTATGGGACGGCTCGAAAGGTGATTTTGCCGATGGTAAAATCGGTAAACCATTACCCAAACCCCGCCCTGGCGAAAGCATTGGCAACCCGTCGTTCTCTAAAAACTCACCCAATATTCTGGCCTTTGATTACTTTGTTAATGGCACGGATAGTACCGACGCAGCCTATTATGTGATGGCGGCAGACCTGCTTAAAGGTACGTTGGGGATTATCTACGAAAACAACACACTCGGCTACCCCAGCTACTCGCGGACGGATGACCGAATTGTGTTCGGCACAAAAAATACGGCGGGCGGCAAAGACATTGTTGCTGTGAAACTGCTGGCCGACAAAACAAAACGGGCCAACCTGTTGCGCCAGACGATGTACTCAGACGCTACGTGGCCCGTCTGGTACACGCAGGCCATCCGCGTTATTCCAACCCGCGCCAATCAAACCATTACGTTTAATGCACTGCCAAATCGTACCCTGAGCCAGACCGGATTTTCTCTGTCGGCAACGGCCTCGTCGGGGTTGCCAGTGGGGTTTGTGGTCGTTGGTGGCCCGGCAGAAGTAACCGGCAATAAGGTGAAACTGACGGCGTTGGGTTCGGTAACGATCATAGCCTATCAGGCCGGAAATGAGGAGTTTTATGAGGCTCCTCTCGTGGTCCGGTCGTTTAGCGTGGTAGCGGCAGCAGGTGGGCGCCAGGGAGTCGAACTCGCTGAAACCAATGTGGTTCTGCTGTATCCCAATCCGGTTAGTTCAGAATTAACCGTTGAACTAACCAATGGTCAGGTTATTGAGCAACTCGCCGTAAACACCCTGAGCGGTACGGCGGTGGTGCAGCAACCAGGCGGTATCAAAATAGCCAAAACCAAACTTGACCTCAGCAAACTCCCGTCTGGTATGTATCTGTTGAGTATCCAGACGCCAGAGGGAATACTAACGCGGAAACTGATTCGGGAATAAGGAAAACAGAGCCGCCAGACAACAATCGTTGGGGTACAAAGGAATTCGTCCCGGAACCCCGGTGGATAACTCCCGGGATAATACCAGTCCGGTGTAGATAAACTGTTCCCGATCATAGTTGGCAATAATCAAATCTGTTTGTCAGCTTCACGGGTATCGTGGTTGCCAAAATAGGTTCGTAGTTTTTGGTCCAATTTCGGGCGAAATAGATGCTGCGTTCCTGTCTGACCGATAAGGCTGACCCGGCCTGAAAAGCAAAGACCAGCCCCGAATTATACCGAGGGCTGGTCCTTTCACGCAACCGAAGCGTAGTCGATCCGTTGCTTTTACTTTTTTGCTTTCGGCGACAGATCCAGCGGGCCAATGCCCGACTCGTTCTGTTCATACTTGGGCACTTTGTGGGTCCCGTGTACTTTCGGGGCTTTAGTAGCCACCTTTTTGATATTCTTGTTCTTCTTCTCCTCGTGTGCCATGATGATAAGGGTTTAGGAAGTATAACACGGATAAAACAGAAACGCTTTAATTAAGATTAATCGCGGGTATTCAGCCTGTCAGGGGTCAGGACGCGCTGGTCAGGATCACTTTAAGAGCTTTTTCCCGGGCCGCATGTTCAAACGTATCATACGCCTGCATGATGTCGTTCAGCGCGAAATGGTGCGTGATTAAACTGGCCCCATTTACTTTGTTGGACACCACGGTTTTCATGAGCATGGGCGTCGTAACGGTATCCACCAGGCGCGTCGTGATAGTGATGTTGCGGGACCATAACGTTTCCAGATGAAGTTCAACTGGTTTGCCGTGTACACCAACGTTGGCAATGTGTCCGCCCGGTGCGATAACAGCCGCGCATAAATCAAACGTGGCCGGAATTCCCACCGCTTCGATGGCTACGTCGGCCCCCCGGTTTTCGGTCAGGCGCATTACTTCGGCTACCGCATCGACCGTCTGGCTGTTGATGGTATGCGTAGCACCCAGCGTTTTTGCTACCGCCAGCCGGTTATCGTCTACGTCAACCATGATGAGGGTGGCGGGTGTGTAAAACTGGGCCGTTAGTAATACGGCCAGCCCGATGGGTCCGGCCCCAACAATTACGACAGAATCGCCCGGCTGCACCTGTCCATTCAGCACCCCGCACTCAAAGCCCGTCGGCAAAATGTCACTTAGCATCACAATGGCATCCTCATCGGCGGTTTCGGGGATGTGATACAAACTGGTATCGGCAAACGGAATGCGGACGTATTCGGCCTGAGTACCGTCAATGAGGTGTCCAAGTATCCAGCCGCCCTGCTCGCAGTGCGAATACATTCCTTTGCGGCAGTAGAGGCATTTACCGCAGGACGAGATGCAGGAAATCAGCACCTTATCGCCCTTTTTGAAGGCAGTAACTGCCGAGCCAACTTCCTCGATGACACCAATACCCTCGTGCCCCAGAATCCGCCCGTCGGTCACTTCGGGCAAGTCGCCTTTCAGGATGTGCAGGTCGGTGCCGCAGATTGTCGTTTTGTGTATCCTGACAATCGCATCCGTGGGTTGCTGTAGGGTGGGAGTTGGCTTCTCCTCCCAGGCTTTTTTCCCCGGACCGTGATAGACTAATGCGTTCATGCTACAAAGGTATCCCGGCCCGTCTGTCGCGCTCATGACATTCGTCACCCAACCGCCTGATAGTTTGTCGATTAGCCGAAGCCTCTGCCGACCGGGCATACCTATGACAGAAAGCATCCCGTTACCTGATATAAATCATTATTTGTGGGGGTAATTCGTCATAGGTATGCCCGGGCCGGGCAAACTACTTTTAGGGTCCATTTTCGTTTCAGGAATGAACGTAACATTTGCCAAACCAGCTACGAAGGAGCGTCGACGCTTTGCCTTCTTTTACGATGAGTACGCGCCTAAACTGTGGGGGCTTATTTTGCAGGCCGACCTGCCCGCATCAGTGTCTGAACGCATCCTGCTGAACACGTTTGGCAAAGCCTGGCCGCATCCCCATCGGCAGGCCGTTGAGGGGCATCAGATGATTACCTGGCTATTGGGGCTTGCATATACCGAAGGGTTGCCCGCCGTTATGCTGCCCCCTGAACTCAAACAGGCATAGTACGCCCGCTTTTTTGCGGAAGTCCTGCGGTATAGACTCCCTGAAAAGGATCATAATGCAGGGTGACATCCGTCATTGTTCTCAGTTTGGTTATCTTACACTTTTGTACTGGTTAGCTTCACCACAACTTAACTTGTCCAATGAACCTTTCAAAATCAGTCGTTTACATGGCCGATGACGATGCCGATGATCGCTATTTTATGTGCCATGCCCTCCGCACATCCGATCCGTCAGTTACTATCGTCTAAGCCGAAGACGGACAGAGTTTATTAACGCTTCTACAGAACCGGATGCAGACATCAGATTCACCGCCGGTAAATCTAATCCTGCTGGATATGAACATGCCCCGCTCCAATGGGTTGGATACGCTGATTGCCCTCAAGGCCAACCCAGCCCTGCGGCACATTCCAACCGTGCTGATTTCGACCTCTGCCCAGCCAGATCAGGTAATATCTGCGTACCAGAACGGTATTAACAGTTATATTCAGAAGCCAGCGTCTTCATTCGATATGACGAGTGTTGCGCAGGCCCTGAAAGTCTGTTTCCTGGACGCGGCCACGAGTTGAGGTATACATCTCATCCTGTGCCGGATAAGCCGTTTTAATTACCTACCTTCATTGTGCCGCCAAGCCGTTTCGTATCGGCCTGGCGGCCTGTTTCTATGGAGACCAACGAAGCCTATTTTACCAGCGAAGCCTATTTACAGCAGGTGTTTACCCATGCCGCAGTGGGTATCGCCATGTTTAGCGGACCGGACTTTATCATTAAGGAGGCTAACCCTGTGGTATGTACCCTCTGGGGCCGCACCGAAGCGGACGTACTTGGCAAACCTCTGTTTGTGGCCCTGCCCGAAGCGGCTGGCCAGGGGTTTGAAGAACTGCTGACCGATGTTATGCAGACCAACCAACCTTTTATCGGGAAGGAGTTGCCCGTCACCATTAATCGAAACGGACAGTTGCACACCGTTTATTTCGATTTTGTTTATGAGCCATTACCCGATGCCGATGGGCAGGTAAGCCGAATCCTGCTTACAGCCAGCGACGCCACGGAGCGACGGCTGGCCCGTCGGCAAACCGAAATTAGTGAAGCGAAACTGCAAACCCTGTTTGAACAGGCTCCCGTGGCCATTGCCATTCTGCGGGGCCCTGAACTGACCTACGAACTGGCCAACAAACAGTACGTAGACCTGGTTGACCGCACTGACCTGATTGGTAAACCCATGCTGGAAGCCCTGCCCGAACTCGTACATCAGGGACTCGACATCCTGCTGCAGGACGTGATCCGCACGGGCACCGCCCATACCGCCCGTGAGCACCCCGTAGAACTGCTCCGAAACGGGCAGCTCGAAACGGGTTATTATAATTTTGTGTATGAGCCCCTGCGGAATGCCGAAGACCATGTTGACGGCGTATTTGTTGTGGCTACCGACGTAACCGGGCAGGTGGTATCCCAGAAAAAGGCCGATCAGCTCCTGGTGCAGGAACGGGAATTGAGCGATCTGAAATCGAACTTTCTAACCCTGGCATCGCACGAGTTCCGCACCCCCATGAGCATGATTCTGTCGTCGGTCTCCCTCATTGGCCGCTACAACGGCGTGGATGATGCCGTAAAACGCGAACGGCATGTGAAGCGCATCAAGTCGTCGGTACACAGTCTGATTGGCATTCTGAGCGATTTTTTGTCGCTCGGTCAGATCGATGAGGAAACGATGCATGGTCGCCCGAATCCGCTAAATATTGTCAGCTTCTGCCACGAAGTCGTTGATGATTTGCAGGGGCTTATCAAGCCCGATCAGCATATTGTTTATCGGCACCTGATGGGCGAATCGATGATCAGCATTGATGGACAAATGCTCAAAAATATTTTCATCAATTTGCTCGTCAATGCCAGCAAATACTCATCGGAGGGGAAAGAAATCGAGCTTACCACGACCGTTCAGGATGACCACCTTCTGTTCACCGTTAAAGATGAGGGGATTGGCATTCCTGATGTTGACCAGGATAAGTTGTTTATCAATTTCTTCCGGGCCAGAAACGCCACGCACATGCAGGGAACGGGTCTGGGGCTGTACATCGTAAAACGATATGTCGATTTACTGGGCGGCAGTATTACCTTCACCAGCCAGCTTGATGCCGGCACCATCTTTACCATTCAGTTACCAATCTTCCCGCTTCCAACATGAAAACCGTCCTGGTCATTGAAGATATCATGGAGATGCGGGAAAACATCACCGAGATTCTCCAGTTGGCCCCTTACGAAGTAATACAGGCGGCCAACGGCAAAGAGGGCATCGAACTGGCCCGCCAAACCCGACCCGACCTGATCCTGTGCGATATCATGATGCCCGATCTCGACGGTTTGGGTGTGCTGCATATCCTGCGTAAAGACCCCGACCTCGTGGATGTCCCTTTTATTTTTCTGACTGCCAAAGCCGAGCTAACTGATTTTCGCTTTGGGATGAATCTGGGTGCCGACGACTACCTGACCAAACCATTCGACGACCTTACGCTGCTGAACGCCGTGGCGTTACGACTCCAAAAAGGGGAGCGGAAGACAGATAAGCCTGCGCTCCCGGTAAATCTACATGCGCTCAGGCGCTTTATTGTCAATAAGGAGGAGAGTTGCCAGTTGCTTCACGATAA
>Ga0123337_10007694_pt1 | contig 9989 bp, 2 predicted proteins | sample frozenSSSSmetaG_FD_89792 | JGI IMG/M metagenome (GOLD analysis project Ga0123337, IMG submission 89792) | Glacier valley bacterial and archeal communities from Borup Fiord, Nunavut, Canada, to study Microbial Dark Matter (Phase II) -... | ecosystem: Environmental > Aquatic > Freshwater > Ice >...
GCATCGAAGTCTACATTGATTTTATTGGTCTTTAAATCAAAGTCAGGATTGTTTGTAAAGAATGTTTTAAGATCGGGCTTTGAATCACCAAATGAATTTGCTGAATCTTTATTCAAACTTGCAGAAAAAACGCTGGTGGGGTATAGCGACTTAACAAGCTCATTCAAGGTAGTAGCATAATTCTGAGTTTTCTCTTCTATAGTTTCACCTGCTATGCCGGTTGGGAAATTTTTCAATTCTCCTGTAGCTACCAATGTAGAAATCCGCGAAGACCAGTCTTTGGTAGTGAATTTCGCATAGCCGCGCAGGTCGGTCAAGTCTTTATCTGTTTTACTTTCTTTATATAAAAGAGAAGTAAGCGCAGGTTCATATCCTGTCAGACTATTTATATTGAAAATATTTTTAGTGTCTTGAATGACTTTACCATCTGTAAAACCATTTTGTGTTGCCAGTGAGGGCCAGAAATTTTCAGTAGTAGATTCATTCTCTAAATAGGTGTTAACAAAAGTTTGTTGCAGCTCTTGATTTGGAATAGCCTCGTTGATAACTTTTTTAAAAGGGGCATTCTGGTTTTCATTTGATTTCAATACCAAATCGGATGAGAGTGCGTTGAAATTTTTAATGACCTTATCCAATTCCTTCTCCCACTTGGCAGAAATTATATTTGCTTTGATAGCGGCCATTAACCCCTTCATGATGCTTTCGCTCTTTACGAGAATTATGTCATCTAATGTGGTAGGGAAACCCATCCGGAATAATCCGTAAAAAATATCAGGTTGAGTTTTTGTTGTTGTTGCAAAAGTATATGCCAATGGTAAAAATGAGAACTTATCAAAAGATACACCGGTTTCCCCTGATAAAAAAGTAAAATCTTTAAATTTATCGTCCTCCTTTAGTTGTGCTATGGTGACCTCTTGTTTATCCAATAATGGAGTTATAAGATTAACTAACACATCAAATTCTGCAAGCCCCTGATAAGGCGTGTTGCCAATTTTATAATCAATTGTGGAATCCTGGGTAACATTAAAATAAACCGGAGACTCACCAAGCGAAACGCCTGCCGGACTGAAAACACGAATTAGAATATCACAGCTTTTATATTCGGCCTGCACAAATTTTTCGGCGTCGTAATTTATCTTATAAAAACCTTTGGCATCTGTTGTTGCGTTGCCCACCAATTGTTCGGTGCGTAAGTCTTTATCGAAAGCGTTGACAGTTACGTTCGCGATAGTCGCATTATAAGTATCGTAGATGGTGCCGGTTATTGAATTGATCTGTGCCATGGATTTTCTATTAAGAGTAATGCTTAGAATGTTTATTATCCGATATATTCATAATTCCGTCAGAAGCGATTTCCAAGAGTAGACCTTCCACAAAGGCTGATTTTAATTTTCTTTCGTTTTTTTCATTTTTCCAATCTTTCAATAGTCACATTTTTCCAATCCCATTCCCACGTCTTTTTAAATTGAAATCATCTAAATGCTTTCGTTAGAATTCCCATTGTTAAAGATGAATCCCGGGACTGGTGGTATTAAGGTTGAAAGGCTACTCTCGAGAAAAGAAGCCGCTGTTGTAAAGAAGCCCACTTCTTCAGGCGCTGCTGCTATTTCTGATTCTGCCGCTGTCGCTGCGCGTGCAGCCGCTGCGACTTCCGATGCTTTTGCAGCGTCTGCTGCTATTGATGCATCCTTAAATGCTTTCGCTACAGAAATTAAAAGAGCATCCTTAAACAATTCCAATTTGTCTACATCCCAATCCTCAAGTGATACCTGAGAATTTTGCTTTTGTTGTTTCTTTGGTTCTATTCCCCATTTATAGACAATCACGCCTGCACGTGGACTTCGCACACTTGCGGTTATTGTGGTGGTCGGCGTTATATTAAACGATAAATTTAATGGCGCTAGTTTTTCTCCGAGTACAGCTTTATTTACTGTAACCCCATCCACTTGATCTGGAAAGAATTTCAAGTAATGCTTGGCCTCTGCTTCCGCTTTGTTAATGTTGTCGGGTGTATCCGGTTTAATTTCCCAAATTCGCGCTTCGCCCTTATCAATCACTGCCAAATCTATTTTGCCCTTACTTTTACGTGAGAAAAATGGATCCATATTTTTCTTTGTACCCCCTGGTTTGGTATAGACCTGCTTCTTCACGGCAGCAGTAGGATTTTCAACCTGCAGCCTAGCAGCCATCGCCATACTAACATATTTATCGGCGATATTGCCCAAATCTTTGTCGTTATTGGGAACTTTTGGTTCATTACCATCTGTATCTGATTTCAATATTGGATTGTTAATACAGTATCCGTAAAGGTTAATACCTCCTCTAATCCCAATGGAATCTGCACTCAACCACCTTCCCAACCACGGCAAATAATACCTCGCACTATGATATTCAAAGCCACTTTCTTCATCCCGCTCCATGCCTGTATATCGATACCGTTTCGCTATCAGATTAATAATTTTATCTGTTGCCTGGTATGCTGTTGTTCCGTAAGGGTGATATTCTTCATAAGATACAATTGCGGCATTGTCATCTAACTCGAGGCTGGCAGAGCCTAAATGGTTGTCGTGCTGGTAACGGGTGAGAGAAGCATTCAGTAGTGTTGTATCATTGCTTCCATTGTCTTTTGTTTTTGTTTCCACCAAGCTTATCCTTCTTGTATCATCCATAATATGCAGCGTTTCCCTTTCGAGTTCAATCGTACCACCAGCTTTATAGCTCCTGTATATTTCAAACCCACCGAGGTAAATTCTTTCTTCTTTTTTATTGGTAGTTCCCTGTTGTTCTGTAACCTTTTTTATTCGCTGTCCGCTGGCATCATACACATAATATGTTTTTTCTCCAGTTCCGCTATTATCCAAGGTTTGCTGCGTTGCTTTAAGCTGGTCTTTGAAATCCCATTCCATTAAGGCCAGATGCGGCATGTGGTCTATATTGCCATGTGCATCGTAAGTGTAGGTAAAAGTTGCAGCTCCGATCTTCGTATTTTTTAGCCGATTATTTAAAGATTCATATCCGTAATCCCTTGTATAGCTTCCACCAATTGCAGCATGCGCTAATTGCTTAATGTTTCCAACTTCATCGTATAAGTAGGACTGTATATAATTTCGCATTGCATTGCCATCGCCCTTGTGTACCAGCTTTGTAAAGTTTGTATCATTCCAGTTATCGTCTGGCATTTGGTTCTGACCAATGTGTTCCCGCCCGTTTGCTTTTTTAAGTTGATAAACAGCATCATACTCATAAGAGACAACAGGAGCAATCATTGCATTATTATAGAAAAGCGTTTGTTGCGCTTTATCTTCTATTTGTGTTATGTTGCCTACGGGGTCAAACGTATAATACAAATCCTGCAATTTTTCTACGCCGGTATTGGTAGTAGTCAGTTGCTTTAACCGGAAGGTTTTTTCGTCATATTTATATGTTGTTAGAACATTGTTTCCATAAAATATTTTTTCCCGCTGCCCCTTTGCATCATAATCAATATTTCTCACAAAAGATTTTTCCGGTGCACCTCTCACTATTACTTTCACTTCATTCAGCAGGTTTGCTTCGTTGTAAACGGGGGTAATAATATTGGGAAACAGTGGATCTGTACCCGGAGCATTCATTTTTACAGGCCGGTTAAGCGCATCAAATTCGGTTTCAGAAGTAAAGGCTTCCCCCTCCAGGTCTGCATCCGTCAAAGTATCCCAGTTCGTTTCGCCTTTATAGTTCTTTAAAAGCCGTCGTGTTGAATTCAATGCATTTCCTTTGAAATCATTCAATTCATTTATAACTGACCCAGCAGTATCAAAAATCTTGTAAGGCTTTCCCCGCACGTTTAATTTTTTATCATCTAAAACATTTTCCCCGTATTCGATCTTTTCAAAATTATTCTCAGCCCCATTCCCGGTTTTTAAAAACATTTTTACAGGCCGGTGCAATTCATCGTATTCATACCTGAATTCGTGAGCCCGGCTATCCCAGGTAAGCATAGCCTTACCCATTACATCATTCACCATCCATCTTTCACCCGCATCCATGCTTACTGAATACAATTGATTTCCAAGCATATCATATTTGTATTGCATAACGGCATTACCACGTGCGTCAACTACTTTTCGCAGGTTGCCTTCTATATCTGTTTCCGTAACTGTTTTGTATTTTCCTTCTGCAGCATTATCAGCAATGGAAAGAAAATTTATACCTAATGAATCGAGATAAGTAACCGCAGGGGTATTGGCATGAAGGGCTGCTTTGTTGGCCGCATCAATTTCGGCGGGAGTTGCAATTTCAGGTACCGGTGTAATAATCCGATCTTTATACCACGGGCTTTCCAGCACGGTATCGTTCTGGTCAAACGAACGCTGCATCCAGGAGTCAAATTCCACTTTTGAAAATGTGGCATCAGGTAATTCCGTCTTTATCACCCGGTCAAGTGAGTCATAATAAATGATTGGCGTTACACCACGTTCCACCAGCTCTTTTGCATCTTCGTATTCAGAGGTCACACTGAAATATGGCTCGTATTGTTTAACCGGTTTGCCTTTGTTGTTCAGGATAGTTCTTCCGTTACCTACCCATCTTAGGTTTGGCGTTGTATCTACTTCCGTAACCGTTCCATTCTCATTTTCCTGTAATGCAATGCCCGGTTCGGCTTGTACTTTATGCATCACTTCATGTCCGCCACCATCTGAGTAGTAATAAGCCGTTTGCAATACTACAGGCTTGCCGGTTTCTATACTTTCAAAATAGTGTGTCTCACTAGCAGAGGTTTTTATATAGTTTGGCTTACCATTATTGATATTATTTAAAAGGTTATACTCCAAAACACTTGAAGGCTTGTCATTTGCAGAAGCTTCTGCAGCATTCTCGTCAATAAAATCACCTTTGTTTTCTCCTGCCTTGCCCATTACAAAGCTGTTCACCACCATTCCAAGTTCATCTGTGCGAATGGCTGTGCGGTTGTCATTAATGTCCATTACCAGGTAAGGGCTCAACGTGCGGAAATTAAAACGTAATACTTTCACAGTATTATCTAATTGATCGGCTGTTTCCTCAACAAAAAAGTGATAGGCTTCATCATAACTTATCTGTACTGTGTTATCGAATGGATCAGCTATTTCAACAACCTGGTAAAAATTACCGGCATCAAAAGTTTGCGTTCCTGATGCAATCCAGTAATTACTATCATTAAAATGAATATACTGTCCTTTATCAACTAAAAGAGCATCGTCTACTTTATTGCTATAAATGTCCTGAACCAATGAAGGTGTTAAGGCAAGCTTGTAGGATTGATACGGCAAGGCGAGTGATTCAATTTTTCCGGGATCAAGTGGTCCGGTCAGATCATTCCTTAGAAAAAGAGAACTTACGTGTTCAATCAAACGTTTTTCTTTTTTCCCAACGGTTGGCAAAGCCTGGTATTCGATTGTTTCTGCCTGTTGAAAATCACCTGCTATTTCGCTGCGTGAAAAATAATCAGCAGCCGGAGACAACCCGATCAACTCATAAGTTCTTGCCTTATACAAGAGCGGCAGAAGATAAGAAGAAGCACCATCAATTTTATTGGTAAAATTATTTTCAGTAAAAATAATATGGGTTTTACTTTGCTCTTGCTGTTCTGTTGGAGTGAGCCCTGCATCTGATGTTTTTCTCCCATAACTGATAGCTGCAGCCTTCAGCATATTTCCAAATTCATCTGCTTCAATATTCATGCTGTGTGCTATGCGTGGATCTGCAGGATTGCGTTCATAAGTATACGTTAATGCTTCACCTTCCAATACCATGAATACAGCATGCTGGTTAGTTAACATAGGCTGCAGCAGTTGAATAAGACAAGTATGCTGTGCTGTTGTGTAAGGATGAACTTGTTTATCTGTTCCATCAGGCGAATACACTTCTACATGCAGCGGCATTCCTTTACAGGCACGGAGAGCTTCGCGCCATTCTTGAATGCTTAGATCAGCTGGTAATGAAGGTTCGGATAAAGTATTTTCCGGGATAACAGTATTTTGGTAATATTCATGAGCAAACAGGTTAAGGATTTTTTCTTTTTCTATAAATGCACCTGTATGAAACCATGTTTTTGTCAATATTGGTGGCTGATGAAAACCTTCATCTATTATTTGTATGCTGCCATTGGGATCAGCATATTTTTTATAATTTTTAAAATCTTCAGTATCTGTTTGATCAACTCTTCCAAAGCCACGAAACTCTCTTTCATTAAAATCGTAATAACCGTGGTGATAAGTATACTGGTTGGTGAACTTCGTCTTTGTAATTTGATCAATCACTTCAACTTCACTTACACATTGTACAGGAAATGGCAGCTTGGTTATCCATGGATTTCCTGATTTTTTATCCTCAAGATAAAAATGAGTGGATGGCTTATAGCGAAGTTGCACTTCTTTGCCCATATTGTTTTTATAAGCAGTCATGATATGCGGTTTCTTTCCACCCATAAGGTCAATATACCTTAATGGATTCCCTGCGTACTTAGGGAGCGGTGATGACCATACAATACAACCGGTTCCGTTGCCCAACAAATCAATAACATTAACAGTGGTATGATCATCTATTTTGGGAAAAGGCAGCGGGTTTAGACCCTTGATAATATTTTGATCACTCCAACTGTTGCCGCTTTGATTAAAGTATATTTTAAAAGAGTCTTTTCCCAGGTAAACAATATCGGTAGTGCCTGAGCCATCAAGGTCAGCAAGCTTTATATAATCCGGATTAAAATGATCGGGATGATCAAATAAAGGAGCATTACTCATAGTAACTTTTGCGCCGAATTTTCCATAACCGAGATTAGGCCAGTAAACAATTTCACTATTCCGGATACGCACCATGTCCATTAAACCATCACCACTCATATCTGCTGCAATAATGGATTGGGTGCCATCTGCAAAAATGATATTTGCACCTTTTTCTTCCTCTTTGGCTTTGTGTGCCAGTCTGTAATCGTCATACCCAAACTTCCCCTTAGATGCATACCAAACAAAAACATTATTTTCAGAGATGAGCATGTCTGATCTTCCGTCACCATCCAGATCAAGAAATTTCAAATTAGGATCGCGTACATCAATGTTAGGAAGTTCATGAAAGTTTTTAAAAGGTTTCCATTTCTCTTCGGGTGTTAATTCAAAATATCCCTTTAAATCATTGCTTACAAGATACTTCTGCCCATTTGCTTCTATATCCTGAAAATGCCACAAGCCAGAATTTATACCACTTAGGGAAGGTTTTGGAGAAACCAATTTTGATGCGCTGAAATTTCCATCGCCCAAATTGTTTTTATAATACAAGCTATTCGCTTGTTCAGTTAAAATGCCGGAAATACCTTCACCGTAAAGGTCAATCCATTGATATAAATGATCATCAATTCCCACAGGTAAATTTTCCAGGCTTTCTTTTGGTAATGATTTTACTTCAGTGTTCCATCCTAATGGTTCGTAATTAAATTCAATGGGAGGTAACCATTTTTGCGTGTACTTCCCATCCGATTTTCTTATATAACCGTTTTGTATCACCGACTTTAGAAAAGTAAACGCAGAGCCTGCATCATAATAAAAGTTAACCGAGTGAACGAGGCAGGTCGGGGCACCAAGTTCAGTAAAATGGTGAAACATTAAGAGACGATCACATAAACGATAAGTTCTTATTTCGAATCCGGGTCGGTATTCAGAAAATGCATCCTGCCGGCAAGTCCATCCATTATCTTCATCCAACTGTGGATTAGCTGTATCATGCTCTCCATAATCTATAACTAATTCAAGAAGGTACTCAATAGATGACAAGAAACTTTGCCATTCAGAAAAGTTAATGCTTGCTTTGTCAAAATGTTTTTTATTGCAATATTTTACTCTTTTTATATAAGCGTTTGTACAGGCTGAAAAATCATTCAAACGGTTTTTTTCATTTAGATCATTTGGTACATTTACCTTGTCTTCTTTCTTATATTCAAATTGAAAACAATTTCCCTTATCATCGTAACTAAACTCCAAAAGCCATTTATATATTCTCTTTACATTTTTAGGATCAAATATTCTGGCTGTTTGACTTCTGCCATAAATAGAAACAATATTGTCTTTTGACGTAACTTTCCAATAAACATTCCCATCGGCTTCAGTTATCTTTTCTATCCTGGCAAAGGTTCCTTCCGTTCTTGGTTTGTAACGTACAATAAAATTTGTTTCCGTATCTTTTATCCAATTGCCCCCTTCATCCTTTACATAGGACGGAACTAAATCTTCTGCCCCTGAAAAAATAAATGTATCTGAATCGTTATACTCTGGTAATTTTTTATCTGTTTTTCTTGTGATTGAAAGAGGCTCTGCGTTCCATCCCAAACCAAAAATTCCATTCCCGCTTCCTGAATTATAACTTAATCCTATTGCAGGCATAAAACCATTCCTTGAAGGCGAGAAAGGAAAAGGTATACTAAAGTGTGCCGAACCGTTAGCTGCATTAACCGAAAATTTTTCATCAATCGTCTTAATCGCACCTCCGCCTTTAGGTAATGTTATTTGAGGAATAGATAAAGATGTATAACCAGAAGGTTTATCAGCTTTACTCTTATTCTGATTGTTTGTTTCAGAAGATTGCATCTCACCCTGAGAAGGGATAGTCTCTTTCTTCATAAAATAGTTTTACATGTTATTATTATCAGCCGTCAATTAAGAATGGGGGAGCAGGATGTTTGTAAAACAAGATATGAATTTAAATTTGCAAATACTATATATTATTGCCATGTGAGGGGTTGATTATACCTGTTGCCCAAAATGCAAAACGGGTAAAATGGAAATAGTGGCCAGTTACCTCAACCACAATGGTTCACTGGTAAATATAAAAGACCTGAACCGGCGTAAAATAAAAAATAAATCATCACCTCTAAAAGGGGCGGCTACTTAAAACAACAAGCCAATGACATTACAAAAATTTACGGAAAAAAGCCAACACAATCTATCTATTAAATTGGGTAGGGGAAGCTATGCCAAGGAAACAAACATGCCTTTTACTTTGCAACCTGTACCAAAGCAAAACAACCTTCTAAATGTAGCAGGGACTCTCTATAAATACTACAAAACCACCTAAGCCCGGTGTCGCTGAACAGCGTATAGCCAAAAGCCCCAGTTTCTGATGACCGGGGCTTTTGCATTTTATTTTGAACCTTTTTTTAATTCGGGGGCTTTCGGCTATACGACTAAATGTTGTGTGCTGTTTTTTTTCTGCAACTTGAAACGTTTCTCGTATCAATTTATACTCTCAAAGAAATATTTGTTAAATCATTATAATTTTATCTAACAATTTCAACCATATTTATTTTAGTGTCATTGGTTTTCAAATTTATTGAGTACTCAATTTTAATATATTTAAAACAGTCTGATGCAGTAAAACTTTCTGTCAAGCCGTTAGGTAAAGATATTTTACCATCAGCATATTTAATTCTTTGCTTTCTACCACATTTACCAATTTCAAGCCGTTGAAATGTTAACATTACTTTTTCAGTCTCTAAAAACTTACAAGTTTCTATTAATTCTTCTCTACTGGTTGAGCCGTCTATTAAAATATCGGTCGTTTCTACTTGGTTGCTATTAACTACATTTTTATTTCTTGTGATTGGTCTTGGCTTATTTTCAGTTTGAGAAAAACTTATTGTTGAACTTAAAAGTCCGATACTTAATAATGTCAAGAGTAATAATTTTTTGTTCATTGTCATTTTTATTTAAAGTTTAAAATCGGTAGGGTTGCAGGTAGTTGAGTCACGCAAAGTAATTTCACCCCTGCGTTCTCACAGAACCGTACGTGAAAGTCTCCCTTCATACGGCTCTTCCTGTTTTAAATCACAAATGTATTGCTACATTATGGATGTACCAATTGCCAGTGTGCGAATAAGCGCGGTTGTTCCTTATACTTTTGTTTCAGCCACTTTATAGCCGCTGTTTTGTACAGGCCTTTCTCCCATTTTACCCACTTCAATAAACGTTGGTTTAACTGATACC
>Ga0123337_10007695_pt1 | contig 9989 bp, 11 predicted proteins | sample frozenSSSSmetaG_FD_89792 | JGI IMG/M metagenome (GOLD analysis project Ga0123337, IMG submission 89792) | Glacier valley bacterial and archeal communities from Borup Fiord, Nunavut, Canada, to study Microbial Dark Matter (Phase II) -... | ecosystem: Environmental > Aquatic > Freshwater > Ice >...
GATCGACCTCGACGCCGACACCCGCGCCGACTCCGCCCTCAACCTCAGCGCCGACAGACAACGCGGCGTTGAGCACAGCGCTCGCGGACTACCGAGCAGCGCTCACAAAGCGCCAAGCGGCGTACGCGGCCAACGACTTGGTTGCCGCAGCACAGGCCGATGCAGCGATGCAGGAGGCCGTAACCCGGGCCATCGCGGCGATCGGCGGCTAGCCCGCGTCGGGCGGTGCCATACGGTGCGCTCGGGGATGTCGTTGCGGTGCCCCGCGAGCTGTCACTCCGGTGGGCGGCATCCTGGCCTGTGATACTCTGGAGGCTCGCCGCGGGGTGGAGCAGTTCGGTAGCTCGCTGGGCTCATAACCCAGAGGTCGCAGGTTCAAATCCTGTCCCCGCAACGAAAGAAAGTGCAGGACAAACGCCGTTTCCCAGACAACTGGGGGGCGGCATTTGTCGTTGTGGGCGCTGTTTGACTACGAAGTTGACTACGCTCCGGCAGCTGGATGTTTCTAATCTGCCCAATTTCACCAGGCTTCTCGAACGGGAACTCTTCCAATACCTTCCGCAGAGAACGCGCTTGCACTGCCGCTGAAGCGCGCCAACGGTCCTTGTCCGAGCTATTCAGTACGCTTGAATCGCAGTCGACCTGAAGGAAGAGACATGCCGATCGACCAGCCGTCTCCGCTCGTCCGGTCAAGGCAGCGTGTGTCTGACCACGGCGAGGTTTTCACGCCTGAATGGATGGTCGGCGACATGCTCGACCAAGTAAAAGATGAGTCCGAGCGTATCGAGTCACGCTTTCTGGAGCCCGCGTGCGGATCAGGGAACTTCCTAGTCCCGGTGCTTCGACGAAAGCTTGCGGTCGTCCGGGCACGGTACGCAAAGTCTGAGTTTGAACTGGGACATCAGGCACTGCTTGCGGTGATGTCGATCTATGGAATAGAACTCCTTGCGGACAACGTCGCAGAGTGCCGCGCTCGTCTTGTTTCGGAATTCGCGGGCTTTCTTCACGTGGATGATTCGAACGATTGGCATCGAGCCGGCACCGCTGTGCTCAAGGCGAACGTAATTCTGGGAGATGCAATGAAGATGGCCACTCCAGGTGACCAGATGATCGAGTTCCCCGAGTGGGCATACCTCGGGCGAGGCAAGTACCAACGACGCGACTTCCGATTGGACAGCCTCGCCCAACGTTCCAGTGTTCAAGGGACTCTCTTCGAGGGCCTTGAGGAACACGAAGTGTTTATCCCAACCCGCACCTATCCGCCAATGTCGGTGCATGAGATCGCGTCATGACTCAGATAGGGGAGTGGATGTTCAGCGCCCGACCACCGGACATTTTGAACACGATCTCAAACCTTTCGAGCGATGAGGTGTTCACCCCTTTGAAAGTGGTCAGGCCTATGTTGGATGGCCTTGCGGCGGCATGGGCGGATGGCAACAACGGTGAAGACATTTGGGCGGACGAGTCGGCAACATTCCTCGACCCCGCTTCCAAGTCCGGGGTCTTCCTACGCGAGATTGTCGCCCGCATGGTTCAAGCACACGAGCCCTACGTCGATGCTGGGGCGCGACAAGCCCGCGTTGACCACATCCTGACCAAGCAGGTGTTTGGCATCGGAATGACTCAGATCACATCCCTTATCGCGCGTCGCTCGGTGTACTGCTCAAAGGACGCCACCGGGACTCATTCCATTGCCAAGTCGTTCGACCGGGCCTGGGGCAACATCTGGTTCGAGAGGACAGAGCACACATGGACGCGCGGGACACCGCGACGTCGTGTCAATCCGATCGGCCGTGACGAAGAGCTGGATTACCCAACTTGCCAATACTGTCCTGCCAACAGACAGACCTACGAACGAGGTGCGGACCTCGAGACGCACGCCTATGCCTTCACACACACTGATGATCCCAGTGAGTTGATCGCCAAACTCTATGGAGCTGCCATGCATTTCGACGTCATCATCGGTAACCCGCCCTACCAGCTTGGAGACTCTGGCGGTGATGCCATTGGCTCGTTTGCGATGCCGATATACCAAAAGTTTGTACAGGCAGCGAAGGCCCTGGAGCCCAGATACCTGACGATGATCACCCCGTCGCGATGGTTCGCTGGCGGACGAAACCTTGACGAGTACAGAGCCGAAATGTTGAGCGACCGGCGGGTCCGCCAGTTGGTTGACTACTCCGATTCGCGCGATGTGTTCCCGTCGAGCGCGGATATCTCCGGCGGAGTGTCATATTTCCTTTGGGATTCAACCTACGAAGGGCCGTGCAGCGTTATTAACGCTACGGCCAGGGGCATGAGCGAGGCGATGTCCCGATATCTAAATGAGTTCGACGTCGTCGTCCGAAGCAATAGGGCGGTTTCCGTCCTGCATAAGGTCGATCCGGCGGCGAGGGAGGGAAATCTCAGTTCCCGGGTTTCGCCGATTCAGCCATTCAGCTTGCGGACCGATTTCCGCGGGAATGCGTCTAGCCAGGGGATGAAATTTCCAGTTGTTCTCTATCAGCGTGGCGGAACCGCGTTCATCGAGCGGAAGGCAATCCCCCGAAATCACGAATGGATAGACCAGTGGAAAGTGTATCTCTCGGCCGCAGCCAGCGAGCATGGGGGACAAGCCGACAAGAATGGCCTTAAAAAGGTGTTTTCCCGCATTATCGTCGCCGGTCCAGGAACCGCTTGCACCGAGACATACCTTGTCGCGAATCGTTTTGATTCTGAGACAGCTGCGCAAAACTTCGCCGACTATCTCCGCACACGGTTCGTTCGATTCCTGGTGTCCCTCCGGACGAATACACAGCACCTGTACAACGATCGATTCTCGTTCGTGCCAGATTTACCGATGGATAGGTCGTGGACAGACGCTGATCTCTACGCGAAATACGGCTTGACCGAGGACGAAATCATCTACATCGAGTCAGTTATTAAGCCAATAGAGGACACGCGGCCGGAGGCCGAAGATGCCGAGGACTGATGAGCAACTCTTCCCGGAGCGATCCGAGGCGCGTATCCGCATCTACGCCTGGGAGTACGTAGATCCTTCGACTGGATATCACGGTCAACTCAAGATTGGACAGACAACCCGTGATGACGTCAATGTCCGTATACGGCAATCACAAGGGCAGGCGCAGCAGGCGTACCGAAACCATGTCGACACTGTGGCCGAGCGCGACGACGGCACACGTTTTAGCGACAACGATGTGCGGCGACATCTCATCGAAAAGGGCTTCGAGAATGTCGACCACGGCGCGTCCCGCGAATGGGTGCGATGCACGCCAACCGACGTCCGCAACGCGATAGCTGAGATCAAGGCCGGCGTACGGTTCTCCGGCGCCCACCATCTCGATTACAAGCCTCGCAATGAACAACGAGAGGCGGCAGCAAAGACTCTCGCCCATTTTGAGAACGTTTGGGCTGAGGGCCTGGGTCAGGCCCCGCGCTTCTTATGGAATGCGAAGATGCGGTTCGGCAAGACTTTCACCTCCTATCAACTCGCTAAACGCATGAACGCAAAGCGCATCCTCGTCGTGACGTTCAAACCTGCAGTTGAGCAATCTTGGGCGGACGACCTTCGTAACCATGTCGATTTCAGCGGCTGGCAGTACCTAAATGCGAAGACGAGTCGGGGCCAAGACGTCGACCCCACAGGTATCCCTGCAACTACCCCCCTCGTGTACTTTGGCTCGCTCCAAGATCTACTTGGGCGTGACAAGTCAACCGAGATGATTAAGGCGAAGAACCGTTGGATTCACGAAATCAAGTGGGACCTCGTCATATTTGACGAGTACCACTTCGGGGCCTGGCGTGACAATGCAAAAGCACTATTTGCCAAGCGCACACTAGACGATGACGAAGTAGAGATCGCAACAAACGAGCGTCGACTACTCGAACTTGCCCACGCAGTGCAAACGGCCGCGAAAGTGGACGACAAACTCGGCCTCGATGGTGACAGCGACCAAGGCGAGCGCCCGGCCGAGGAAGCAGACTTCCTGCCGATCACTTCCCGTGCCTTCCTATATTTATCGGGCACGCCATTCCGCGCGCTCGCCGGTGAGTTCGCGGATCACGAATTGTTCAACTGGACCTATACGGATGAACAGCGCGCCAAGTCGACATGGATTGGAGCGCATCCACTCGAACCGAACCCCTACTTGGCGTTGCCCGAAATGTGCCTGATGACCTATCAAATGCCAGACGAAATCGTTGCGGTTGCTAGTCAAGGCGAGTTGGACGAATTCGACCTCAACTCCTTTTTCGAGGCGAAAGGAATGGGGGGTCAAGCGACCTTCACGCACCTGACTGATGTGCAGAAGTGGCTTGACATCATCCGCGGTGATTACCTTCCATTGAATATTGATCTCTTGAAGATTGGAGAGCGACCCCCTTTTCCTTACTCCGACGCTCGGTTGCTGAAGTACCTCAACCATTCGGTTTGGTTTCTTCCGGATGTCGCCTCAGTGCATGCCATGGCTAACCTTCTCGAAGACCGCGGCAACACGGACTTCTGGGGCCGATTCACCGTGTTGCGGGTGGCCGGGCCGGAGGCCGGAGACGGGCTCGATGCCCTTGGCCCGGTTGAGAAGGCGATTGGAAGCGGGTACGACACAAAGACGATAACCCTAACTTGCGGAAAATTGACGACGGGCGTGACCGTCCCTGCGTGGTCTTCAATCCTGATGCTCCGCAATCTCCAGTCACCCGAAACGTACTTCCAGGCCGCGTTCCGAGTCCAATCTGCCTGGAGCATCATCAATCCTGAGGGCGACGACCCCAATGCTGTCTCCGTCCTGAAACCGATGTGCTACGTGTTCGACTTCGCTCCTACTCGGGCGCTCCGCCAAGTCACCACTTACGGGACAAGACTGCGCCCAGACATCGCAAATCAGGATCACGCCGTGGCCGACCTTCTCAAATATCTTCCAGTTCTTGCATACAAAGACGGCACCATGAAGCAACTTGACGCTGGTGCCGTCATCGACATTGCAATGATCGGCACGTCGGCCACGCTGCTCGCCCAAATGTTCCAATCCGCGATGCTCGTGAATTTAGACCTGGTGACGCTGAAGAAGATCCAAGACTCGACCGAACTACTCGCGGCGATCATGCGTATCGAGGGTTTTCGCAACCTCCCGAGTAACGTGATCGAGACGATCATCAACCAAGCTGAGAAGGCCAAGGAACTCAAGAGAAAGGCCCGCGAGAACGACGGCTTCCTCCCGACAACCGATAAGAAGGAATGGGACGCTGCTGAAAAGGAGCGTAAGTCGTTGCGCAAGCAAGTTCAAGAAAAGCTAATAAAGTTCGCGACACGGATTCCTGCGTTCATGTACCTGACCGACGCCCGGGAACACACGCTCGAAGACGTGATAACCAAGATCGAGCCAGATCTCTTTAAGACCGTTACGGGGCTGTCGGTTTCCGATTTCGCGCTATTGAAGACCGCTGGTGTGTTCAATGAGAACCATATGAACAACGTGATACTGAGTTTCCGACGCGCAGAGGACGCGTCCCTCTCATACGCCGGGATCGAGGCGCATGAGGGGTTAAGGCGCTGGGGTTTATACAACACAGTTGTCGCGGTGGACGGCCAACAATCTTAAGCACCTTGCGATTCGCCGCTGTTCGACGCTCTGCAAATGCCATCTCTGTGGCAGTGAAACGTAGTTCTACGGCAACTTCGTTGGACATCATGTCCTGATCATGAGGAGATGCAGTGTTCAGATGAAGGCGGCGTCGCAATCTTGACCTCAAAGGTGGATCTGCTATGTTCTACGTAATCCCCCCCGTCGTCCGGCCCCGGCCGCACGGCGGGGATTGTCTTAAACCGAGGTGTTCGCAATGAGTGCCGAGCAGGTTGTCGTGTTCCTCGACTGGCAGAACGTTTATATGCGTGCCAGAGAGAGCTTCCATCCCACGGCCGCGCCGAACGTGGACGGTCAGGTCGATCCTTTAGACCTTGCCCTAACGCTAACGGAGCGTGGCGCACCCGGCACTACGCGCGAGCTCAAAGAGGTACGCATCTACCGCGGGCTGCCAGATCAGCACTTCGACCCCAAGGCATACGCCGCCTATCGAAGGCAAGTTGCCAAGTGGTCATTGAACAATCGAGTCAAGGTTTTTGGACGAACACTTAGATACCCGGAAGGGTGGATGCCGGGCTGGGGCGGAGAAGCCCCACGGGAAAAGGGCGTGGACGTAGCCCTCGCCGTAGACGTCGTAACTTGTGGTCTCGATCACCACTACGACACCGGGATCGTCATGTCATCGGACCAAGATCTGACCCCCGCCCTCGAATACATCGAACGCAAACGCGGTGCTCTGACTGCACGGCTTGAAGTAGCAGCATGGAAAGGTGACCAGGGACGACGCCCAAACCGCATAACGGTCGGCGGGGGAAAGCCCTACTGCCACTGGCTCTCCCAGCAGGACTACTGGGGTCTTCAGGACACGACCGACTTCAACATCAATCCGTCAGCCCCAACCGTAGGCACAAACACTAGGCCCGTCCCGCGCCCACCGGGTCCACGCCTCTGAAATGTACCGACTACACGTAGCCAGCGGAGTTGCGGGCTAGGCATTGTGAAGCACGAACCGGTTCGGTCGGCTGGGGCAGCCCGTCGACCTCGTCGCTTTCGCGCTCGGGACGGACCCGCTCCCGCTCAGCGGCCGATGGGTATGTCACCTAGAGGTCAGCGCAGGTGCCCGAATTGCCAATCCATCACAAAAGTCCTGATCAATGCGGCTCCAGAGATACCCGCTATGACCCTCGCGACAAACGTGCGATTGTGAGCTCTTTGTTGCTTGGTACTCTAAGGGCGAGAATTCGACCCCCGCGATGTAGTCCCACTCAAGGAGACCGCCTTCTTGAATCGACGGGGGAGGACGGGAGCGATGGCTTTGCTCTGGCCTCTTGGTCGTTTATCAGCGCCGGAGGCGTAACTGCGATTGCGCTCATAGATATCGAGTTGCAGACGCGTATTAGCGCGATCGTTGCCGAAGAGACTGCACTGCTATATGAGCATCAGCGGTGGCGGTCGGTTGGCCGGACCACCGCGGTTGTTGCAGGACGAAGCGGAGGCGTTCAGGCAGCTGCGCGTGACGCAGGTACGGTGATCAAAACGATCAGGCAGGGGAGTAGTCAATGGCCCTAATCAATTCGACAGTGGTGCGTCACTGACTCCATAATCCTCCGCAATCCGCTTCAATGTCACCCCGGCTCACGACGATTGACAACGGCAATAAAGTCCTCAGGAAACTCTTGCGGGTAGTGCTTAGCCATGGAGACGTCCTCCCAGGCAGGGACGAAACCCTGCAGATCAAGTGTCCTCGAAACCTTCATTACGCCAGGGCTCGGTAGTGTTTGTTCTGAGGCCAAAGCAAACTCGAGAGTGTGCCACTGATGACTAGAGCTGACCGCGATCCAACCCAGGCAGAAGCCGCGATGCAATTACTGCAAGACGAGGCGCGTCGAGCTGACGGCGCAAAAGACGACGCAGAAAAACTTGTTGATGATCTGGAAGGTGAGATGGATGTCGCCTTTGCAGCAGGGAATGATCCTGCCCTAACAGACCTGCAAAACCGCCATCAGCAGGCGGAGCGTGACCTTGAAATTGCGGAGCAAGAGTTTCAGTCGGTGATGGATCAAATCGGCCAACATACTCAATTTTGGGACGAGGACGAGGACTGACTCCTACGAGTGGCGGAAGCCCGCTCCATCCCTTTGGACTCGATGATGCATTCGTCGAAAAGAACGAATCGGTGCACCAGTTTGCTGATGTCGGCCTCGCCGATCGCACCATTGCCGCGCGGCTCCGCAATTCGACCGAAGTGACGCTTTTCGATCGCCATGCCGTTGCGTCTCCATCCCCAGCCTATGGCGGGCCGACGATGTGCTGACTTCCAATGCCCAGCCCGTCAGCTGACTCTGGCCGTCAGTCCGCCGCACGTCCGCGACGCGGCCAGGGTGTACTGATTTGGTGATGCAACCCACAAGTTGGCACGGCTGCTGGCACATGGCCGGACACATATGAAAACTGGCCACAAGCAAATTCCGGTCGGAGGTTTCAATCCTGACGTTCGGCTATGCGGTCCGATGACTACCGAATCGACTACAAGTCGAAACGGCCTGAATTGTGGTGCTTGTACTGGTTCCGTGGGTCGGTGCGTATTCCGACGGAGAAGAACGAATAGAACCGCACCTCGAGCAGAAGGAGCGATCTAATGACTAGACCGCAATTCGTGGAAGGCGAATAAACGGAACCCCTCGTGCTCGGGGACACCTGTGAGTCAGTCGCCTTGGACAGCGCAGAGAAAGCGCTGCTATACGAGTTGGCGTCGCTTACAAACTTCACTGAAACCGGGACGATCAAACGCATCCTTCAAGGCACAGGTATGAGGCCCCAAACGCGTTCACGAGAATCAGGGTCGCGCTGGCCCACTCGACCTGATCCTGGTCGAACCGCAATCAGGCAGCACCTACAAGATCACCCTGAATGTCTGGGCATTACAGGCGTGCACGAAGGCGCCCATGAAGTCCCCTTTCCATGATCGCGCCCGTTGGTAGGAAGTTTGGGCGCGGGTAGCAACGCGCCGGGGGACCCCTTTGCTCAGCACATCCCCTGTACTGGGCAGTCGGGGAAGAAAAACATTGCCGACAAATAAGCGCGCCAATGGAAGCCGAGGACGCGCTCAGCACGACCGGACCACGTTGCCGACGTCACCCGGGAATCCGATGATCTCCCGCATGGCGAGGCTGATTGGTACACACATGACGAAGTCCCAGCTGAACTGTCGACACCCTAAATAGGCGAGGCTGACTAGCGGGGTGACGATGAACCTGCCACGTCCCCACTGGAACGACGGAGATGGCACTGTCAAAAGTTGACCGGTCTCAGGATCCCAGTGCGCACCAGAAATCCGCTCACGTTGTCGCCCTCTGGGTATGCCACAATGATGCAGTTTGTTCGCAGAAATTGGGAAGAAGAATTGAATGGCCGGGCCTCCAGCGGGATGGTACGAAGACCCCGAGCGCCCCGGCTTCAACAGATGGTGGGATGGCACGACGTGGTCCGACCACCGGCAGCCCATCGGAGGCGCGGCGGTCATGAGTCAATCAGTTGACCAGTCACCAGACGTTTTGGCGCTACCGTCAGGTCACGCCCAGTCGACGACCTGCCCTACCTGTCATAATTCAGATGCCATTCAGAGGGTCTCGGTCGCCATCGACTCCGGTGCAACCTCGACGACAGGCACTGCTGGAACCCTAACCACGCAAGGTGCCCTTGCGTATACCCGATTCATTTCTTCCAGCGTGACGTCTCTGTCCGCCCGGATTGCGCCACCTCCCCGCCCGAACTTCCCTTTCCGCAGGACGTTCCTCCAACTCTGGATCATCTGCACCATCCTGGGCGCGATGGCGGTTGCTGGACAGTATTTCTCGGGCGGGACCTGGATCGTCGGATTCGGCATTGGCCTGTGGACAGTGTTCGTAACTTGGATTCCTGCCCTGCTTGTGACAGTCATATCAAAGGCAGTGACAGCCTCTTCTTACACAGCTCAACAAGCCATCTGGGACCGCAGAGCCCAAGAGCTGCGGTCGGCGTATTACTGCGCACGCGACGACGTCGTATTCGATCGCGAGCACGTGGGCGCCCCAGAAGATTTCCGCAGGATGGTGTTCTCTCGTTGAGCCCTTCGGAAATGGCTATCGCTTGAACAAAGCGGACCGGAGACACAAGCCAAGATCCTAGTCACTTACTGGTTTTTCACGTTCAGACGGTTGCGAACTCAAAAAATCACCCGAACGTGCGCTTTCGTTCTTCATACAGATATGCCGCGAGCTCCCGCTTCGGTGCGCCACTCACACCGCAGGCTTGCCCGCCTTCTTCAGCCGCTTGCGCGCGGCACGCTCGGTGAGGATAGAGAGGTAATCGCGAACCGGGCGACCGGCCAGCTCGGCGAACTCCTCCTCGACAACGGTCTCGACCTCGTGC
>Ga0123337_10007696_pt1 | contig 9987 bp, 8 predicted proteins | sample frozenSSSSmetaG_FD_89792 | JGI IMG/M metagenome (GOLD analysis project Ga0123337, IMG submission 89792) | Glacier valley bacterial and archeal communities from Borup Fiord, Nunavut, Canada, to study Microbial Dark Matter (Phase II) -... | ecosystem: Environmental > Aquatic > Freshwater > Ice >...
CATCTATATATACAGGATGTTTTTTGCAATTTATATATGTTTCTAATATTTCAATCACTATCTAGATGTTTACTTTGACAAACAAGAACTTACCTTGTCAATTGACCACCTCGTCTTTTGCTCAATAATTATTATCTAACACTACCCTTCGGTATTCTCCTTCCAGCCGCCATACTCAAATCCACGTACTTCATCTCAGGCAGCTTGTCCTCTAGTATTTCTACTACAAGATTGATCCAGCTTTCGCACTTATTAAGAACAATTGAGTCACTGGTAATTACGTTGTCCAGTTTTTCCAATATAACATCAACATTATTAACGAGTTCCACTGTAACATGATATGAGCTACCGTTAAGCATATCGAAAATTTTGCTTTTTAATCTACCTGTATTCGAAACCGGTGCATCCAGGTAAAACGTCACTTCCTTGATATTCATGTCTGCTAGTTTTTCTCCGATTAGTTGGATTGCCACATCTGTTTGGTCAATCAACCGATACGTACCCCGAAGCCCTGCCAAGTCTCTTATCGTTCCATCCATACAACGAAGCAGGGTGGAACCGGATAGAGCCACCTCGAGGGTAATAATCATATTTAGAGCATCGATGGATACCTTCTCTCCCAGTATCTCATTGGTCAATTGTTTGTTCCGCCTTAATTCAATCATACTTTTCGTTGCAGTCGCCCTAACAACAGCCAACCTCTGCCTTTCTGAAAGCAAATAATGGTTACCCACGAATGTAGATGCACTTTTAATTGGATATCCACGTTCTAGTAAAAATAGGAGCTCCTCCTGTGCTTTTCTTAATATTACTAAGCTTTCTTCGTTAAATTCCTTTTTATCTGTTGGGACATAACCACGTATTGTAGTCATCTGTGAACCTCCAAAACCATGTTTATATGATTCCTTGCATATTCTAGTTTTTTTATATCTGTAGGAGATAAGTAATTTCGAATACTATCATATAATTCTACAAACTCTTCATATCTTTTGTTCCGCCATGCATCTTCTGTTTTTGGTTTTATATGTCCCAATCACCGGTAAAATGCAAAAAAAGAACATCATCAGAAATTGTGTGACCTCTACTCTAAATTAATGCTATACCTTTATTTTAAATATACACTTCTAAAGTATAGTTATTCCATTGTAAAGGACATTTATTTATTGCTAAACTCACTTATCTCCATCTTATTCCCATCCGTCTTAATAAAAATCGCTCCGCTTTCGTAGGTAATAGTTACGTCACTATCAATTTGTTGCAATCTTTCCAACAACTCTTTATGGGGATGTCCGTAGAAGTTATCCTTTCCGCAGGAAATCAAAGAAAACTCAGGTTGTACCACTTGAAGAAACTCCTCATACGTTGAGTATTTGGAACCATGGTGAGCAACCTTAAGTACATCATAATCAGTAATCAGTGGTTGAACAGGATGTATTTCCCCCTGAAACATCTGCATCAGCAATTCTTCCCCATCCTGTTGTAAATCTCCGGTAAGCAGCATATCAAATTCTCCGTAGGATAAGCTTAAAACTGTAGAATAAGCGTTATTTGATTGAGCCATATAATCTCGAGCAGGATGCAGGCAGGTTATCTTGATATCTCCACAGATAATGGTGTCTCCTGCTTCAATATACGAAACTTTAATTCCCTGTTCCTTTGCCAATGCTTCCAATTCAATAAAAGCTTCATCCCTTAAGTTAGTATTCGGCAGTACCAGCTGTTTGATTGTAATCCTTTTACCAGTTAATAATTCCTTAATCCCACTGATATGATCGCTGTCTGAATGGGTTATAATCGCAAAGTCAATCCTGTCCACTCCGCTTGATAATAGAAACGGCTGGATACGATAGGTACCCACCTTATTGATATTATTACTTCCACCATCGATTAAATAGGTAGCTCCGGTCTCTGTTTCCATAAAGATTGCCTCTCCTTGGCCTACCTCGAGCATTGTTATTTCTAGACCTACATTCTTCTGCGGAAGGAATAAAATTATAACAGCCACGGGCAATAGAATAATGAAACCCTTCCTTTTATAATGCTTTACTGCCCATATAAATAACAACAATAAGATTATATAGAGGAATATCCGAAGCCCCTCTGGCTTTCCAACAGTAATCAAATTACCGGGCAGATTACTTCCAATCCTACAGACCCATTCATAAAATTTCAGTATATAGTTTGTCCCACCTATTAGAAATACTCCAAGCGGCATGAATATCACACCTGCTATTCCGGCAAGTACAGCTGTCAGTACTAAGATAGACGTACACGGTAAAACCAGCAGGTTAATAATCACGCTATAAGTAGGAATTTGATAGAAAAAGTAGAGCACCATAGGCATAGTTATCGCCTGTGCACTAACACTGAGATAGAGACTGCTAAGAAGAGGATTTTTTGATGGAAATAAAGTTTGAAGGCAAGGAATCAGAACCGCAATTCCTAGGACAGCACCGAAAGAAAGTAGGAAGCCTGCACTAAATAATTGCATGGGATTTTTTAAGAGAATAAGAAATGCACTGAGTGCAGTAGCAGAAAGCATATCGTAGGTTTTACCAAAGATTGCTGAAAGTAGCAGAATTACCATCATTACTACAGAACGGTTTGTAGATACACTAGAATTTGTTAGAATACCGTAACTATAAATAAATAGAATTGAAAGGAAAGTGGCTGGTATCAGCGGTACCTTTAGCTTTTTGAACAGTTTAAATACAAACAGTCCGATGAGAGAAATATGTAAACCCGAGATAGCAAGGATATGGGAAATTCCATTTTCCTGATATAGCTGCTTAATTTCTTCATCCAGCAGATACTTTTCACCAAGCAACATAGCAATTAATGCACCTGATTCCTTATCCGATAATATGGTATCGTAGACCTTGATCAGCTTTTGCTTGATCCGATTTAATATTGCATGAAATTTGGAATAACCGGTATCGGTAATACGAATCTCTTCCGCTTTTACCTTATAATCAATATTTTCTATTTGATAATACATTTTTTCATTGAATTGGCCTGGATTTGCGGCCTCAGAAAATTTTAGAATTTCACCGTAGACAGTAATATGGTTTCCGACAAGATAATATTGGCTGTCAGAACAATTGACGATTACATTTTCGCAAAGGTAAGGTTCCTTGGAGGATAAGTATATGGTATTATCCTTCACATACAAAGCCTTTCCCATTTGCTTTTCCACAATCATGGTTATTTCCCCTGAAAGTTCACACTCTGCTTTCTCTTCAAATGCCAAGTCGATTGTCGGGCTTGTCATTTGCCCGCCTAATGTGTAAAATCCCAATATAAGAAGTAGAGGCAAACACCATAGAAAGTTATCATGGTGGTTAATGTAAGTTTTTTTCACCTGGAACATAAGATGGTAGATAATCAGATAAGATAGAAGCGTTAGAAGTAAAACATATAGCAATGAAATTTTATTAAAAGCCAGGAACATGCCGGCTAAATAAGCCCCAAGTACCCAGACAAGCGGCCGTTTTATCACATTTTAATCCCCCTTTATTTGCGGAACTCTATTTACTGCCATCAATTATCTTTAAGTTACGTTCGAAAAATATATCAAATTCTGTGTTTTCTTGATAGGTTTTTTGAATTTTTCCATTGATTAAAAATTGTACCTTTTTGATATTTGGTAATTCTACTAAGGAGTTTACTATGGAATAGATAACAACCTCATCCGTGATGCCTTCCACAATTTCTAGAAATTTCTCATTAAAATCCACATAACAAATTCCATCTTTGGTGGATACATCGATCAGAATCGTTCCCTCCGGTATTGTAGGATACATACCAATTTCAGTTGGTCCGTTAATTAGCTGATTAATTACTAATTCCTCAACTGAGCTTGTACCGGAATAGTAGATATCCGTAATATACTCAATGAGAGCATTACCCTTTTTATTGGTAAAGTACAGAGATACTTTATAATTCGTCTCATCACCGATACTTTCAATAAAGTCATCTCCGGTCATTGGTCTAACCACTTCTTCGTTAGAATCCTTCAAGGGTTGTTCATTCACGATAAAATCAATATACTCCACTCCGGAAACTTGGCATAGAGTTTTAACGATTGCTGCACGGCAAAGGACCTCTGAAATACCTGTCAGTTCATTATAAGTAGAGTCAAAATTTATCGTTAACCTGTCATCTTCACTAAAACTAAATTCCTTTATTGTAACCGTCTCAGGCAACGCACTTTTGTAAACTAGTTTCTTTGGCCCCTGTCTGAGAGCATTCAAAAGCTCCTCCACCATTTTTTCCTTCTCGGTTTCAATTGGAGTATAATTTTCGCTTACCATTTTTGATGTATTTGCATCAATATAATAGATTTTGACTGCTGACTTATCGTCTGAATTATTTTTTCCATTGTTATCACAAGCCGTTAATGTAATCATCAACAGAATAAATATAGTAATTACCAACCGTTTTCTCATGTTATCATTCCTTTTCTTACCACATTAATTATGCGATGTAATTAAGAGGTATTCTGACATTAAATGTAGTTCCCTCGCCTTCCTTGCTGTATACTTTAATAGCTCCCCGATGCATCTGGATTGCATTTTTAGTAATAGCCAAGCCAAGGCCGGTACCACCTGTTTCGCGAGACCTTGCTTTGTCAACCCTGTAAAAACGCTCAAAAATGTAATCTTGTGCATCCTCCGGGATTCCAATACCTGAATCAGATATTTTGATAAAGAAGTACTTGTGATCGGCATTTAAGGAAACTCTAACCCATCCGTCTGAAATATTGTATTTAATTGCATTTTCAATTAAATTTGAAATTGCCAAGGATAACTTTACTTCGTCCACCTCTGCCACTACCGGACGGAAGCTTTCGTAAATCAACTCAATATTACTCTTTTTTGCAATCGGACTGAGACGTTTTAATATCTGTTCTAATAACTCATTAATATTGATACCGGAAATATGCATATCTCCTGCAGTCTTGTCTAGTTTAACTAAAGAAAGAAGGTCATTAATAATCTTATTTTCTCTTTCAATTTCATCAGTTATATCCAAGAGAAATTCCCGATAAAGATCAACCGGAGTATCCGCCTGCATAAGAAGCGAATCCGCCAGTACCTTGATGGAGGTAATCGGTGTCTTAAGCTCATGTGATACGTTGGAAACGAACTCCTGTCTCGAGCTTTCCAACTTCTGCATACGGGTAATCATATGATTAAAGGAATCTGATATTTTTTCAATTTCGTTATACCCTTTAATTGATACCTCTTCCTCTAAATACCCTTCCGATAATCGATTAATGGAATTTACTACATTAGTTAAAGGTTTTGTTAATATTCCAGAAAAATAAATTGCAAAAGCAACGATTATAATGGCGAAAGTCAATGCAAACAGAATAACTCTCTGCTCCATACTGTTACGGATTGTCTGAATATCCTTTATAGAAAAATTCATGACAAAAGCACCCACAATTTCTTTCGTAACATCATGAGTGATAGGAAAGGTCAATTTTATATAATTACTATCATGGCTCTTGCTGATAGTACCGTTTAAACACTTAATCACCTCTTCGGAAATCAAATATTTCCCTTCCTCACGCGAATAAGTATCTTTAATAATATTCAAATTATTATTTACAATTAGAATTCTGCCGTGGTACATTTCTGAAACCCTAGTCACCTCGGCGTCAATTTCGGGAACCTCCCCAGTTGTCAAATATCCAGAGGAAAGAAGAGAACTAGAGAGCATATTTCCCATGCTTTGTAATTCACTGATTTTGCTGTTGATTGCTTTATCTTCATAGGTATTCATTATTACTAATGAAAAAAAAGATAATGGTACTACACCCACCACGATAAACACTGAAAGCATATACATTCTTATGCTGTTTAAAAAGCGTAGTTTAGTCTTGATTCTGGAAAAAATACCCAACACCCCATTTTGTATGTATATATTTCGGTTCGCTTGGATTGCTTTCTATTTTTTCACGAAGTCTTCTAATGTGTACATCCACTGTTCTGACATCACCGGGGTAGTCATATCCCCAAACGATGTTAAGCAAGTTCTCACGACTATATACTTTATTCGGATTAAATACCAATAGTTCAAGCAAATCAAATTCTTTTGCAGTTAAATTAACTTCTTTTACGCCGATATAAACTCTTCTATTTTCACAATCTATCTTCATGTCACCAAAGGAAACGGTCTTTGGCTCCTCATGGGCAGGATTGTTTTTACTGCTACGACGTATAATCGCTTTAATTCTTGCTTTTACTTCGAGGATATTAAATGGTTTTGTGATATAATCATCTGCTCCATACTCTAAGCCTAAGATTTTGTCCATATCATCACCCTTTGCAGTTAACATGATAACTGGCATAGTGGAAAATTCCCTTATTTGCTGGCATACCTCAAAACCGGATAACTTTGGAAGCATCACATCGAGTAAAACCACATCGTAATCCTTCTTCTTTGCAGCTTCTAGGGCTTCTTCACCGTCATAGGCACAGTCTACTTCCATTCCATCCTGTTCAAGGCTAAATCTTATTCCTTTCACTATTAACTTTTCATCATCTACTACAAGTACTTTCTTTGCCATTTTCTCACCTCATTTATAATATGTTTCCCAAATTTTACTATTTCCAACCAAAACTATTCATTTACAGTTATGTAAGAAGAAATCTGACTAAATAAGCCTTCCTTAATTCCCGGTACGTTCATCAGTTCTTCAGTTGTATTAAAATCGCCCTTTGATTTACGATATTTTACGATACTATCCGCTTTTGCCTGTCCGACTCCGGGAAGACTCATTAATTCTTCTTCATCAGCTTCATTAATATTAATCAGTTCTGCCTTGTCAGGTAAGTCCTCCTGATTGCTCTTGTCACCTTCTATATAATCTCTATCCGTAATTTCCTTTACTTCTTCTTTCGTTGGAATATAAATTCGCTGTCCATCAGAAACTACCTGGGCCTGATTGATATAGTCTCCGGCCGCATTGTTACTTAACCCTCCGGCTAACATAATTAAGTCGATTAATCTGGCATTGCTGTCAACTTGATAAACACCCGGGTTTGCTACAGCTCCGCAAATATGGATATAGAATATTGTTTCTGCACTAACTGTCGTAGAGTCTGTAATAGGTTCCCCACTTTGGACAGAATAATTACTACTCTCCAAATTGTTTCCCTGCAAATTTATTTCTTCCTTTTCCTTTTCCTTATTATTTGTTTTAACGGGGGAAAGTACTGTAGCAGCATTACTGTCCTTATAGGAACAGCTATAGCATACTCCTGAAAGAATTAAAAAACCCAAGATAATTCCTATCATAACATATTTCTTTTTCATAATCATCTTCCTTATACAAATAGAAGACTTAAAAGTACCCTCTATACTTTTTGATTAGACACTCTTATTTTACATATGTTCCACATCATTTACAATAGGTATTTTGTTTTTAACCAATTTTTTTTAACAAGGTGTACGAGGGAGAGATTCTTCTTTCCTGGTATGTTATTGTCGTAGTGCAAATGGGAAGTCATTTCCACTTAAATGTGATAATCCCGGCAACAACCAGTACAAGTCCCAGAAATTTCCTCCATTCAAAAGGTACCTTTTCCATGCCGCATAGTCCACAGACTTCAATTAAATAAGCGACAATTAGTTGTGCAGTTATAATGAACATATTCGCGCGTGCCGGACCTAAGGTAGCCACACTTTTTATTACGGTTAAGGTAATGATTGCGCCAAGAATACCCCCGAGTAGCATATATTTATGATCAATTTTTAATAATGCTCCAAAATTACTTTGTCTTCCGGTAATCATCCATGCTCCGAGGCAGAAAAGCAACGCCGTAAATTGTACGAAAATGGCTGTAACCCAGATTCCTGTCTGCTTTGTTACTCCTGTGTTAAATACACCCTGAATACTCATCAATGCTCCTGAAATAATAGCAATAAGGATACCCCACATAGTCCCTACCAAACCTTTCTGCATGTTTTTACATAATACTCTTTTAACATTTCCAAATTTGGTCCTGTCTATGCAGATTCAAGATGAATTGGCAATAAATTCGTTATGCCGAATTCATTATTTACAATATCATGAATTCAAAAAAGGGGTAGCACCCAAGTTGAACTGCTTATGGTGCCCCCGTTTAATGTATCATTGCTAAATTTATAAATTGTTTGATCTATTCCTCCAGTAAACGTTATACCTTTATACTGCAGGCGAAATCTCTTTTAAACATTGTTCTAAAATTACAATCATTTCATCCACCTGTTCCTTCTCTACAATCAAAGGAGGTACAAAACGAATAATATTGGTTCCGGCCGAAATGATAATCAAGCCTTTTTCCATAGCTTTTAATATCATATCCTTTACAGGAATAGTAAACTCCAAACCCTGCATCAGTCCCATACCGCGGCGTTCTACGATACAATCATACTTTTTCACCAGTTCATCAAGTTTCATTGCAAGATAAGGTGCAACTTCATTTACATTGGCAAGTACCTTTTGACTTTCAAACAAATCAAATACCTTACTTACTGCTGCAGTAACAAAAGGATTCCCTCCATAGGTTGTTCCATGATCACCTGGTTCAAAAGCGGCAGCAACTTTTTCTGTAGCAGCAAAGGCACCCACAGGAACACCGCAGCCCAAAGCTTTCGCACAGGTAATGATATCTGGCATCACATTGTATTGTTGATATGCAAACATTTTCCCGGTCCTACCCATACCGCATTGAATTTCATCTAAAATCAATAGGATGTCGAACTCATCACAGAGCTTTCTTACCCCTGCAAGGAATTCCTTCTCCACTGGATAAAGGCCACCCTCACCTTGAACTGGTTCCAAAATTATGGCACAGGTTCTATCATGAATCAGTGTTTTTACACTCTCTAAATCGTTAAATTCAGCAAATGCCACTCCGCCAATCAAGGGTTCGAAAGCTTCACGGTATTTCTTCGTTCCCGTAATACTTAGTGCCCCCATACTCCTTCCGTGGAAGGAATGGTTCATGGATATTATCTGGCTATCCGATTTCCCATGTTTCTTATAATAATATTTTCTTGCCAGCTTCACTGCTCCCTCAATTGCTTCCGTCCCACTGCTGGTAAAGAAAACCTGATCCATTCCTGATGCCTTCACCAATTTCTTCGCAGCCTCTATCGTCGGAATACTATAATATAAATTTGAGGTATGCAATAATTTATCTATCTGAGCCTTTAATGCATCATTATACTCTTTATTACTGTAGCCAAGGGCAAACACTGCAATTCCTGCTGCAAAATCCAGATATTTTTTACCCTCTGTGTCGTATAAATACATTCCCTCACCCTTATCAAGTACGATTTGAAATCTGTTGTAGGTATGCATTAATACTTTATCTGCTTCTTCAATATACTGCTTCATCATAGATTGCTCTCCCTCCATTTTTCAAAAACCATTAATTTCATACGGATTAGTGAACTGTTTCGTTTTCGAAAATACTTTTCTTATCAATTATCGCTGTCCCAATTCCTCGATTCGTAAAGAATTCCAGTAATAAGCAATGCTCAATTCTTCCATCCAGAATATGGACTCTGGACACTCCGTTTCTAACTGCATCAACACAGTTTTTCAGTTTTGGTAACATCCCTCCACCTATATAGCCGCTATCCATAAGCTCATCCGCTGTTTCCAGCGTAAGTACGGATATTAAGCTGTTCTTATCTTTGGGATCAGCGTAGACACCTTCTATATCGGTTAAAAATGCGAGCTTTTCCGCACCGATCGCTGTCGCTACGGCACATGCCACATCATCTGCATTAATATTGTAATTCTGATAGTTATCATCCAGACCAATCGGTGAAATTACCGGCACGAAGTTATTATCGATCAGTGTATTGATCAAATCCACATTAACCTCTTTGATATTTCCGACAAATCCAATATCCTGGCCATTCACTATTCTCTTCTCTACTCTAAGAGTTGTTCCGTCCTTGCCACTGATACCGACAGCCTTA
>Ga0123337_10007698_pt1 | contig 9986 bp, 11 predicted proteins | sample frozenSSSSmetaG_FD_89792 | JGI IMG/M metagenome (GOLD analysis project Ga0123337, IMG submission 89792) | Glacier valley bacterial and archeal communities from Borup Fiord, Nunavut, Canada, to study Microbial Dark Matter (Phase II) -... | ecosystem: Environmental > Aquatic > Freshwater > Ice >...
AAATGCCGTTCATTGCGGTGAATTATCAGCGTTCACACTGCGGAAATAGCCATATGAGGCGATACAGCAACACAAAAACACGCCCATGGCCGCCTGGAAACTGGCCACCGTCCCCAGACCCAGGGCGGCAAACGCATCCACCAGCAGCCCTATGCCCCACTGCGCCACAAACACCCCGGAAAAAATGACGAGGTTGTAGGCCGACAAAGCGCGCCCGGCCAGCGCGGCCTGAAACGCCATGCCTACGGCCGGTTGGGCCAGGCCCATGACGCTGGACGCCACGCAAAACAGCGCCCAGCCGAGCCAGCCCGTGTGCGCGCCGGCCAGAATATTGAAGGCCAGCACCAGCAGGCTCAGCGGCACGCCCCAGGTGATCAGCCGGGTCGCGCTCCAGCCGCGCTGCGCCAGCCAGGGCGTGACCAGGCCCCAGCTCAAAAAGGTCAGCAGCATGGCGGCATTGAGGTAGAAAAGACCGGTGGCCGACTCGATCGGGCTGTAGCCCGCCACCCTGGCCATCCAGGGCCCGGCCCACAGCGTCTGTATCGCCACCATGCCGCCATAGTTGAAAAAGGCCAGCGGCGCCATTTTTCGGAAATAACGGCTCTGCCATACCGGCGCGTAGCTGGCTGGCGCGGACGACAGCGCCGGACCGCCCCAAGCCAGCTCAGCTCCCTCGGGGGGCAGCGCCGTACGCGAAGCGACCAGCGTGGGGGCCCCCTTCCACACCGGCACCAGCCAGGCAATCGCCGCCATCGACAGCAACAGCAGCAGCGCCAGAATCCAGAAAAGGGGCCGCCAGCCGGTCAGCGGCAGCAGCCATTGCACTGGCAGGGTGGAGGCCAGCATGCCCAATGACCCGGTCATCAGCATCCAGGAGTTGGCGCGCAGCAGGGTGCTGGCATCAAACCAGCGCCGGTAACCGGTCAGCGGCGCCATCAGGCAGGCGCTGACGCCCATGCCCACCAGCACCCGCGACGCCAGCAGCCCGGCAAAACTGCTGGCCGCCGAAAACGCCAGGCAGCCGAGCACGGCCAGGCTCAGAAACCACAGGATCACGCGCTTGGGGCCATGGCGGTCCAGCCAGGCGCCCAGCGGCAACTGGGTCGCGGCAAAACCAAAAAAATAGCCGCCCGCGAGCAAGCCAAGGTCGCGGGCCTGCAGCGAAAAGTCCTGCGTCAGCACCGGCGACAGCGTGGCCGTGATGGACCGCACCAGCGCCGAGCAGAAATAGGCGGCGGCAAAGGCCAGAAAAACGAGGGCCCCGGTTTTGCGGTCCAGCCGGTCGGGATGGGCCGCGTCGGCCAAGGCGGGAGTGGTCTGCCGCCGGATTCGCTTTTGCGGCATGCGTCAGCGGGTCGGTTGCTGAAATTTAAGGCTGGAAAAAAATGTCTCCGCCGCCTCGGGCGTGATCTGCGGGGCATAAATCACCGCCTGAAACACCTGCGGGCCCTGGGCAAAGTAGGCCGCCTGCCCGCTCACGGCCGAACCGTCCGCGCGCTGCCCCTGCGCCAGCACACGCACTGGCGCCGGCTGAGCCGCCGCGCCCGGCAGCTTGAGCGGCAGCAGCTGGCTGCTGCCAGCATCGGTGCCCACCGGCCCGGCTTTCATGTGCGCCAGTGTCAGGCTTTGCCATTGGGCCAGCACTGGCGCGGCGCGCGCCGGATCGCCCAGTTCTGCCACGGCCACGGCAAAAGTGGCGCCGGCGGCATCGCAGCCCAACATGCGCAGCGTCGTCGGCTGACCGCCCAGTGGCACGATTTTCTCGGCCTTGTCGGGCTTGCAGGGCAACAGCAGGCTGAGTTGGGTGTTGACAGGGCGCACCTCGCGCCAGTTCAGGGCTGGGCTGCAGGCGGCCAGCGCCAGCCAGGCGGCCAGCCCGGCAGGTAAAAGAATCAGGGGTCGGGACATGGAGCGCACGAAAGCCTTTTGAATCAATTTGCCACTGATTGGCAAACCTTGGACTTTACAGGCATCGGCTGACCGCCGTCAGCCTGGGCACACGTCAGTGAAGGCAAAATAAGCCCCATGAACTCTCTTCAAGGCATACGCATTCTCGATCTATCCCGCGTGCTCGCGGGCCCGTGGTGTACCCAGACGCTGGCCGACCTGGGGGCCGATGTCATCAAGATCGAGCGCCCCGGCACCGGCGACGACACCCGCACCTGGGGCCCGCCGTTTTTAAAGGACACGCAAGGGGCAGACACCCAGGAGGCGGCCTACTACCTGGGCGCCAACCGCAACAAGCGCTCCGTCACCTGCGATATTGCCCAGCAGGCCGGCCAGGCGCTGATCCGCGAACTGGTCCTGCACTGCGACGTGTTTGTCGAGAACTTCAAGGTCGGCGACATGGCGCGCTACGGCCTCGATTACGTGTCGCTGAAAGCCCTGAACCCGCGCCTGGTTTACTGCTCGGTCACTGGTTTTGGCCAGAACGGCCCGTATGCCGACCGCGCCGGCTACGACTACGCGATCCAGGGCATGGGCGGCCTGATGAGCGTGACCGGCGAGCGCGATGACCTGGGCGGCGGCCCGCAAAAAGTCGGCGTCGCCGTGGCCGATTTGATGACCGGCATGTACGCGACCGTCGGCATTCTGGCGGCCCTGCGCCATGCAGAGAAAACCGGCGAAGGCCAGCAGGTCGACATGGCGCTGCTCGACACCCAGGTGGCCATGCTCGCCAACCTGGGCGCCAACTACCTGGTCAGCGGCAAGGTGCCGCAGCGCGTGGGCAATGCGCACCAGAACATCGTGCCCTACCAGGTGTTCGAGGTCGCGCCCGCGCTTGATGGCCGCAAGGACCACCTGATCCTGGCGGTCGGCAACGATTCACAGTATGTGAAGTTCTGCAAGGTCGCGAACATTCCCGAACTCGGCGTGAACCCGCTGTTTGCCAAAAACCGCGACCGCGTGCTGAACCGCGCGCAACTCGTGCCCATCCTGGAGGCCGTCATGAAAACCCGCCCCAAGGCCGACTGGCTGGCCGCGCTGGAAGCGGCCAAGGTGCCCTGCGGCGCCATCAACAACCTGGCCGAGGTGTTTGCCGACCCGCAGATCGAGGCGCGCCAGATGGTCAGCGCATGGCAGCACCCGGTCAAGACCGACTTGCGGCTGGTGGCCAGCCCCATTAAGCTCAGTGCCACGCCCGTGCGTGGCCCGGGCAGCGGGGGCTTGCCGCCGCCGCTGCTGGGCCAGCACACGGACGAGGTGTTGCGCAGCGTGCTGAACTACTCCGACGCGCAACTGGCGGAGCTGAAACAACAGGGAGCAATCTGATGGCCAATTTTGTACTGGTTCATGGGGCATGGCACGGCGGCTGGTGCTGGCAACGCGTGACCACGGCGCTGCAGCAGGACGGCCATCGCGTGCACGCCGTGACGCTGACCGGGCTGGGGGAGCGCGCCCACCTGCTGTCGCCGTCGATCACGCTGGACACCCACATCGACGACGTGATCAGCGCGATTGAAGTGGAGGAGCTGCACGACGTGGTGCTGGCCGTGCATTCCTATGCCGGCATGGTGGGCACCGCCGTGGCCGACCGGCTCGGCAAGCACCTCAAGCACCTGGTCTATGTCGATGCCGTGCTGCCCGCGCCCGGTGAGAGCTGGAGCAGCACCCAATCGGCCGCCACCCAGCAGCAGCGCCTGGCCGCCGCTGCCGGCACCACGCGCTTCAGCTTTCCACCGCCCGACCCCGAGGTGTTTGGCCTGACGGGCGCCGACCACGCCTGGGTCAAGCGCCGCCAGACGCCGCACCCGGGCAACACCTACCAGGCGCCGCTGGCCTTTGACGTGCAGCGCGTGGCCGCCGTGCCGCGCACTTACGTCAGCTGCACCGAGCCCGCGCTGGCCACCATAGCGCCCAGCCGCCTGCGCGCCCAGGACCCGGCCTTCTGGGGCGGTGCCTGGCTGCCCAACTCGAAAGTCGTCGAGCTGAAAACCGGCCACGACCCCATGGTCAGCGCGCCCGTGGCCCTGACAGAAATCTTGCGCGCCTGCGCGGCGTAAACCTTAGCGGCCGGGCCGGCCTGAAAGCGCTATTTTTTATATAGCTACTTATGCCCGTGCGTATTGCGACAGAGCCACTTTTTTCTTAAATTTTTCCTGCTTTTCAATCAGGATGAGCCCATGAGAAAAGCCCTGCTGCACGCTGTGCAGCAGGGCTTTTATTCAGGAAACCCTGAATTTAGAAGCGCCAGCCCAAACCGACACCGAACAGCACCGGATCGATCTTGAAGGTGCCCAGGTTCGCGCCGGCCACCGACACATCGGTGCGGATATAGACCTTTTTCACGTCCACGTTGAGGGACAGGTTGCCGGACAACGGGATGTCCACGCCGACCTGCAACGCAGGGCCCCAGCTGCTGCGCTCAATGTCAACACCGGCCGGCAGATTCACCGCGCTGAAACGCGTGTAGTTCACGCCTGCACCGACGTAGGGCTTGAAGCCGTTCATGGGGAAGTGGTACTGCAGCAACAGCGCGGGCGGCAGGTGCTTGAGCGAGCCAATGTCGGTGCCATTGGAGCGCACCGTCTGCTTTTGCGGCACGGTCAGCACCAGCTCCAGCGCCACGTTCTTGTCGAGGAAGTAGCTGATGTCGACTTCAGGAATCCACTTGTTGTTGATCGACAGGCCCAAGCCGGTGCCATCGCCATTGACGCTGTCCAGGTGCACCGCACGGGCACGCACCATCCAGGGGCCCTCGGCGGCCTGCTGGGCAATGGCAGCGCCCGACAAAAGTGTGGACAAGACGGCGGCGGCGATGATTTGTTTTTTCATGATGAGCAGCGAATAAAGAGCCGGGAACATTCCCAGCACTGATTGGACGCCGCCGCCCCTCAATGCACATTTGATATGACGCAAAGGTCTTCAAAACGACCCCGCAGCGCGCGCTGTACTTGAGGCAGATCAAATACGCCGGCCTACGCCAGGGTCAAATCGTTGCGCATCAACAACGATTCGGCCGTATCCTTACACGGCAGCCAGTGCCTGCTCCAGGTCGGCCAGCAGGTCGTCGATGTGCTCGATGCCGATGGACAGGCGCACCATGTCGGTACTGACCCCGGCCTTGGCCAGTTCGGCGGCGTTGAGCTGGCGGTGGGTGGTGGAGGCCGGGTGGCAGGCCAGCGACTTGGCGTCGCCAATGTTGACCAGGCGCGTGAACAGCTGGAGCGCATCCTGAAAGCGCGAGCCGGCGGCAATCGCATCGGCCGACTTCACGCCAAAGCTGATGATGCCCGAGGCCTTGCCGCCCATGTACTTTTGCACCAGCGCGTGGTCGCGGTGGTCCGGCAGGCCAGCGTAGTTGACCCACGCCACCTTGGGGTGGTTTTGCAGGTGCTGCGCCACCTTGACCGCGTTCTCGCAGATGCGGTCCATGCGCAGCGCCAGCGTCTCGATGCCCTGCAGGATCTGGAAGGCGGCCATCGGGCTCAGGGCTGCGCCCATGTTGCGCAGCGGCACCACGCGGGCGCGGCCAATGTAGGCGGCAACGCCCAGCGCTTCGGTATAGACCACGCCGTGGTAGCTCACGTCGGGCTCGCTCAGCCGCTTGAACCTGGCCTTGTGCTCGGCCCACGGAAACTTGCCGCTGTCGACAATGGCGCCGCCAATGGTAGTGCCGTGGCCGCCCAGGTATTTGGTCAGCGAATGCACCACGATGTCGGCGCCGTGCTCGAACGGGCGGCACAGGTAGGGGCTGGACACGGTGTTGTCCACGATCAGCGGCACGCCGGCCGCATGCGCCACGGCGGCCAGCGCCGCGATGTCGGTGACGTTGCCCAGCGGGTTGCCCACCGACTCGCAAAACACCGCCTTGGTGCGGCTGTCGATCAGCGGCGCAAACGAGGCCGGATCGCGCGGGTCGGCAAAGCGCACCTCGATGCCCATTTGCGGAAAGGTGTGGGCAAACAGGTTGTAGGTGCCGCCATACAGCGTCGAGCTGGAGACGATGTTGTCGCCGGTCTCTGCAATCGTCTGGATCGCGTAGGCAATCGCCGACATGCCCGACGCCACGGCCAGCGCGCCTATGCCGCCCTCCATGGCCGCCAGCCGGGCTTCCAGCACGGCGTTGGTCGGGTTCATGATGCGGCTGTAGATGTTGCCGGCCACCTTCAGGTCAAACAGGTCGGCGCCGTGCTGCGTGTCGTCAAACGCAAACGCCACGGTCTGGTAAATCGGCACCGCCGCCGCCTTGGTGGTGGGATCTGGCGTGTAGCCGCCGTGAACGGCCAAGGTTTCGATTTTCATGGGGGCACCGGTTAAAAAAGCCATCAGCGTAACAGGCCTTGCGCCCGCTTGTCCAATACCGGGAAGTGGAATACTTATGCCTGTCTGCCGGGACAAGAATTCCCGTGCATTCCGGACCCCTCTTCCAGATGGCCGGGCAAAGGAGTGCGAACTTTCGGACTGCCGGCGAGTCTACTTGTTCTACCGCGCATTGCCCGGTCCGCCCCGTGTGCGGATGCCGGCCTGGTTAAACTCTCTGCGTAACATGATGAGGTCTTTCCCGATGAAAAAATTTTCTGCCTTGGCAGTCTTCCGCATGGCGCTGGCTGGCGCAGTGCTGGGGGGACTGCTAAGCCTGTCGGGCTGCAGTGGCGCGCAGGCGGCGCCCGAATCGAGCTTTGTGCTGCTCGATGGCAGCAAAAAAGTCACCGCAGACATGAAGGGAAAAGTCACGCTGGTCAACTTCTGGGCCACCAGTTGCGTGACCTGCGTCGCGGAGATGCCCAAGCTGATTTCCACCCACAACAAGTACAAAGGCCAGGGCTACGACACGCTGGCGGTGGCCATGAGCTATGACCCGCCGAGTTACGTTGTCAACTTTGCCGAGACGCGCCAATTGCCCTTCAGTGTGGCGATTGACAACACGGGCGCCGTAGCCAAAGCCTGGGGCGACGTCCAGCTCACGCCAACGACTTTCCTGGTGAACAAGCGCGGGCAGATCGTAAAGCAATTCGTGGGCGAGCCCGATTTTGATGCGCTGCACCGCCTGATTGAAAAGCTGCTGGCCGAGGCCTGATCGCGCCATTCTCCCCGGCGCGACCAATGCCAACCCCAGGCTGCTTTTTAACTAAATCAGCCTTGTACGCAAGCAGTACGGGCACGAGTCGCTACTTATTACATAGCAACCCAGCCCGTCACCCGCACGAATTACTTGTTGCGGAAGGCGTCGTGGCAAGCTTTGCAGGTGTCTGCCGTGGCAGCGAACGCGGTTTTCAGGCTGGCGAGGTTGCCGGTCTTGGTGGCGGCAGCGAGCTTGGTGGTTTCCGCCACCATCTTGTCGCTGTGCTCCTTGAACTTGGCCTGCTCGGTCCAGATTTCAGGCTTGGCCTTGGTGTTGCCGTCCATGTCGGTGCCGGGGGCAAAAGCGGTCCAGGGCAGTTTGGCCATCGTTGCAACCAGTTCGGCGTTGTCGGCCGCCACCTTGGCGTCAAACGGTGCTTTGCCATTGGCCATGGCACCGAGGCGGCCGAAATGCTGGCCCATGACAAACAGCGCGCTCTGGCGGTATTTGACGGCGTCTTCCGCCTTGGCAAACTGCGCGGAGGCGGGCGTGGCCATGGCGAACAGGGTGGCCGCCGCAGCGATACAGGCAAAAGCTTTCATGGGTTTCCTTTAAAAATTTATTAGGATAGCGGTGAGTGGCAACGCTTTTTGGCCTGTCGCCATTCAGCTGGAGTTTAGCCGGCGCTGATAAGTTCCGCAGGAACTCGGTACCGCGTGCATGCACCCAGCGTACAGAAGCACGGCCTGAGATCTCCGTAAAAACAAACAACATCAACAAGGAATGCCCATGTACAACCACCACAGCCTGAACAGGGTCCGGGTCTGGGACTTGCCCACGCGTGTTTTTCACTGGGCGCTGGTGCTTTGTGTCACGGGCCTGGCCATCAGCGGCAGCATGGGCGGCAGTGCCATGGTCTGGCATTTCCGTTTCGGCTACTCGGTGATGGCGCTGCTGCTTTTCCGGATCATCTGGGGCCTGGTTGGCGGGCGCTGGTCACGTTTCTCCGCCTTCATCTATGCCCCGCAAAGCCTGCTCGATTACCTCACGGGACAAGGCAAGCCCGAGCATGGCGTCGGCCACAGCCCAACCGGCGCCCTGTCGGTGTTTGCCATGCTCGGTGTTTTGCTGGCCCAGGTGAGCACCGGCCTGCTCAGTGACGACGAGATTTCCGTTGCGGGCCCGCTGACACGCTTTGTCTCCAACGCCACCGTCAGCCTGGCAACCACCTACCACACCGAGATTGGCAAATGGCTGCTCCTGGGCTTGGTGGTGCTGCACATCGCAGCCATCCTTTTTTACCTGTACCGCAAGCACAACCTGGTGGCGGCCATGCTGCACGGCGACAAGAATCTGGTGCTGGACGTGCCGCCCTCCCGCGATGACACGCTGTCGCGCATTGCCGCACTGCTGATTCTGGGGGCCTGTGCCGCGCTGGCTTACTGGGTTTCCAGCCTGGGCGCACCGGCGTTCTGAAGCGATGCCGCAGCGGCGCAGGCAGGCAAACGGGGGTGCGCCAATGAATGCCAGTTAAACTGGCCCAAGATTTTTCCATCAACACCGTGCAAAGCCTCTCCTTCCAGTTCATCACCCCCGACACGCCCGAGCAGCTGGCCGCAACGCGCCAGATCTTCATGGAGTACGCGGAGCAGCTGGGCATCGACCTGTGCTTCCAGAACTTCGAATCGGAACTGGCCGGGCTGCCGGGCGAGTACCGGGCCCCCTCGGGTACGCTGCTGCTGGCGCTGGTGAACGGCGAAATCGCAGGCTGCTGCGCGCTGCGCCGGCTCGACTCGGTGGACTACCCCAATGCCAGCGAAATGAAGCGGCTATTTGTGCGCCAGGCCTATCGCCGGCTTGGCCTGGGCCGGCATCTGGCGGAAGCCGTGCTGGACGCGGCGCGCATGGCGGGCTACCACAGCGTGCTGCTGGACACGCTGAACGACATGGAGTCGGCCCGCGCCCTCTACGCCGAACTTGGCTTTGAAGGCATTCCGCCTTACTACCACAACCCGATTGCCGGGGCGCACTACTTGAAGGTGGACTTATAAGTCAAATGTGGCAGTAGCCCATACCAACCGGGCACGATCAGCTATTAATTTAGAAGCAGAAGCAGAAGCAGCAACAGCAACAGCAAAAGACCGTCTTGATGGCTATAGCCGGTGGCTGTTTCGCTGTAGCGACAAAAAAAGGCCACCGTTCCTGCGAACGGTGGCCTTTCGGCAAAAGCAGCAAGCGTCAGGCTTTGGCCTGCGCCAGCAGCGTGGCCGCGTCGCTGACTTCGAACTTGCCGGGGCCTTCCACATTAAGACTCACTACTTTGCCGTCCTTGACCAGCATGGAGTAGCGGTTGCTGCGCAGGCCCAGGCCCTTGCCCGTGAGGTCCAGCGTCAGGCCTGTAGCCTTGGTGAACGTGGCATCACCATCGGCCAGCATACGCACTTTACCAGCGGTCTTTTGATCCCGCGCCCAGGCGCCCATCACAAAGGCGTCATTGACACTGACGCACCAGACCTCATCAACCCCTGCGGCCTGGAGTTCGGCGAGGTGATCGACATAGCCGGGCACATGCTTGGCCGAACAGGTCGGGGTGAAAGCGCCTGGCAGCGCAAACAAGGCAATGGTTTTGCCAGCGCATTCCTTGGCCACATCGACCGGATTGGGGCCCATGCTGAAGCCATGGCCGTCAACTTCTGCATATTCCATCAGCGTGACTGCGGGAAGGGTGTCGCCTACTTTGATCATGGGTTTTCCTGGTTGTAAATCAACGAAATCTGTCGATTCGCTCTATTTTGACGCACACAGAAAGTCTCTGGGCCGTCAACGGTCTTTGGTACAGGCCTGCATCAGGCGGCGCCGTGACCCGTCCTGCTATAGGTTGACACCCGAAGTTGCAGGATTTAGCGGCTGACGAACTTCAGCCAGAGACGCCCGGTGAACCTCATCGGGCGTTTTCAATTGTAGAGAGAAGTGGGGGCGC